>Ga0208793_1000123_pt1 | contig 51848 bp, 74 predicted proteins | sample 17_taG_FD_184092 | JGI IMG/M metagenome (GOLD analysis project Ga0208793, IMG submission 184092) | Marine viral communities from the Subarctic Pacific Ocean - 17_ETSP_OMZ_AT15314 metaG (SPAdes) (version 2) | ecosystem: Environmental > Aquatic > Marine > Oceanic | place: Pacific Ocean | collected... | reverse complement strand
AGTAATCCTGACGATTATGTTAAATCTCAGAATACTGCTTTATATATAAACAAATTAATTAGAGATCCTGAATTTAAATCATTAGCTATAGAAAATCACAAGAATGATGATAAAGGTGAAAACTTTACTGACATGCTTAATGATAGATCTTTTGATTTAAATAAAGTTTGGAGTGGATTGGGTTCACCTAAATTAGGCCCAAAATATAAAGGTAAATATAGTTCGCCAGGATTTCAAGACTTTAAACAAGAATTAATTGATAAGCTAAAAGATAACGAATACGTTAAAAATAATTTTAAGCAAAGTAAAAAATTCGATATTAATTATAATCCTGTATTTGACGCAAAAAAAGGAAATATTGATTTTAAAAATATACAGAATTGGACTGGAAGTATAGCTGATAAAATAAAAAACGATAAAGAACCCTTATTAAAAGATACACCTTTAACTCCAGAAGTAGAAAAAGAAGAAACTGTTTTAACTGAAATACTTGAAGAAGAAGCTAAGACATCATTATTAGATTTAGATAGTGAAAATGTAGTATTAGATCAAGAATTAGATATTGAAACAGACAGCGATACTGAAGAAGAGGAAGACTCTATGGATTCTTTAGGGCTTAACGAAGATGGCTCTCCTAAAGTTAAAACTTCTGATAAAAAAACTAAAACTTATAATGATGCAATGGGCGGTGATGATGCAGCATTTGAAGAAACGTTTTTAGATAAGATAGGTGGTGTATCATCATTAATAGGTTTAGCAACTGGAGTTGTAGGTTTAGGTCAGGCTCTTAAAGAAGTAGATATACCTAAAGACCCAAAGCTTGGTCCTGCATTTCAACAAAGATTAGAAGAATCTAAACGAATGGCTCAACAAGGACTAACGCCTTCTGAGTTAGCTAAAGCACACAATGAGTTAGATTCATCTTATGCTACGGGTATAGAAAATATTGTTAGAGGTTCTGCTGGTAATAGAGCTCAATTTATGGCTGGGCTTGGTGGTCTTGATGTTGCGCGTCAATCTGCATTAATGGACATTGCAGTAGCAGATGCACAGATGCAAAGACAGAATCAAGAAAAGTATGATGGTATGATGATGATGAATGAGCAATATGAAGCTGCTAGAACATCTAAATACAACAATGCTAAGTTTGAGCAAGAAATGATGAATAAACAAGCAGGAGCTGCTCTTGCTGGATCTGCGCTAAGTATGGTTACTGAGTCTATTGGAGATAGACAGTTAAACCAGCTTAGAAAAATGCAGACACAGAAAATGATGAGAGATATGGGTTATATCCCTGACTCGAAAGGTAATTCTGCACAAGATAAATTAGGTACAGATAAAGAGGGAAATGATTTGCTTGCAGATATAAATTCTCTTACATCTGATGGCTCTCAAAGAACTGGCTTAATAGAGGGTATAAAAAATAAGTTTAAAATTAAGCAAGAGGCTAAAAGTAAAGAGCATGATGCAAATCAATTTAAATTAGCCCATCAAAAGGCGATGAATGATATAAAATTAAAAGAAGAAGAAAAATCAGTTATGAATTTTGCTAATCAATACCCAGGATTACTTGGAGGAAGTTCATTAATATACTAAAATTATGGCTATAGACTACGGAGCTATGCAGGCTCTAACACAAATATTTCAAGGAACATCTCAAGCAAGAAGAGCAAGAAGACAGGAAGTCGCTCAATTGCAAAACGAGATGTACCAAATGGAGCAAAGAGAATTGCAAAACGCAAATCTTGTTGCTAGTGAGCAGGCTACAATAGAGAAGTCTAGACAGCAATACTTACAAACTGTTCATAACATCCCTCACATGAGAGATTACGTCAATAACTTTTTTGACGAAAAGTCTTCTGAATTTAAAGGAATACTTAAAGAATATAATGGTAGATATTCTAGCGCTATGTCTAGCGGTAAAGTTTTAGACTTTAGAGATAGTATTTTAGCAGACTTACAAAGAACAGATAAATATCAGAAAGCCGTTAAGTCTGCTTCTGCGTTAGCAAACTTTGATGCATACGAAGTTGGTAAAGACGGTAATGGTGTTTCTACTAAAGGATTGCTATCCGAAAGAGATAGAGATCGTAGAGCTGCGTATTTAAGAGGTGAGTTAGATGAGTTTTCTTTAACTGGATTAAGAACTGAGTATAATGCAGTAGATGCTGCTGATCATTACGAAGGTACTAAACCTAATTTTGATGAAATATATAGTCAGCAATACCAAGCTGTAGTTCACAACTACATGACTGAAACTGGAGACAGAGATTGGTCTGCTTTACAAAACTACGCAGACCAACATTATGATGGTAACACGCAAGCAGCTTTAAAAGCTTGGGCTAAAACTGACATGGGTATAGCTGGTGCTTACAATGAAAATATGAAAGGCACAAAAGAAATTCCTGTTATTGAGCAAGAAGCTAGAATGAGAAATATTTTAGATACTACTTACGATAATAAATATAAAGCAATTGATGGTATGGATTTTATTATAGGCCAGCCAGCTATGCAGCAAATGGGTGTAAGCTTAACGGGTATAGAAAAGAAGGGTGATGTACAACTTTATAGTAAGGGTGTTTTTACTGATTTTCCAGAATCTGTTTTACAAGAGATAATAAAACAACGCGGAGCAATAAATGGAATAACAAGTAATGGAGACGGGTCTTATCAGCTTGCTAATATAAAAAATTGTTTTGATGCTAATGGTGCTTATGTAGATGGAGCAGAAGCTATAGACAAACACACAAACATGAATTATGCTGGTATGTATGTAGCAACTAAAGCTGTGTTTGAAATAGAAGGTCCTAACGGTCAAATGATTAAAAAAGAACAGTTAGTTGGAGATACAAGAGATAAAGATTTAAGAAAATCATTAGAAAAACAGTGGGGAGTAAAATATGAAAACATAAAAATGGTTCCTACTTTTGTTGCTACATTTGAGCACGACAATACTTTAGGTGCTGGATTTGAAGATATGAGGTGGTGGGATAAACAAGTTCATATGCAAATAGACCCTAAAAGTGGAATGCTAGAAAGAATTATGGATAATACAGGCGTAGAAGAAAGCCTTCAAGCATCACAAAAAAGTGAACAGATTGTTAATAAGATGCAAAAATCTAAACAAGAAGAAATACAAACACATTTAGATTCTAGAAGAGATCAGCAAATGAAACCTGCAAATGAAATATATAATACTCAACAAACAAGTGACGGTGAAGCTGTAACTATGACGTTTATGGATGATTATATAACATCATATGCAGATGTTAATTCTTCTGATAAAGCTAAAAAGAATCACTCAGTATTAATGTCTATGGCATCTCTTAGTGCTATAGATAATAATGATGGTGATTACCCTGGACAAGTTAAAGCATACTACAGCGCTTTTGATGGGCTGTTAAACGGTAAAAGCGATAACGCAATTAAGTTCCAAAAAGCAATAGAAGGTGGTGATAGAAAAACTATCTTTGAATTTGTAAATTCAATGTTTAATAATGTTAGCTTCGACCCTGAAAAAGCTGAAAGTTTAACTCAGACTTGGTCTAATTATAGAAAATAATAAATGCAAGAAGATTTATTAAATTACGCAGATCCTTCATTAATCAATCAAGGAACAGCTCCACAACCAGAACAAAGTGAATTAGGTGCAAATCCAATGTTGTCTTCAGATGATTCTGATTATTTAGCGCAACAAGCTGCAATTAGTGGAGTAGAAGAAACTATTAATCCTTTAACATCTGGCTTACAAAAAAGAGATGAACAAGCTACCAATCAAGGCTACGTTGATCCTGAGTTAATGTTTGAAGGCAACCTTGAAAAAGGTGGTAAAAGTTTAGTAGCAGGTGTTGGTATTGTTGTTAACGATATAGGCAACATGATTGATTACGCTGCAATGACAATGTTGCCAGATGAAGTTAGAAAGTCTGATACGTTTATGAATCTTGCAGAAAGATTGCCAAACTTTCATGAGTATGGTGATGCTTTACAAAAATGGGGTGAAGTTCATCAGTCACCAGGACTTGATGAGTTTACTTTAGATGATATGTTTAAAGCTGAGTTTTGGTTTACTGACGTAGCTAAGACTCTTCCATATATGGCTGCTATGTTTGTTCCAGGAGCGCAAGGCGCTGGTATAGCAAGAGGCCTTGCAATGGCAGGAGCAAAATCTGCAGCTAAAAGAGGTTTGTTTGGTTCTGCTAAAAGAATGCTTGGAGTAAGAGCCGCACAGGAGACTGCTAAAGCCGCTGCTAAAGGTGGGGCAAAAGCTGTTGCAGGTGCTGCAGCAACAACAGGAGGATCAGGAGTAATGGGTGCATTAGCAACGTCTACTGCAGCAGGTGAAATAGGATTAACATCTTTAGGTTCTGGCCTTGCTACATGGCTAGGTGCTGGTACAGCAAGTACAACTGTAATTGGTGCAGGTTTAGCAGGTGATGTATATAATAGAGCATTAGACATGGGAATGACTGAAGAAGAGGCTGGTGAAGCTGCTCATGGTACATTTATAGATAACATGGCTTGGATAGGTCTTAATGGTTTGTCTTGGGGTGTGCAGTTTGGTGGTGTTTCTGGTAGGGCTTTTAGAGCTTTTAATAAAATAAAAGGTGGAGCTCAAACAGCTAATCAGTTACAAAAAACTTTTGGACAAAGACTTATGCAGCATGCTCGTAGAGGTGCAGCATCTGGTACGTTTGAAGGTACAGAAGAAATGTTCCAAGAAACATACGAAACTTGGATACAAGAAAAGAATTTAGCAGAAGCTAAAGGTGAAGAGTTTATTTCTTATACAGATTTTTTAACGTCAGACGAAAACAGAAAAACATTAGGAGTTTCGTTTGCCGCTGGTTTCCTTATGGGAGGTAAAGGTGGATTTATGAATAGCGTTGCAGAAAATGGTAGAAGAATAACTAACAAAAGAGTTTCTATTGATGACGACATTAACATGTATGAAAACATGAATGAAGCTCAAAGAAAAGTCAGAACTCTTGAGATTATAGAAGCTGCTGTTAGAGAAGATCAACTAGATGGTCTTAATGGTACTTTAGATAAGCTGCAAAAAGCAGGTAAAATATCTACAGAAGAAAGAGTTGATCTTGACAATATAATTGTCGAGTACGCTGAAATAGCAGCTACTCTTCCTTTTAAAGAAAAACTAACAGAGGTTGGACAACAAACTTTATTTAACTTAAAGGTTAAGCAAAATCAAAACAATAAAGCTAAAACAAATTTAGAGGCTTTAAAGGATAAAAGCTTACAAGAGGCAAATGATAATTTGACTGGTAAAGTTTTAAACGATCAAATAGCTTTAATAGAGGCAGAGCACGCTGTTAACATGACAAATCTCGAAAACGAGATGAATGAAAACAATGATGCTGTAGCTAAATTGCTTACTTCTAAAAAATATTCTGAAAAGAGTAAAGGAGTTGATAAAAAAAGAGTATCAGAAATAAATAAGTTTGTAGAGACTGAGGAGTACAATAATATGTCTGACTCAGCAAAACAAGATATATTACAAGAAAGACAAAACCTACAAGAAAGAATCAAAGAAGATTCTTATGTAGTTAATGATGCTCTTTCTATGACAGAGTCTGAATTTCAGCAATTTACTACAGAAGGTGCAGAGCAAAAAGCTGTTGCCGATAAAGAAGCTGCTGAAGCTGCAGGTGTAAAAGCAGAACAAACAGCAGAGAAAGGCAAGGAAAAAGCTAAATCTTTATTTGAAAAAGGTAAAGAGTTATTTGGTAAAGCATATAATGCAACTAGAGATTTTGCAAAAAAGCAAGCATTATCATTTAAAGAAAGTTCAGCTATAAAAAGAGTTACTAAGCCTATAACTGAAGATGTACAAAAACTTGTTGACGAAGGAAAGTCAGCAGAAGAAATATCTGAATTTATAAAAAGCAAATTAACTCCTGAGCAAATAGAAAAATCTGGCGTTACAAAAGAAAGATTAAATGAGCTTATAGATGAAGCGTCTGCATTTTATACTGGTGCTAAACCCGAAAGTGAAACTGCAGAGGCTGAAACAGAAGAAGAATTAAAAACAGATCCTGAAACAGTTACAGTTACAGACGAAGAAGTCTTTGCTGAAATAAGAAAAAGACGTGAAGAAGCTGCCAAAGAAGGAAAGGGATCTGGTACAGAAGGACTCACAACACAAGAGGAAATAGATGCTGTAAGGGAAGAATTAATTAAAGCTAAACAAGATGCAGAATCAGAATCAGTTATCCCAGAAGGAGAAGAACAAATTAGCTCAGAAGAAGCAGAGAAAGAATCACAAAAAAGCACTGAGCAAGCTAAAGAAGAATCTAAATCAACAGTAGATAGTATTTTAGATTTTGCAAGGAATGTAGCTAAAAAAAGTAAGAAGCTTTTATCTCGTCAAGAGAATAAAGAATTAGATAAAGCGATTACTAATCTTGGAAAAACTTGGTCTAAGTTTGCTCCAAATGTAAAAAGCAAAAAACTAAAAGTAGAAGAAGAAACAACTAAAGGTGTGTTGTCTTACTACGCTTCTATAAATCCAGGCTTACACGGTGCGGTTATGGAGGCTGCATCAAAAAAGTTTCCTGACAAACAGTTATTAATATTACGAAATGTTATTGACGAGCATGGAAGTCAAGTTGGTGGGTATGCGATGGGATCTGCTGTATTAGCAAAAGAAGGATCTGATTTAGGTATTAGAATAATGCATGAGTATGGACATGTTTATTATGATATGCTAAAAGATAATCCGTCTTTTATGCGTGGAGTAAATAAAATTATAGGAAGTGATATTTATAATGATGTTAAAAAACAATATGCAGAATTAGTTTTGTATAAAACATCTGATGGAAATATTATTAGTGCTGGAGATTTAATATCTCAAATAGAAAATAGTAGACTTGTAGAAAATAAAAAATACAAAGAAACTATCGAAGCTTTTAGAGAGGCCGTAAAAAGTGGTGATGGTGAAGCTATTAATTCTTTAGCTAATAATTTATTAAACAAACTACAAGAAGATGGTGTTGCAAAAGTTCTACCAGATGAACAACAAGTAGATATTATAGAAGAAGCATTTGTTACGTCATTAGCTCCACAGCTTGTAACTAAATTAGATTTATTATTTAAAAAACCTGCCGAAGCTAAAGAGTATAAATCTTTTATTAGAAGAACTACAGAAAGAGTTGCAAAAATGTTTACTCCTTCTGATTCTAAAAAAATATTATCTGAATTAGATAGGGGTTTTGAAAATCTTACTACAGATGAAATGTATACTAAAATAGCGGATGATTTTGCTAAAGGTACACAGGGAGGTAGTTTAAAGTTTCAAAATTCTAGATCTAAAAAGTTAAAACTAAACAGAACATTTTCAGCATCAATAGCTGTTGCTATAAATAAGATGAATCCAAACATGTACAACACAATGAGTGTACAGGAACTATCTAAAACAGCAATTGATTTTGCTACACAATACTCTAAATCTATTGGTGAAGATATAAAAATTACAAAAGAACTTAGAGAAGAAGTTGAAAGTAGAGTTCTTATTCGTCAAGAGTCAATGAAAGGATTTACACTTTCTCCTTCTGGAAAAACTAGTGGCGTTTCTTCTATATATAAAGCAGCAGGAATGAAACAAAATATTCCTAGCGACTTAGAACAACAGCAAGAAAATTTTGACGAAGTAGAGTCGTTATTAGAAGAATCTGATATAGGTGCTGATTGGTATATGTCTGCTGAAAAAGCAATGGACAATTCTACATCAACATTTATTACTGCTTTAATGAAAATAGCAAATCCTGATAGTAGAAATATTACTACAGGAAAGCCAAGGTATCAAAAATCAAAACTAGAAGCTGGTTTATTAAACATGGCGCATTCTAATAGAGATAATGTTAATGATTTTACTAGAGCTTTTATGAACTCAAATGAAGGTCATATTAAAAAAGCTAGAGAAATAATGCAGGAAAGATTATCGGAAGGCGAAATGTATGCTGCCATAAGAGATATTCATAATAACTATAGAAATAAATTTATAGAATCAATATTAAATACTACAGTAACTAGTGATGGTTCTATTTCAGAATCTGTAGCTATACATGACTCAGAAAGAAGAAGAGTTAACGCTATGAAGAAAGCAGGTAATCAAATTTTCTTTAAAAATAATACCCTGTTAAAAAGCGCTGTACTAGAAAGAATATCTGCAGCACAAGCAAAAATAAATAAAGGACAAAAATTATCTCAACAAGAAGGTTTAGAAATTGCAACTGCTATTTTGAGATCAGTAGAAGGTTTAAATAATTATTTAGATTATGATCAATTAGCGAACATAAGACTATATAGAGGTAATAGACTTTTAAATGTACAAGACTATATAGCTGATATAATATCAGATAAAAGTTTAGTTGATAAAAAGACTGGTAAAACTTATTTATCTCAAGGTAAAATACCTGTTATGAATATGGTTCCTTTATTTAAAAGCATGGTTATAGCTTCTAGAGGTAAAAATGCTATTAAGTCTGTTTCTGATGTAAATGGTAATATGACTTTAGCATTTAATTATAATAATAACTTATTAAATAGTTCTGATGTTATAATTAACATGGCTAAAACTCCAGAAGGTAGAAAAAAATTAGCAAAAAAATATTTAAAGAAAAGAAAAGGTAAGCTTGTAGGTAATCCATTTGTTGAAATGGTTATTGGTCTTGGCGTTAATGGTATGGCAGATCAAGCTTATCAAATAGGTTTTGATGGTGGGGTTATTTCTTATAGAGATGGTGATGGTAAAGGCGTAAAATTTGAACAACAAACTAAAGACGATATTGTTCAGTTTGATATGGAAAAATTTGCATCTAATTGGGATTCAAGAAAGCCTGGAAAAAGTAGAAGCTTTTACACTCAGCCTATAGCAATTTTTGCAAACTCAAAAAGAAGATATTCTATTGCGTCTCCAATGGCTACTACTGAAGCTCAAAAGCAAAAAGTAATAAGCGGATTAATTGCAAAAAAAGACCACAAAGTAAAATATAAAGATGGTCAATTAGCTTTAGGTTTTGAAATAAAAGCTAATGGCAAGTATGATATTTCTCAAGAGGTTTCTAAAATGAAGCAGTGGTTTTATGATAACCCTAATTTAATTAAATCAAATAAAGTTCTATTTAGCTTTGCAAAAGTTACTGGTAATAGAGTTGCAATAACACCACAAGGTGAGCAAATGATAGAAGACTATGTGTTTAACTATATGGTAAATAGTTATTATGCACAGCAACTATTTGTTGGTAAGCACGGACAAGCAAAAAGTCAAGCTGATTATATAAAAAGAGCTACAGGAGCTATAGCAAGACACGATGGCTCTATGAGAGGAGTTGCTATTGAGCCAATGATATATAAAGATGTAGATGAAAATGGTGTAAATGCTACTGATGCTGGTGCATTTATATTACCTGAAGACGTACCTATGATTCAGGATAGGGTTAGTAATAATGTCGGTAGAGGATTTAAGTTTGTTTATTATGGTAGTGATATGCGAGTAGATGATGAAAACACAAACATGGTTGGTGATGAATCAATAGCAGATCAAGATTATTATTTTAAAACATATGTGCATGTACTAGATTCTGAGTTTATTGCAGATTCTCCAGAATTACAAAAAATAGAAAGAGAGCTAAGAGCTAGAAAAAAATTCAATAATGACCAGCAAAATATGTTTGGTGAAACATTGAATATAGCAATGTATGAAAGTGCAGCTAAAAAGGCCCCATCAATACATGGGACGTCTGCATCTGCTGAAAGCTTTGAGGAGGGTTCAAACGCTTGGAATCAACTTAATGACGCTTACATGTCTGGTAATAAAGTTGTTGGTATTGACGGATCTAATATGGGTATACAATTACCTATGGATAAGTATAGAGAAGAAGTTGTAGAGCCAACACAAATGTCAGCAGCAGACTTAAATGAATTAACTCCTGAGCAGTTAGAAGATATGGAAGAAATATTAAAGCTAAGACAAGAAGCATTAGACTTGGCTTTAGAAGAGTCTGCAGGAGATATTTTGTCTGAAGGTATAGATGCTACTCCAGAAGCAAGAGCTAAAAGTAAAGAAGCAGTTGTATCTAAAATAAGTAAAAGTTCTGTTGCTGCTACATTTAACGGTATAGCAAGATACCAAGCCATAACAAATCCTAGAGTAAGCCAAAATCTTCCTTCTTTATCTAAGTTCTATGGTAATAGTATTAGAAGTTCTGTAAAAAAATCTTCTAAAGTTATGACTGCTGGTACAATAGCAATCCAAGGTGTTGCTGTAGGTAAAGGCCTTAAAGGTTATTTTGATGAGAACGGTAAAGAGTACATAGGCATGAGATATGAAGTTCAAGCTGATGGTACTACAATTAAAAAGCCTGCTATATTACCTGCAGAAGCAATTGTTCCAGCTGGACTAAAAGGTAAATATTTTTCTAGAGTAAATGAAGAGTTTAATAATGAAACTGAAGCAAAAAGATATGCTGACGGTTTAATTGTAGATACAGCAGCGTCTACTGACTTGGATAAAGCTGGAGTTAGAATAAAAGGATTAAATAGAAAATTCCCTAGTAAAAGAGCAGCTAAAGAATTTTTATACAATAAAATTGCTGTTCAACCAGATGGTAAATTTATTATTCTTGGTGATGAGTTTTTTGGACCTCGTGTTCCTGCTCACGGAAAGCAATCTAAACCTATTATGGAAATTAAAGGTTTTCAAAAAGAAGTTTTAGATAAGAATGGTAAGCACTTAAATAATCACATACAAGTTTCTCCAGAAATAAATAGAATATTAGGTTCCGATCATGATGGTGATAGTTTATTTATAAACTTACCCTATGAAAATCCTAAAACTAAAAGACAAGAAAAAGTAAATGAGCTTTTAAGTAAGCAATTTAAGTTTTATAGAAATGTTGCTATGTTTGATTTATTAACTGCGTCAATGGAGTATGAATCAGGTGTTGAAGCTAGAATAAAAGCAATACAAAAGAAAAATCCTAATAAAGTAAAAAGATCTTCACAGACATCACCAATAGGTGCTTCTGAGTTTTTTGAGGAAAACGTACAGGGTAGCGGTATGATTGGAACTATTGCTGCCTTAAACAATGGAATGTCTTATGCTGCAAGGTATGGAGTTGAAATAGGTGTTAAAGGTGGAATAACTATAGATGGTAAAACTATAGATAAATTCCAAGATGATACAAGTCTTAAAGGTAAAGAATCTCTTTCTTTTAAAAATGCAGTACTATTGAATATAGCATTAGATAACACAAAAAATCAACATGCAACTGCTTTAGGTATGAACCCTTCTACTATAAGTGCTGTAGCATTTATGACTAGATTAGGGTTTGATAGCTCTTCTTTAGACTCTGTATTTACATCTAAAGCCGCAGAGTTATACGCTAAATTTAAAGGCAAGAAAGCGTTAAAGGATCAAACTTTTATTAATACTAATGAAACAAGCGCTGCTGTATTGGCTTACATGAATATGCTTGGAGGCACAGCTGAACAAGCAAGAAAAGCACTTGACAACTCTATTGCTTTTGGCGTTAATATAGATACGTCTAAAATTACAAGTAAACCTATTGATCAAATGACAGCAATAGAAAAGCAGCAAATGATTTCTGTGCTTGCAATGTTTGAAATAGCAGAAGGTGTAACTAAAGATATTTATGCTATTAATAATATGCTTGGGCAGCACAAAAATGTTTCTTATAACGAGCATGAAGCTAATAAACAGCTTGAAGATTACAACAACATTATAGGTGGTAAGAGTTCATTGAAAGGTAATGGCTTGACAGAAATGAATAATAATCCTGTAATAAAATCTTATAAAGATAGATTAGCTAAAACGTCTGCTATATATCAAAGCAATAATATCACAGGTACAGTTCACGCATCTAGTACCATGGAGTTAATTGAAAATTTAACTGGTAATGAAAATATAGCTAGAAGAGATGGTGATGAGCAAAGTAAAATTGTTAGAGATGTATTTACTAATACACTTCAGAATACAGTACCTATGTTTAAAAAGACATTAAAGCATTTAGGTAATTTTGAAGGAGATAGGCCAGAGCCTAGGGTTAACAAAGTTGTAAGAAACTTACAAGAAAAAATTGAAGACAAAGGTTTGCAAGACAACTTATTTATTCAATCAACTCAATTTAGTTTTTATGAAGGCTATGGTAATAACATGAATAAATACACTTTAAAACCAAATGTAGATTTTATAAATGAGTACACTACTGATGGTGAAATTTTAACGATAAGAAAAGCCTTTAGTGAATTACCATTAGATGTACAAGAAGATATATTTATAGTTGACTCTATTGTTAATGAGTTAGGATATAGAAACACATCTGTACAGCCTTTGTTTGACATGAAGACTTTAGAAAAGTTAAGTGAAGAAATTGATACAGTGCATCAAGAAGTTATAGATGATCTTTCTGATATAATTAGCCCTGAGTTAATGGCTGAGTCTATTATATTAGATAACCCTGAAATTATACCTACAGCTGCAAGAATACATGCTGGGGCGTCAGGCTCTAAATTTATAAAAGGATATGGAACAATAGCTAGAGTTGGAACAGAAAAAAGAAATGGTATACCTGTAAAGATTAAGGCGGTAGATGTAGCTAATAAAGCGCAGAAAGATTTGATGATAACAAATCAACCGCACTATGTTAAAATTGGAATACCAGGGAAAGGGATTGCAGTTTATAAGTATAAACCATTTAATGAGTCTAAAGTTAAAAGCGGAAAAGCAAGTAAACTTGATCAAGCAAAAAGAAATGGTTTATATGAATTAGTTGATGTTGTAAAACCTGATCCTAAAAAAGGTAAACAAAAAAGAAGTGAAGGAACTAATCTTTTGAAGATGCAAAACATGGCAAAGAAAAAGCCAACAATAGCTAAATCTAAAAAGATGAAATTCTCACACAGTAGAAGTTCTGAGTTTACTGGATACAGCTCTGCTGATGCTGAAATGTTTAGCCTTGAAGAGTACCTTGAAGATAAAGGACACAACGTCAGGAGCGTTATGAAAAACAAGGTCTTAAAAGAAGCAATGGAGTCGCTCTATAAAAACTATGTCGCAAATTTTAATTTAGCCCAGGAGTTTGACCGAACAATCATTCAAACTGGGAGAATTAAAAGACTCTCAGAAGAAAAACTATATGATTACGCATCGGTTATGCAAAAGCTTGATCCTAGCGCGTTATCTTCTGCTCACAAGGCTGTTGTATTAGAATTAGCTAAACGTGCATCAGAAGTTCAGAAAGCGTCTCGTAATGGTATAGACTGGACAGATAAGGGTGACATATCTTGGTTACATGCTTGGTTTGGATCTAATAACATTCCTGGACACAGACCAGAAATCCAAAACTTAATTCGTACTATGGAAAAAGAGTATGGAAAGTTTATGGAAGAAAATATTAAATTTCAAACTGAACTTGATAGACTCACAAAAAATCTTATTAGAAGCAAAATAGCAGAAGACGTAGGTCCTGCATCTAAAGTGGCTGAAGGTCTTAGATGGATTATGGGTTCTTATCCTAGCTGGACTGGGTACACTCAAAAAATGTATGAAAACATGTACGATAAGGTAGATGTTAAAATGAACGGAATAAAAACCCAAGAGTTAAAATTAAAAACAACAAAGGATTTTTTAGCTACAAAACCAACACAAGCTGAAGTAGAATTTTATACGTTCTTTAAAGAAACTACAAACAAGTATGGTAGAGTAACACAGCAAGCTCTTGGTGAAAGATATAAAGAGGGTTATATTCCTCATATTAAAATGGGGCTTTTTGGTTCTATAAAACAACGAGGCTTGTTTGGCCTTTATGACTATATGCTTCAAGGTACTGGAGACATTAATCATGTAAAAGTTAAAGGATATAACCCTATGACTGGTAAACAAGAGATTTTACCGTTTCACCAATGGAAGTTAGTATATTATTCCGCTAAAGGCACAAAAGGTGGATTTAAAAGTTTAGTAAATAAAAAGCAGTTTAAATCTGCTGCAAAATTAGATATAATTAGAAAGCGTGCAGAAAAGCTAGCAAAGCAAGGTAAGCATGACGATGGAACCAATATATCTATGACTGAGCAAGAAATACATGGTACTATGGGTACTAGTTTAATGTCTAGATTTACACAATCAAGAGGCGTTAGATCAGCTATGTTTGCTAGTGAAGATCTAGGAATGGCCCTTTCTCAATATGTTAATACTACATTATTTACATATGGTAATGAAAACTTTAGAGGTTTTAAATCTATGACACCATTGCTCGACGGTGTAATAGAATATAATAAAACTAAAGGAAATAAAAATGCAGTTACATATTTAGAAAATGTTTGGAAAAAAGGTTTCTATACATTTAAAGATAGTCAGTTTGGTATGGGTAGATTGGGAGATAATGCATTACACCAATTAGTTAAATTAACTCGTATTAGATATTTATCTCTTGGATTTGGTGGAGGTTTTGGAAACTTAATGGTTGGTAAGTACAATGAGTTTAGATCTAAAGGCGGCAAGAATTTCTTAAGAGGAGAGTCAAGATATTGGGGGCAACGCAAAAAGGCTTGGGCGTTAATTAAAAATCAATTAAATCCTGAAAAATTTGCATACGATTTAATTCAAGGTAATGATTCTTCAGGACTTGATACAATACTTATGTCGCCATATATAGGGTCAGAACATTATATTCAAGGCTCTGGATTTGTTTCTCAATTTACAGAAGAAGAATGGGGCAGAATAAGTGAAGACGGAGAAATACCTGCAGATATGCAAGATAAAGTTGATTTATATATTGACAACGTAACAAGACAACAGGGTTATGGTTATTCTAAAGTAGATCAAATTGGTATTGCTACATACTCTTGGGGTAAAGCAATAATGCAATTTAAAAAATGGATGCCTACATCTATAGCTGAAAGATTCCAAAAAGAAACTATAGATAGGTTTGGAGAAATGAGATCTGGTAGTAATAGAGAGGCTTTTATTTTTGGTGCTAATTTTACTAGAAAATTAATAGCTGGAGAAGAGTCTATTAAAAACTTTAGAAAAAGATTTAACGAGCTACCTAAGTCAAAGCAAGAAGCTGTTAAAACATTCTTTAGGGGTATGCAGGTTGTAAGTGCTTTAACTATACTTTCAATGTTATTTGGAGATTCAGATGACGAAGAGTTAAGGGGATTGGCAGACTTAGCATCAGACACTAGAGATGACATAATGTTTATGACAGATCCTAGAAGATTAAAGTACATGGCAGAGCCTGCATCTTGGAGTCTTGTGGAGTCTGGAGCAACAATGGCTGTAGGTATTGCTACCGCAGACGAAGCTAAATTTGTTGGTGGCCTTAGAGGTGTTAGTTGGACTGCGGCTCAAGTACTTAAAGAGTCAAAAAGTTTAGAAAATTAAATGTATATTTGTAAAAAATAAATAATGGCGAATACTTTAAACACAGACGTTGCTAAAGAGCTTAATATTACAGCTCGTAGAAATGATACTTTTAAAATGCTTTTAGAGGTTAGAAACTCTAGTAATGTATTAGAAAATTTTACAGGAAATAATAGTAATGCTACTGGTCACATATGGCAGGCTAAAATGAGTATATTAACTACTAGTGGTGATGCTGTTTTAAATATATATAGTGAGCAATGGAGAAATGCATCTGAAGGAGCGACGGCCTCAGACCCTGATGGTGACGGGGTTAATTACCAGCATCCTTCTGACGCGTTACCCGAAGCGACAACAGTAGGTCATTACACTGGAGGAACAGGCGCAAGTTCAGCTATACATTTAGCAGCTCAAGATGGTACAGCAGGAACTAAAGTTGCAATACATGTACCATATACTCATATGGATTTTCAGTCAGGAACATACAAGTATGATTTGCAAATAAGAAAGCAGACAGGTAACGCGCCAGCCACATTAGAATATATAACCTGGCTGTATGGAACATTTACTTTAAAATCTGATATTACGCAGATATAATGGCGCATGAAGTTAACATAAAAACATCTATTGCAACAGAAACCCTAAAGATAAATTATTATCCAGAGGGTTTTGCTGTTATACCTGACAGCGCTTCACATCAATATATAAACACAACTCCTAACGCTCAAAGCGTAGAAATACAAGACGTAACGTCTTATAGCATAACTAATGTAGACAACAGTGGCAACCTTGTTTTTGATGCGTCTAACGCTTTAGGAATAACTTTAGGTACTGCACCTTCATCACAATTATTAGAAGGCTTAGATGCTTATAAATATAGTTTTCCTGATTTCAATAATTATGGGGTTGTAGATGGGGTTGTTTCTGTATTTAGTGAAGATTTAACTACCTTAACAGCTGGAGATATAATATATTTTAAACCTCACGCAACAGGAACTGTTAATATATATAACTCTACAATTAAAAAAGCTAATGTATCTAATTTAAATAATGGAGCTTATAATACTTTAATGATATTTTTAAGTTATTCTAATGGAACCTTAAAAGTTTTACATAAAGGATTTTTTGACTATGAAACAGATAGTGTAAATGTTAGCAACTGGGAAGCAGGAAGAACAATATACTTAGATGAAAATAATAAAATAGATATAGTACCAACAACGCAGGCAGAAAACTGGGTTAAGTCTTTAGGGTTTTGCGTTCCAAATAAAGAAAATAAATACAGAGTTTGGTTTGAGCCTGACAGCACATACATTAAGTTAACAACATAAATTATGGGATATTATCCAAAAATAAGTGGAAACACAGATAGCAGATTAGATAAAAAAACTGGGGTAATGGATGCTTCATTTGACGTCTATGTATATCAAAATAGTGGCGCAAATGATAATGCTGAAAGAGCAAACATGATTGTATGTATAGTAAATAATGCTATTGAAGGATCTGGCCCAGATGCCGATTTAGGAATTGATGAGATTCAAATATATAACCCATCATTTTATGGCGGTATTGTACAAAACGTGTTAGAAGGTACAATTAATACAAACGCTGATAGCGGATGGATATTAGATCCAGTAGTTTCTGGTATTACCTACATTGGCGCTCCTGAAGGTCAAAATAATATAGCTCAATCTTCAAGTGGCGAAACGTGGAAGACTGCTGGTGAAGCAAGCCTATGTAATGCTTTTGTAACACATCCAGGTGATAGTTTTGTAGATACAAGCGCAAATAATTTAGGGACCACACCTGCAAATTACAATATAGTACCTCTTTATTTAGCCCACAATCTCGTTCAAAAAGATGTTAATGGCGATTATGAAGCACCAATACCAGCTAACTCATGGGCTTCTTTTGTGGTGGCTTATCAGCCCTCTCAAATAGAAACGCTCAGTGGTTATAAATTAAAAATATTTACAAACGCTGGTAATTTTCAATTAGACTTACACGGTAGTTCTTTTAATGAAGTAATAATGGGTGCAAATGTTGGTTCTATTAGCGGATCTACATTTACACCCACTGGTGTGACTATAAATGATGGTGGAGCATGGAAAATTGGTAACAACTCAAATGGTTGTTATCCAAGAGCAAAAACACCCGCACTATTAAGGTCTTTGATAGGAGATGATGTTTGCTTAAAGTTAACTGACGTAAGCTCTAATTTAGGACAGGTTGGATGGAAATGGAAACTATCAAGTAGTGGCTCTAGTCTTACATCAATTGCAAGCAGCTACCCACAAGAAGGGAATATGGCTTCTGCAGTGGCAGACTCTGGTAATAGTTCTGGTTACGAATGGATTGAAGGTGGTGTTTCTGAATGGGTTGCACCTGAAAACATGGAAGATATGTCTGATAACAACTATAGGATAAATGGTAATACTGTTATAGGAATGTCAACGTATAGTCAATATCCTTTAGGTAAAAATTTTAGACTAGAAGATGAAGATGTAGTTTGGCATAACGGGTCATATTATAGCGCTAGTGGAACTGTAAACTATTCAAAAAGTGACTTTTTTAGAGCCAGAATGTTTTGGTTAAAGTACGAAACAAATCCTACTAATTACGATAACTCAGCTATTTATAACGAGTTGTTTACTATGTCCGTATCGTGGGGTGTTTACACAAAAATTACTACACCAACTAGTAGGACGCAGGGAGATACCGAATTAAACGTAACGACTGCGCAGTCATTTGCATCACATGTTCATGGTGCTGGTTACGGACACAAATCTTATAGGCTACTAGATTGGTTAAGTAACGGAAGTGAGTTTGACCTTACACAACAAGTTACATATAATAACTGGGGTAATGATGCAGCATATGCATTAGAAAGTTATGATTTTGCAGCTGAAGTAGGAGCAAATACCTCTGGTACTCCTGGTGGTAGATTTGCAATATACTCACCTGCTGGTCATTTAGGAAAAAATCCTTATCAATGGAGTTCTAGTGATTCAGCTGGAAGTTATAGTAATACAACTTTTACTGCTTTTTCTACAAATGCTGATACCGCACATGCATGGTTAAAATACAATTTGATTATTCGAAAAAGAGCAGATCTTTTATATGAAAATACTACATGGCCTTGTAAGTTTGATAGAATAACTACTGAGTATCTTTGGGATTTTGATAAAATCTCATACTACTCAAAAGATATAGATCGTTGTTGGGATTTAGAAGGTGACTACCCTGGTCTTAAATCAAAGTTATATTGGAACTATGTTGTTGCTCCATCAATATCAAGAATATCTTTAATTCCAAAAAATACAGCTACTATAGATAAAGATCAAGGATCTTATATTGCCGATGGTTCACAGCCAGATCTTTTCGATAAAGATTTTTCTGCGCAAATAATTCCTGAGCCTGTAAGTCAATGGTATCAAAGTCCTAATGAAGGTTATCACGCTATAGATAATGATTCTTCAAATTGGGAAAACAATCAATTTAGCGGTACAAACGGAAAAGCTCATTATGATGATAGTTCTAGAAATGCAGTAGTTACTGTTGATAGGGTTGCAGCGTGGCAAGATGTAAACAGTAAAGTTAATACAAGTGCTGGTACACATAATCCTGTGTATAGAGGCTATGTAGATTCTAACAACAATAGAATACATGAGTTTACTCCTGTTAATACTATTTACAAAATAGAGACTCCTGCTTTAAGTCCTAATGATAATAATTATTACTCTTTTGGTTCTTTTAGATTTTTTAATCACGGCGATGATGTTGTATATATTCACAGCATGAAAATTGTTAAAGCAGATAATGACGATGATATTTTTGAAGAGGATTTATTTCAAAACCCCACAGGAGATCCTACGAATCCAGAAGAATTAAATGTAGGGTACAAGCCAAATGATTTATCAGCTGATGACGAAAAGATTCACTGGCATATAAGTGAGTGGGGACCCCATGCTGAAAATGAAAATGCGGATCCATGGAGAACTGTAGGGGCTACAGCTGCAGGAAATTCAGGTTTGTATACAGAAAAGAAATTTTACACTCCTCACACTTCCTCAACTCAAAATACACCAATAGGAAATTATAGACAAGATACTGGTAGTGATGCAAGGTACTGTAGTCCAGTAAGAAAGTGGTTTGATATTAACGCAAACGATAGTAGTCCAAACAGCTCAAATCAGACCAGCTCTGAAGGCTTTGATAACCTACTTTTTAATGATGATGATACACAAGATAATTATGGTATTGTTGCCCCTACGTTTGAGCAGTTAGGGTGTCCTTCTAATACAGATAATTTTTATAACGGAACAAGGTTTTTTGAAACCTGGAATAACGAACCAACTACAGGAACTGGATCCCAAACTCAATATAATGCTCCTGTTGGTGACAGCTTGTTTTTAATTAGGTTTAAATTAGAGCCAAAAGGAACTGTTCATGATATAGGAGATTACAGAGCAAAACTTGTAGTTTTTACTTACACACATGAGTATGCAAATAGAAAAAAAGTTGCAGCCAATGGCACGCCTACTAATAGCACGCATAATTTTGATAACTGGGAGGGTAGTTCCCCAGAGATAAACTTAAAGCTAGAAGAACATCATTTTTATTTTAAAGCATCAGTTGTTCCTGCACCTATTTTACAAGTAATGGATGCGGATGATACTATAGCATTTCCAGATAGTACTGATGTTGATTTTGGATCAATAAATGTTGGATAATGCCTTTTCCAGTACAAAATGTAAATGGGGAAGATTTAGGGTTTATTCCTGTTCAGGGTAAATTAATTATAGTTAAGATAAGAAATGTACACCCTTTAATGGTTCCAGTAATTTCAAATGGATATGTATTAAATGATTTTCCTTATTCAGAAATAGCAGATTTAGGTTCATATGGTGGTTTAGAATTAGGTTTTACATGTTTACCTGATTCACAAGACTACAGCAACACAGTTAATGTAACAACAAATATAAGTCAAATACCATATCCTGAAGGACCTTTGTTAAATTTAATGGGCTCTCAAACAACTTCATGGCCTTATAATTGGTCTATGACAAATCATAGGTTTGTAAATAGTTTTAGTTTAAGGAATTATAGTAACACTGGTGATGAATTTATTTTTGCTGTAACATTTTTTCCAATTAGAAGTAGAACATATAACGCGACATTAGTAATAGAACACCTTCTTCCTGGATCTACTTTTGTGCATAAATTTATATTAAATCTTACAGGAATAAGATATGGAAATATAAACGAAATAGATCATACAGAATACCCACAAATGGTTTTTGAAATAAACCACGTAGGGTCTAACAACATATTAAAAATAGAAACATAATGCCAGATCCAATATTAGAAATATATGACCTTGATAATAGGCGGCTTCAAAATAACACTGGTGCTATTATTGCAGACAGCATACACATGCCAGAAGAGGTTGATGTAGAAATTGTAACTCATACTTTAAACCTGTATGCAGGATGGAACTTGATTTCAACTTATGTAAACGTTGACTCTTTAAGTAATAAATCTCTTAGTAATATATTATACCCATTAGTTAGTAATGGAAACTTAATTATCGCTAAAGACTATCTTGGTAGTGCCTACCTTCCTGAATGGAATTTTAATGGAATTGGTGACTGGAAAAACGGTCAAGCTTATCAAATTAAATTAAATAATTCACAGACACTTGAAATAACAGGAGAAAGAATGGTACACACAACTCCGCAAGGATCTTATTACGGAATGGAGATTGAAATACAAGGAGGTTGGAATTTTATTGGAATACCAACTATCGGTGTTTATAATCTTGTTGAGGTATTTGATATGATGAGAGTTACCCAAGACACTAACACCAACAACGGCTCTTCATGTAGTCAAGGAGATACGATGTCTATTGGGCCTGCGAATTTAACTAATTGCGGAAGCGGAGCTATTATTATTATTAAAAATTATTTAGGATCAGCTTATCTTCCTGAATGGAATTTTAATGGGATAGGTAGTTTGTTGCCTGGACAAGGGTATCAAATAAAAATGTTTGGTCCATCAAGTAACAAGTATAAACTTTTATTTACAGAATCATCAATAAGCAATGAATGGGTCTTATGGGATGGACAATTTACTGATGAGAATCCGCAATAAATCGTTATGACAAAAATAAAATTATTACAAGGAATACTGCCAGGAAATTCTACACCACAAGAGTTTGTTGAAAAATTGTATATTAAAAAAAATATAATAGTCCCTGAAAAAGATGAAATAATAATAACGCATACAGACAACAGTTTTAATTTAACTATACCTTATAATCAAACAGAATCTATTATAAATAAAATAGATTATCCTAAAAGCTTTATAGATAAAATTCAACCTTTACGTCTTGTCGCCATCTCAGGGGGTTATGGAGAAGAGGTTTCTTTGCTTGTTAAGCAAATGAACTTAATTAAATTTATTAATTTTTTAGAAGAATATAAGTTAGATATAGAAAGCGACACCCAAATAACGCAAAAAAATATAATACAACAAAATGAGGTAGTACAAAAAACAAATAAAAGTATTAATACTTTAATATTAGATTATAGATTTATAAAAAATCAATTTTTAAACACTCAAAAATACTATTATAAAACAAAAGATTCTTTAGGTAATACTTGGGGTTCAAGTGAGTCGTTTTATAGAAACCAAATAAAAACAATAAATTTTAAAAATGTTATTGATGATACAACGTCAACAAACAAAGATGGTTTTACATTAAATGAAACTTATTATTTATTTTTATCTAATGAAAATAAAGACGTTAAATTATCATACACAGCGACAAGTAGTTTAGCTTTGAATAAAGGTGTAATAACAATTAATACTTTAAGTTTATAACATGAAAATAACAACAAAAAATATTAATGTATCTTTGTATGGTAAAGTTGTTAACAAAAATATAACTACTAAAAAGTCTATAAAAATAAAAACAAGTAAAACATAAGATTATGGCAAAAGTATCTGCAGATATAGCTGAAACAGTAGACATTACCCTGAGAAGAGGTGACTCTTTTTATTTAAAAATAGAATTAACTAACGAAGACGGGACTAATTATAATCTTTATGATAGTAACGGGGTTTCCGCTATGGATTGTAACTTTGAGGTATACAACAATGATAGGTTAATTTTGGGTTATGCAGCGAAAGAAGCATTGTCACCTATGGTTTCTCAAACAATAGCTGTTGATCCTGCCGAATCTACTATAACTATTGATAGTGCTGCGACAAACCAATCATTATATAGTGGAGCGTATAAATATAAATTGTATGTAACTGATAATGGTAGTGTTTTTAATACAGTAATGATTGGTAAGTTTAAAGTTATTGACCTGTAATGCCAAACACAGAAGTAAACATATCGTTAAAAAGTAAAAGTAATCCTGTAATAAACATTACAACAGTTGATAGTGGTACTGTTACAGGATCTGCAATAATAGCTCCTACAGTATCTTTTATATCCACAGGGCCTAGAGGCGCTGTAGGCGCTAAAGGCGATAACGGAAATGATGGAACTGCAGTTGTCGCACCAAATAGTATTACAGCTACAGAAATAGCGCCAGGAGTTATAACAGCTACAGAGATAGCTAGCAATAGTATAACCGCAGGAAATCTTGCTGTTGGAGCCGTGACCAATCATTCAATTGCAGATGGAGCAATAGCTGCGTCAAAAATAGCAGACGGAACAATTACGTCTGGGAAACTAGCATCAGGTACTATAAGTAGTGCTGTTATAGATATTATAGACAACAACGCTATTGATAAAAGTAAAATTGCAGAGCAAACATTGGATGCTAGTACGCTTGCAACAGATTCTATTTTAACATCTAAAGTAAAAGATAGAAACATCACTGGTGCTAAGATAGAATCTAATGCAGATTTAGATGGTGAAGTAAAAGTTCACAATTTAAAATTAAAAGGTTCTTCACCAGCCACGCTTACAGGACCCGACAATTACGCTTTACAAATAAAATCTAACACTACTATAGATTTTCAAAATACATCAAATACAACTATAGCATCTTTAGATCAAAATGGAAATTTAACTTTATCTGGTACTGTAGACGGAATAAATATAGCTACAGATGTTGCTGCTAATTCTAATAAAACAGGAATTACTACAGCACAAGCAAATGCTATCATAGCCAACACGGCTAAAACTGTTATTACTACTAGTCAAGCTAACGCAATTACTGCGAACACAGCTAAGGTTGACCTTACTGTTGAAAATGCTGGAACAGTACACGCTAGTAACTATACAGACACAAATACCACATACGATGTAATGGGTAGCGGTAATAGTTACGCTGCTGGTTTAATTCCTGCTGGGTCTGCCGCGCACTCTAATAATTTTTTAAGAAAAGACGGCACATTTGCAATACCATATATATACTTAGGTATGGATGGTATAGCTTTAAGTTTTAATCAAATTTCTGTAGACCTTAAAGCAAATGGTGGCCTTGTTATAGAAAATGGTAAAATAGCCTTAGACTTAGGGGCGTCTTCTATTACAAATAATCTTACCATACCTGCAGCTTACACAGACGCAGAAGCAGTTAGTGCAGTAGCAGCGGCAGATAATTACATTAAAAATGATGCTAATGAAGTGTTAGCTGGTAGTCTTGAAATCAGTGAGCAATTATTTGTTGTTAAATCTACTGGTGGAAGTAAATCTAGATTTAGAAATTCTTCTACTACAACTAACAGAACTTTAGAGGTTCCAGACGCTAGTGGTACTTTAGCCCTTACATCAGACATACCTAGCTTTACTCCTAATCCTACCGTCATAGGACAATTTTCTACTAGAGTTTCTTCATATTGGTCTGGAAGATATTATTATGGTCACGCAAGTTATGGTTGGAATTACTTTGCTTGGAATTATGCTACTACATCGAAAACAACGTTAGACGATAGGTATATTCATGTAGGTATGGTTTCTCCTATAACGACAAATAATGTAAAAGTAAGAGCAACCGTAAGAAACGATAGTAATACTGAAAATGTAGAGCTTTGTTTATTAAAAGGTTTAAGGCCAAATGGTAGCTCATCAAATGTTTCTTTAACAGAATTAGGTAGTGTTACGGTTACAATTTCTACTGTTGATTTACATTACAATGGAGATATTGATGTTACTAACGCTAATTTAGCGGCTGGTGATTTAGTTTTTTTAGCTGTAAAAAGAGTATCAAGTGCTGCAGATGCAACAAAATATATACAAGTAAGCGCAACAATATATGGCGAATAAATACATACCTAAAGATGTTAAAAATCTTTTTATACCTGGTATAAATGAAGATATAAAAAAAGCTGCTGAAGATTGTACTACAGCAGAATTAACTGTTTTAGTTAATAGTTTAGTGGATGTGCTAAATGAAATTTTAAAAGAACAGAAAGGAGAACAGTAATGGCAACAATAAATACAGACATAGCTCAAAAGATAGATATTATAGTTAGAGAAGATAACACTGCTACTATAAGTTTAAACATTACTGATTCGTCAGGATCTGCTTTTGACCTCACTGGTTATAGTGTTAAATTCGTAGTTGAAAACAATAGCGGAGAAGTTTTATTTAATCTTAGTAATGAAAGCTCTGATGGTATAACTAATCCTGCAGACGGAACAGGAACTTTAGATTCAACAGGAAAATGTATTATTAAGATAGAAGCTTCAGAAACAAGCCTTATTCCAGGGACTTATAAACATAAACTTGTACTTATAAATTCTGGCGTTTCTACGCAAACATGGATGTATGGAAAATTTAAAGTTAATAAAGATTAAATAAGTATATTTGTGAAAGATTTGATTGAGCAATTAAAAAAATTAAACCACGCATGGTATTGTTCTAAAACAAAATGTACATGTTCTACTATCAAACTTGAAGACGAGGTGGATCTTGGTGATAGAATAATACAGGAAATGTGGGATAAAGAAAAACGATTTATAAATTCTAAAAATAAAATAAAATGAATGTAAATGATTTGTATAATAAGCAGATTGCTAAAGGTGGCTTTTTGACAACAAAAGAAGGCGCTTCACCAGCAGGTGTGACTGCAAGCTCAGGGACATATTATGCCGTTCAGTTTGTAACAGATTGTACTCCTTCAACGTTTACTGCAGGTAATTCAACAACTGTTACTGGTTCTATTTATCCAGCGGGCATGGTTATATATGGTGATATAACTGCAATTACATGTTCAGAAGACGAAGTATATATATTATATAAAAATTAAAAAATGATAGGTTTAAAGCTAACAGCTTTTACTGCTAGTGTTGTTAAGTCTATAGTAAAGAAAGCCTTACAGGCTTGGTATAAGGCTGATAACACTCAAGCTCCTTTAGGGGAGGAGGAGATAGCTAATGGTAGTTTTGCTACTGGACCAGAGTTAGTAAATAACAATAATTGGTCAAGAAGTAGTACTGTTTCATCAGGTAGTAAATTATTAGATGGTGATGATCTTATATTTCCAGGAGATAGCAATACAGCATTTACACCAAGTCAAAGTGGTATAACATTAGGGCCAGAAGGTTTTAGATTTGTTACACAAGGTACTAGTAGCTTTATTGGTATGAATGCTGGCGCTATACTAACTGAAGCTAATAGTAGTAACGCTACAGTAGCTGTTACGTATACTATACTACAGTCTAATAGAAGTAATACTTTGTCTATATCAAATGCAAGCGATCATGGAGGTGATGTTCATTTAGATACTTCTGTTGGTACTCATACTTTATACTTTACACCTGGTAGGAATGATCTTTTAATTAAAAGAAGAGGTGATGATATTGATGTTACTATAGCTAACGTATCTGTTAAACAAACCAACCCTAACGATAGTTGGGCAGTTGGTACTGGTTGGGCTGTAGAGGATGGTACAGCCACCTGTAGTAGTGAAAATGCTAATTTAACTACAGATGTAAGCTCTGTAGCTGGTAAAATCTATAAAGTAACTGTAAATGTAACTAGAACTTCTGGGCTTTTAGCTATCGATTTAGGAGGTTCTGATCTTCAATCTACCACTAGCTCTGGAGTTCAAACTTTTACTATAAAGGCTGTCGACACTGGTCACTTGAGATTTTACGGTGGAGCATTTAGGGGTTCATTAAGTAATATTTCTGTAAAAGAAATAACAAACTCTGTTAAAGACTTTTCCCCTAACAATAACAACGGTGTGTTATATTCTGGTAAGGCTTTAAGCTTTGATGGTACTGGTGATAAAATAAATTTAAATTATTGGAAATCTGAAACTATAAATGATAATACTAAAGCAACATTTACTTGTTGGATCAATGCAGACGATGCTACTTCTGAACAAATATTTCTTGGCCACAACCAACAACCTAATTCAAGGTTTTACTTAGCAGGTAAAAATGATGTATTAGATTTAGGATGGGGTATTTCATCGTGGAACACAACTCCTACTGCTGGAGCTCTACCTACTATATTAGATAACACTTGGTATAGAATCGTTGCTGTTATAGAAGGAAAGACTTGTAAGGTTTTTATGAATGGAGAGTACCAATTTGAAAAAACAAACACTAATGACTTTACAACCGATACAGATGGTTTATACTTTGGATCTCATGGAGATGGAACTTCTTACGATTGGACAGGTAAACTAGCAGACTTTCAAATATACGACAAAGCTTGGACACCCTCAGACGTAAAGTACGATTGGGAAAATCCTGATAAAGACGTATTCGATGACGAAGGTAGAACAGAGGTTTTAGGTGAAGAGTTAATTGTTGGCGGAGTTAGTTCTACTGGTTCTTGGGGATTAGCATACCCTGATACGACAGTATCTGTTGTTGATGGTATTTTACGGGTTTCACCTAGTAGTGCAGGTGCTTATGGGGTAAGGCAAACATTAACTACAAAAGTTGGTGCTGTTTATAAAATCACTGCTACAGTAAATATGGATAATGCAAGTAGTGGTTCAGGTAATTTAAAAATCTCTAACGATTCTAATCTTGGGACAGGAACAACGTTAATAAGTTCTAGTGGTTCTATAGAGGCATTTTATACAGCGACAAATGCTACTACTTATATAGGTGTAGCTGACGGTTATGATGCAGGAGTTTACATGGAGATAAGTGCAATATCCGTAAAAGAAATAACAACTCACGCTGGTGAAATATCACCAACAGACTGCGTAGCATTATATAGATTAAACGAAGGTGCTGGAGATAGAGTGTATAACGCAGCCCCTGTTTTAGGTGAAGAGTTAGTTGTTGATGGTAGTTGGGATCCAGATGGGAGTACAAATTGGTCTGATGTAAATAACATCCTTACCTCTGACGGTAACAATGGTGCTGTAAAAAATACTGATGGTTCACTTAATGTTTCTCAGTATAAATACTATAGAGCAACGTTTGAAATTTTAGAAAGAACAGCTGGGAGTGTTAGATTGTATAGTGGTGCTGGTGCTGATCAAGCTTCATATAAATCAACAGTGGGTGTGCATACGTATGTTTTTGAATCATTAAGTACTAATTTGTACTTATATTCTAACGGGTTTAATGGTTCTATTAGTAACGTTTCATTTAAAGAAATAACCCTGCCTAATTCGTATGTTTTACTTGGTAACCCTACTTGGGCTACAGCTCAACCATACATTCCACAATATGCTATGTCATCTTATTCTAAGAAAGCTATATTTGGTGGTGCAGGAAGTGGGGATCTTATTGACTGTGGTAAAGAAGATAGTATCGATAACATGTTTGTTGGTGGCGGAACTTGGAGTGCGTGGATTTCTGCAGTATCTGCTAGTGGGGACAAAGGCACTATATTAAGTAAATCACAACCTAGACTTAGAGTTAGAGATGATGATGGAGATGATATAACTCTTGAGTTTTTACACACATTTAGTGGTACTAATGGGGTTTGGAGATCTCCAACTACAGCCTTGTTAGAAAATAAGTTAAATCATGTTGCTGTATCTTACAACAATACTGACACTGCAAATGATCCTAAAATATACATAAACGGAGTTAAACAAAGTTTAGATTACGAAGTTACTCCTATTGGATCTGCTGATACTGACGCTGGTAGTGAGTTTAGAATAGGTAGCACAAACAGCACTGTTGACCCATTCGATGGCTTCATAGATGAAGTAGCTGTGTTCGATAAGATACTTACAGAAGATGAAGTCCAAGAAATATTTAACGCTGGTATAGCTTTAGATTGTAGAGATCATAGTGCTTATTTAGGTAGTGAATTAGTTACAGATACAGATCTTAATGATTCAACTTATTGGACTGAGGGAACATACCAAGGTTCTGCATATACACCTGGCGTTTTTGTATTTTCTAATAGTGGTTTAAATATTGATTCTTCTAAAAACTCTAGTACTAATAAGGAGTATGTATATATAAATAATTTTGGAACATCTCAAGGTGATGTAGTTTTAATAACCTTTACTATATCAAATTACGTTAGTGGTGAGTTTAGGACTTATCTGGGTCAAACTGGTGACGCTCCGCCATTTAGTGGTAATGGTACTTACACGTATGTAGATACAGCTGATATATCACAGGTTTTATACTTACAAAGTAACTCTAGTTTTATTGGAACCATAAGTAGCATTAGTGTAAAGAAGGTAGATCTAAAAGGTTACTGGAGAAATAACGGTACAGACACTTGGACTGATCTATCACCATACGGAAACAACGGTACAGTTAGTGGATCACCTACTACAATACAACTTCAAGAAGTTCCTTACTTCAAGAAAGATACTTTTGGTCTACCTATGAATAGAGTAAGACAGAAAGGGTTAAATTTAGATGGGGATAGCTATATAAAGATAGATGATGATAGTTCTTTAGGTGCTATGGATGATGATGATGGTTTCACTTGTGCTTTTTGGTATAGACATTTTGAAGATATTGATACTAGTAATTATTCTTACTTAGTTGCTAAAGGTACTGGTTTAGGTTTAGATGTAGATTATGGTTTTGCAGCATCTGTTTATAATAATAAAATATATGCGGATTTAAACACAAGTGATGCTAGATTTAGTATAAATCATCCTATCGGTGCTGCTTCGTCCTCAAGTCCTGTTTGGTATTATATTACTGCAACTTATAATGGTAGTGATGAGCTTGAGCTTTATGTTGACGCTGTAAGTATAGATACTAGAGCTGTAACAGGATCTATTAGTGCTACAGCTGAGGCATACCCTATCACTATAGGAACTGATAAAAACTACTACTCTGGAAGGACAAGATCAGTTGTAGACGAGGTTAAGTGGTATAACAGAGCTTTATCGTTAAGTGAAATAGAAAAGAATCATAAAGCAACAAAGTCTAAGCATTCGTCTACCTCTAGTTGGTCGGATGATTTTAGTGATGGTTTCATATAAATAAATAAATAAAATGGCAAAAGGAAATTACAAAGATTCAACAAGGAAAACTAGATACAAAGCTCTAGTTAAAACTAATACGGATACTAAAGTAGCTGTAGCAGCTGATGAGAAAAGAAAAAGAGCAGAGTTACTAGATATAATAGAAGATCTTTTTAGAGATGGTAACAAGAGTATAACAGCTGACAAGCTTAGAGCTTTCTTACACATCATGGTTAAGTCTGTTCAAAATAGTAGTGATGACACCATATCTTTAGATGCAAATAGTGTTGGTAGTGGCTTACCTACTTCACGCCCTAGTACTCGTGGTTTATTATGGAACGATAGAGGTACAGTTAAAGTTTCGTAATGGAAATATTTAAAAACGATAATAGCTGGAACGAGAAAGCAATTGTAGGGTTTATAGCATTTGCTATAATGTGCCTTATAATGGTTGCTGACCTTGTTACTGGATGGGTAGGGTCAGACCTAATAATAAACGAGTTTGTATACGACTCCTTCGTGTGGGTTGTGTTGGGCTCGTTTGGTATTTCTGGTGTAGAAAAATTTGCTAATAAAAAATAATATGATGCCAATAGGAGTAGTAGAATTAATTATAAGTGTGGCTGCAATTTTAGCTACCGCACTAGGTTTGTGGATTAATTTAAATAATGAATACACTAAGTTAAAATCTAGAGTGTATCAACTAGAAAAGTCCGACACAGACTTAAAAACCACACTAGTTGAAATATCTGCTAGATTACACGCAATAGAATTATTGTTAGCCTCTAATCAAATCAAAGAGAAATGAGACTAAGTAAAAACTTTGTGTTATCGGAGATCACTCGAAGTAACACAGCAACAAGATTAGGCATAAGTAATGAGCCGACAAAAAAACATTTGGAAAATATGCAAAGGCTTATATCTAATCTTATACAGCCTATGCGTGACGAGCTGGGTCCTATCAGGATCAGTAGTGGTTATCGCAACCCGTCACTCAATCGAGCTATTGGTGGAAGTCGTTCTTCGCAGCATTGTAAAGGTGAAGCTTTGGATCTGCAATTTTGGAAAAATGGTCAGATGTGTAATAAAGAAATTTATGACTGGATTATAAATTCTCATTTAGAGTTTGATCAAATGATTAATGAATTTGATTTTGCTTGGATTCACCTATCCCTTAAAGAGAAAAGTAACAGAAAAGAGGTATTAGAAGCTTATAAGAATGATGACGGAGATACTTCTTATAAATATGCTGATGACATAATTATATTATAATGAGTAAACTATTAAGTTTTTTAAGTGGAGGTGTAATAGAGAAGGTAGGTAACGTAATAGATAATCTATCTACATCTAAAGAAGAGGCTATGGTAGCTAAAAAAGCTATCAAAGAGGTAATGATGAAAGCTGAGTCAGATGCTCAATCACAAGTTACTAAACGATGGGAAGCAGACATGAAGTCTGATAACTGGCTCTCTAAAAATATACGACCTTTAATTTGTATATTCTTAACAGCAATGTTTGTTGTTATATCTATATTCGATGGTAATGCTGGAGGCTTTCAAATAGCCCCAGCTTATGTACCAATATATCAAACTTTACTTATTACTGTTTACGGAGCTTACTTTGCAGGAAGGTCTATAGAAAAGATCAAGAAAAAGTAATTACTTAGACGCTTTTGTCATAGCGTTTATAAACTCTATTTCTTTTTCTATACATTTTTGTTTTTCTTGACTCCACATTTGCTTATACTTAGCCATGTTAAAATAAGAGTCGTAAAAACTATGAACTGCTTTATCTAATATTTCAGTTCTTTTCTTTTTTAATTTATATGATTTAGTCATTTGCCCTTTAAACTGAGATAATTCTTTTTTCATACCCTCTATTTCAACTAATGCTTCGCAATAATCTTGCATACATTTATTTTCAGCTAAAGTAGTATTTTGTTCTCTTATTAACTCTAAGGCTTTTTCAGCTATCTCCATTTGGTTTTAGTTTTTTAATTAATGATAATTCCTCTGGCATTAAAATTAATTCTCCAGCGTCTTCTGTTTGCTTTATTTTAGCTTCAACCCACTCGCCTAATGTCGGTTCTGTATCTCTATCTTTATTTAATAAACAAGCGTGATACCACAAGGCGTATTCATCCATTAATACTTGTAGTCTAGTTTTGGCCATGATAAAATCTTCTTTTTAATGCGTTTACAGATATTTCTATATTGTATTTCATTTTAAGAAATCGTTTAACAACATGTAACGATTTTCTATTTTTTATTGCTTTTCCCACAACAAGAGCTATTAGTCCTTTCATTTTTTTTGATTTGTATAAGTTTTTCTAAGTAAACAGCTAAATCCATAGCTTCTTCTTGGGCGTGTATTAACCACTCTAACTCAGTAAGATCATTTCGATCCATTGTGGTTTTATACTTTTTTTTACCTATCTCTGCTCTACCTAATATTTTAAGGCAAAGTTTTTTTTCTATACTACTCATCAAAATTATGCACTAAACTTGCAACCCTACCATGATCTCTATGGAATAAAAATCCCTCCACAGCTTTAGGTGCTCCTTTGTATCCTTTGCGAGCATGCCAAGAATCAGCTCCAGACGGACTACGCATATACTCTACAGTTACACCTATATAATCTTTAGCAGATTGAAACTTAGTTTTTATCTTATGATGTACATGATGTAGAAACATAGTTCGATACTTGCAGCTTGCCCACATCTTAGGTTCTTCTTGAGCCATAAGTAGCGGTATATCTTGCATCTTAGCACCGTCACCATGCTCCAAACCTATCATATTATTATAATACTTATAATATTTACGATAAGCAGGACCCTCATCTACGGTTACTTTTTTATTTCCTTTATACCAAGCCTTCAAACAATGAGCTAAATGATACCCAGACTGGTAGTCGTGATTACTCATTGAGTGAACGCAATCTACAGGTCCTACCTGCATAAGCATGTCTACACAAGCTACATAAACCTCTAATGCTACACCAAATGATTTCCACCATTTATCATCTTGATCTTGTGGCGTTCCTTTGGTTGTAGTGTTAAAAACATTATCCACATGGAGAACATCATTACCGATACAGAATAAAACTCTTTCTACATCATATCCTTGAGCTCTATCTATTATACCCTGAACTCCTTGGAGGACCCTTAATCTTGCAATCTCCGTGTTATATTCTTCACCAGTTTCTTTGGCTAAAGCCAATTTACCAATATGAATATCAGCAGGATTAACAACTAATAAGTGGTTTCCAAGTAGTTCTTTTGAGGTACGGGGGTATGAGATTTTATGGTTTGCAACTACATCAGCTATATCATTTAAAAGAACCTCTCTATCGTAAGTAGTCATAATAGAGTTATCATTCTTTGTTACAATAGAAAATCTAGGCTCACCATTAGCAGATTGCCAATGCTTGCAGGAGACAACCTCTTCTGGTTGTATACCTCTTTCTTTAAGATAATCTAAATATACTGATGATAATTGATCGTTGTCGTTTGTGTTTAAGGCTACCTCTTCAGCTCTCCTCTCTAGAACGATGTCCATTTCTTGAGGAGTAAGGCGCATAGATTTTTTGGTCATTTTCTCTTGCTTATAGTATACCTTCCTCTATATAGGAATCTATATTTTCCTCGCAAGATAAGAAATATTTCTCATATAAGTCTAAGGCGTAGTGGTACTTACGTCTTCCAGACTCCAGAAACTCAGGTGAAACATCGTAAATACCAACACTATGAGGATTTTCTTTTCCGATTACAATAAACTTAAATTGATCTAATCCAAGAGCATCACAATAAAATGCTGCTTGCATATCATAGTGATATTTCTTGCAATCATACTTAAACTTATCTATGCCACCAAACTCAGCTGTAGTTTTAATGTCAGCTATAAAGTCAAAAGATTGCAAATCCACTTTACCTTTAGCGTTTATAATATCCTTACAGTGCATTCTGTTTATATGCCAAATAAAAGGTTGCTCTCTTTTTGATGTATTAACTAAATCTCTAACCTTGCTGTGATTAAATAAAGAATTACACATTCTATCTATTTTATCTAACTCATCTGCGGTAATAAGATCTTTACCTTCTAACTCTGCGTGTTTTAACTCTTCTTGCTTCCAGGCTTTATTTATTTTAGATGTCATACCTTTTTCCTTTTCAGGTCTAAGGCTTGTGTCAAATATGTAAAATCTTTCGTTAAACTTTTCTGGCTCTAAAGCCATACAGTGAAATGCACTACCAAATACCATTGCGGGTGTAGATTTTTCCCTGTTTTCTAAATAAGATCTAAGGTGTGCTGGTGACTTTAATAAATACTTAAGCATTGAGCATGTAACATGCGATGAATCTGCATAATATATTTTATCGTCACGGAATGATTCTAGTAATTTTGTCATAAGAATTGTTTTTAAATTAAGAAAGAGGCCGAAGCCTCTATCTTTTTAACCAACTAATAACTAAACCATCGTATGAACAATGTAACCAAATCGTTGCAAATATAATGGTTTTATTTTAATCTATGCTTTTTTCATAGAAGTTTTTCCGCGAGAGCGATTTTTCTTAGTGGCTTCTTTTTTAGCTGCTTTCTTTACAGCCTTTTCAGCTTTAGTTGTTTGCACAGCCTCTCGTTGCTTTGCTTCAAAGTCCATTTGTTGCCAAACTAATCTTTGAATTGTACCAGCAGCGTGAGATGCAGCAATGAAATTAGTCATCATGTCAGTTCGTTGCTCATCGGTTACATTAATACCAACGACGCTTAACATATCAACTAAATGATTTTCTACATGACCTTCAAGCTGTGTAATATTTTTACCTAAAGGTGTTTCTCTAAAAGCTTTTTCAGCTTCCATTTGTTTCTCTTCTTGAGAGATTTCTTTTACTTTTTCCATTGTTTAAAAAGGTAAATTGTTAGAATCGAAGATTTCTGGAGTAATATTGGCTTTATGAGAGTCAATAAAATCCATGGTATTCTGTTGTAGAACATCTTCCCACACCATTTTTTGTTTGTTTAAAGATTTAAACCTACATAGTCTAGGCTCAAATCTAAGAATCACAGGTTCATGATCCTGAGTTGGAATACCAACAAGCTTTTGGAACTTGATTTTCCTTACATGCAGTTGTGTATCACTCCAATCTTCAGAGTTAGGATTCCTGTGTACAACTATAAAGTTGTCCGTTCTGTTGGCGAACATACCTCCCATTTCTACATCGTAATGAGAGGGAGCAGGTACGGTGCCGTCATCGCTTTTTTCTCTTGCAGCTTTAGTTACAGCATGTGTTACTAAAATAAACTTTACAAAGTTCTTCTGCTTAAACCTACGAATATCAGATAATACTTGATAGTAGTAGTCGTATTTACTCATAGACCTATTTATAGCAAGGTCGTTCATAGGGTCAACATAACATCCGTCAAACTCTCCGCTATCTAATTCGTCCTGGAATACATCCATTACATCATAAATAGTTGGAGTGTTAGGAAATGATACTACTTTAAAGTGTTTCATTACCCATTCACAGGCGGCATCAAATACTGACCTGTCCATCCTTTCGGATTTTGTTTTGTCGGCAGTCATTCCTATAAACATCTCTGCAAGGTCTATAACCATTTCACCTACGGGTTCATTCTCTGGGCAATAACATAACCACTTCCATTTATACTTAACAGATGCAAGCATCATTAAATAAAATATAGCAGTAGTTTTACCAATATTGGCAAATCCTGTTATTACATCTAACTCACCCTTTCTATATGTATAATGTTTATCAAGCCAAGGTATACCAGTAGATAGACCTTTGTTGTATCCATTATTATAGACGTGATTTACATACTCTGAAATTTCTTTCTTAGAATTTATCTTATAATCCATAATTAAAAGTTATAAGAGTCTAATCGATTTTTCTGAGCTTGAGCTACTTTTTTAGCTCTATCTTCTGCTTGCGCATTATTTTCTAATAAATACAAGTAATCTTCCCAGCAATTATTTGCGAGAAAGTTATTTGGGTATTTTCTGTACCTAACCTCAAAAGCTTTATGATATAAAGGAACTAATTGCATAATCGTATCTTTTTGTTGATTATTTAATTTTTTCCATTTAGTAAAAGCATTGTGCTTAGTCTTATTAATACCATATAATTTATAGAAAGCCATAAAATCAGGTGTGTACTCAGATGTTTTTTTTTCTTTTGGCTGGTAGTCATTAACCACAGCATCCATTAAAAATTCAACATCTTTAAGTATTTTCCCTAACGTTTTCATTATCAACTCCCGATCCATTGTTGTTTGGTTTATTGTTTTTATCAATGGTTATAAAGCATCCTGCCTTTTCTTTATCGTATTCATACTTTTTAAACTTAGGAATAATCTCATCACAGTTATCATCTTCAATCCACCCATGTATTACCATTTGGTCTTGCACGGTTTGTAGTGGATTAACGTAATCAAACTTATGTCTTGTTCCTCGTATAAATTTAAACGATATGTTTACAGGTTTTTGCAACCCATCTATAACAGACCTAAATTCCTCAGCATACTCTTGCCAATATGGCTTAGTATTCTTTATGTAATTCATAACTGTCTTAGAGTGGATCATGTGTTTTCCAGTCCAGCGTTTACCATTTTTAGATGATGGTGTACTGAATGGAATAAAAAATGTTCTCTTTTCCATCTATTTGCGTTTGCACAAATATAGGAAAATAAAAGCATCCCCTACTTAGCGAGCTTTTCAGGGATGCATTATTATCTAGAATGGTAAGTTACCAGCGTCTTCTGTTGTGGTAGTAGCAGGCTCGGTAGAGGCTGTAGCACCATCTTTATTAGTAAAGACTTTCCAAGCATTAAGGTCTGTATAATACTTACCTTTATACTCTCTTGATTCTGGTTCAAAGCTTACATCAACCATCTGACCTACTTTATTATATTTAACAAAGTTGTCTACTTTTTCGTTACCAAATACCGTGAATGAAACATCCTTTGGATATTCACCACCTGTACCAATAACAAATGTTAGTTTCTTCCACTCTTTTCCAGAGGACTTAGAAACTCCTGATTGTACTTCTGTAATAACTTTAATTGTTCCTGTGATTTGTAAATTACTCATAATTAATTGATTTTTGAGTCTGTTATATTCGACTCGGTTAAAAAAATAACAGGAGAGGACTGCATAAACGACCAAGAATATAAAGGTCCCCTCCTATTACAGTAAAAGAAATTGCCCAACTCACGCTTGGTGCTCTCGAAATCTACTATATCGCAGCGTTAGCCGCACTTACTAAATCCTCTTCTTGTTGAGGTGTTAGTTGGTATTTAGGCAATGCATCTAAAACTCTTTCAGGATCTGACTTAACAATATCCATCATAGACTTGTAAGTTGCAGGGTCAAGTTTCTTTTTAGGATTCTGTGACGCAGAAAAGGACGGTGCCTCATCTTCGCCAAATACCCCTTGAGAATATAATCCTGCAAGTTTTAGAACAATACGAGATAATGCACGTTTTTCTGCCATAGCAACAGGATAAGCGTTGCTATTATTAGAAGGAGCACACTCTCCAAATGTTTCTGTACGAGACTCTCCCATAATGCCAACTGCTTTAATTAAGCAATGTTTGTGGTCGTCTGAGAGGTTAACTATCTCGTAGTTTACATCTATATTATAAGCCGCCTGAACTTTTTCAATTCCAGATCGAGTTATAATAGTATAGAACTTGTGCTTGTGTACATCCTCTGTGGTGAGGTTACACTTTTTGAATAGGTCGTTTAAGACCTCGGCTTTGGTTTTTCCCATGATTTAGTTTTTAGGAAGGTTAATAAATGGTTAAATAAATAGTTGTGCGGTAGCACTAAGACTCACAGTTTTCGCAGTCTTCTTGTTCTTCGCAACACTCTTCGGGATCTGTAGAATCAATAATCCAAGATTCAAACGTATCATCTCTTGATTCGTTAGATCTTTTTAACATTTCTCTCCAAGCTTCATGCTTTTCTTTGCTCATCTGTTTCAGTTTTTTTCCATTCCTCTTCAGCACGAGTTTCGTACTGCATTGGATTGAAAGATTTATATTTACTTTTTGCTATTCCGCTTATTACTATTTTAGCAAAACCCCTTAACAGAACATGCTGTTTTTTAAATACAAGTGATGACGCTACTTCTACAAATAATTCTTGCACTACTTCTTTTACAAGCTTTTTATCAAGCTGTAAATCGTATGCAACTTCTTCGCAAATTTGGTCAATTTTTGATTTTTTCATTGGCATGTGAAGATACAAATTTAGAGTTAGTTAGACAAGTCTTTTAGCTTTACATTTAGTATGGAAATTATTACTAATAAAGCACCTATAACATAGGGTGCATACATAGCTGTAATTACCATAATCATTTGACTCATAAAAGCTAAACCTGCATAAATTACACCTGCTTGAAACAAAAGTTTTGATACAGGATTTTCCATAATTTTCTTAAACATACTATATATCATTAAAGGTTATAAATCTGAAGACTTTATTTCTAGTCCATTTCATATTATTGGACTCTCTGTGCCGCTTCAGTTCAGCACCTGACAATTCTATTACTAACACACCAGATAAGGCACGATTCAAATCTCTTAACAGGGATTTTCCATGGCGTTTCTTTATTTCACCATGTATACCTTTTAATCGATTAGTCATCCCTTTATTCTGATACATTCGCTCTAGACGCTTTATCCATATATCAGAGTTAGCCTTAGCAGGAATCTTTGAATCGAACAGTAATGCTCCTTCTGGGATTTCTGCTTGGCGTAACGCTGCTTCATATGTCAAAGCAATAGCTTCTATTATCAAAAGGCAAAGTGTTCAGGTTTACCCTTAACATTTTTATAGCCAAATATGGCTCCAGGACCATTACCTTCGTAATCCATAGATGGATATACTACACTCCCGTCATCAAACACTAAAGCTTTAATATTGTCTGACTGGGAATAATAATCCCAACCTTCGTTGTCTATTTCCTTTTGTGTCATGTTTCTGACATCTACTAATTTTGTTCCTATTTTCATAATAAAAGTGTTGATTTAATAAAATAAGCTACTATTACAAGACTCCAGCTTAATATAAAATGCCTGTTATCTATGTAACCTTCACCTTCGTTTATTCCGTCTATTGTAGCGTTAGATACGTCTACTAGAAACATCATTGTTTGGTATATAGCAAGAGCCAATACTAAACAAAAAATTGCGTTTATCGTGATTTCCATTCTTCGTTTACTTTATTTATTATTGTGTTAATATGTACCGACTCTTTATTAAGGTGGTCGTTAACCTCTTTATATTCTTCCATATGTAAAGCTTCAGATACAGCATCCAAATCGTGATGCGGTACTTCTTCTACTGCAATACGAGCTAAATCGTATACATCATCTACTAAGTCAGTTGCAAGTGGTGCAATCCTATGGTTTGATCTATACGCATAGTATTTACCTTTCTCGTCTATTCTTATAGATACGGGTAAATAACCTTTCGGTGTAGAAAAGTTTTTTATGTCTTCTGGTGTTAACAATATGTCAATACCAGCGTTATTGTTTTTATCCATTACAGGATTAACAATTCCTTTTGAAAATTTGATTTGTTTGTTCATTTGATTTTGGTTTTAGTTATACTTAATTTCAGTTATTGATTCACATTCCTGCTTACATTTGGGGCAGGTTTCCCAGGTTTCTTTATCGTTTTCTTCACACCACTCTTCGTGACTGTCGCCGTTTACATCCTCGTTACAGCATTCGCTTAAGTAGATTAGCTCACCTTCGTGGTCATAAAACTCACTGTCTGGATCAGAACCCATAGTTCCTGCGAAGCCCATACCTTCTTCTTGGTATTCCATTTCTATGTATAGCTCAGGAAACTTTTTGCATATTGCCATTATTACAGGTGTTGGCGGTGACCAAGCCGTACTAAAGCTAACTTGAAAGCATTCAGGCTCTACATTGCTTATATAACCGTCATAAGCATTCCACTTAGTTCCCCAGTAATGATAAGACCATTCATACCAATCTCCAAAGCCATATTTTTCTACATTGCTTTTGTAGATTTTAGCTTCTTCAAGATCTTTTTCTGTAAGATTAGGATAGTCTCCTCCAGGACCCATATTAGCTTTACCTTCCAAGACCTCTAAAGCTCTTTTTACGCCAGAGCCAGATGTTATATCTAAGCTCTTAGGTCTAAAGATAAAGTCGTTAAAGTCAAATACTCTACCTTCTTCGTCATAACTATCAGAAGCGTCTTTTTCAGGCATAGCTGATAAGCTGTCGTAAAACTTTTTCATGTCTTCTTTTTTACCTGATACTGTCAGGTAATTACTACAATGATTTGGCATAGTTTTTAGTTTTAGTTATTAATTGAATTAAATAAATCAGGGTAAATTCTAAACTCCCAGTTAAGCTTACCAGTTGCTTTATTCTTTACCCTGTCGTAAGCGTAAACTGCACTTTTCTTTACTAATGAATTTGTTCTACCTGTGATTTGGTTTATAGGTAATTTTAAATGTTCTGATACTTGATAATTAGTAGCCTTACCTCCTAAGTCTGCAAAAGCTTGTAATACTAATTTCTCCATTTTCTGTAGCTTACCACTTTCCATAAGTTCAGAGTAAGCCATTAAACTAGTGTCTCTCATTTTCTAATTGATTTGGTTTAACATATTGATTGATTACCTTTATTATCGCTTCTGCTCTTGTGTTATCTGTAGTATAAACTTTTAAGCATCGCAATATTTCTTGTCTTAAAGTTCTATTTTGCTCTACAACTAAGCAATCTATAGATTCTTTAATAGTTCTTATGTAAAAATTATAAGGAGCAGATTCCTCTATCAACTTACAGCTATGTAGTATAGTTGCGTGATGCCTACCGCCCATTAATTTTCCTATATGCTGAAGGCTTAAATCTGTATGCTTTCTCATATAGTATGCTAATGCGTGACGAGCTGTAGATAAATCTCTGCGTCTATTCTGCTTTATCATTTCAATAGGATCTACTCCAACAAGGTTAGAAACAAAGTCTACAGCATCGCCATAGACCTTGTTTAGTTTTCCTTTATTTACTTTCGCTATTGTCGTGTCCCCACTGATCGAATAACCGCTTAAGTACTTTTCCTGTGTTTTCATTCTGCAATGTGTTTAGTTCACTTTCCATTTGTTCCCAAGCCCACTCTAATCTATCTTTTTCTTCATCATATAGATTGTCCCAGACTTGATCTAAAGCAATTGTATAAATTACATTTTGCTTTTCTAACATTTCTATAGCTCTTTGTTTTTCTAACAACTCTATAGAATTTTGCTTTTGTGTTAAATCTTTTTCATTCATTATAAGTGCCCTCCATAGTTTTCTCCGTTAATATCATATCTTGATTCTGTTGGTTGGTCATGCTCTTCCATACCTCTACGGTCTTCAAAGCCAAATCCAAATTCATAGTTAGATTCTGCCAAAGCTTTATCAAGATCCTTTTCCCATGTATGCTCATTATCCATAAGCCATTGATGAACATCATCTTGAGGTATGTCTTTAGGTATGTTGATTGTAATTTCGCCATACTTATGAAATACCCGTCTTTCACTAAGCGTAACGTTTCTACCTACATATTTAATTTCAGTAGTAAGTAAAGCTCTATTAAGCTCACCCATATCTGTAACCTGTTTTTCAGCAGGTCTGTTTCTATTGTACTGTTCAATTAGAAACTTTTGGTGTTCTTCTGTTCTCATTTTTCTTGGTTTTAAATTTAACATGCGGCCCATCCATAAAAGTAGAAAGCTTTAATGCCTTTCTTACCTTTATATCCGTACCTTTCTTTTGCTTTTTTTAATGCAGCTCCTTCGAGCTCTATAAATCGACAATCTCGTTTGTCCATTTCATCTATTTCTCTTCCAATCCAGCCATCAAATTTCCTGGTTCCGTATCTTGGAAAACCTGTTCTCCTATAGCATCCGTCTGTTGTGCTAATTGTACCATTGTAAGGGTCATGTCCACATTCATACTCTGCTTCTGCGCATTCATGCGAATAAGCTTCGCCTGCTGTTTTAAATCTACCTACTGATAGAATTTCAAAAGATTCTGCTCCCATAGTTTAAAGTTTAATTGTTTCTATTGCGTTTTTACCTGTAATCCACTGCCAATTACAATTTAGTATGTTTGGCATATCATCTCTATCTTTAGATAGATCATAAAGCCAAAGTTCCCAATCGCCATCGTAATAATTATTTATAGCTTCCTGTTCAGGAATGTTTTCTAATATTACAACACTTGATGTTTCACTGTCAAGTATTACAATCTTATCTTTTGGTTTAAACATTTTTCCTATCATATTAATTGTGTTTAAAATAATTTATTATTTCTATTTCAAAATCATCTAACTCTTCTTTATCTTCTTCTTCCCTTCCTGAATTATGATATTTAATCCACCCATCAAGGTTGTCAGTAACAGCTTCAGCATATCTGTTGCCACTACTTTCTGTGTAGTATATAATGTATAATCTATCAGTTTTCATATTTTGCATCTTCAAATATATTAACCATTTGCCCATATTTTTGAGCATCTTCTATAGCATCGTCTATACACTCTGCTTCTATGTCAATCCATTGTTTATAGTCAGATGGATCTTCTGCATTTTCATGCCCGTGAGGAATGTAAATTAATTTGTAGTTTTTCATAGTTATTGTTTTAGTGAAAATTCATAATATTCTCCCGTAGGTGAGTCGTGATGTGACATGCTTGCACGGTAAACGCCAGGCTCGTCATCAGAGTCTCTCCAAAATCTAACAGTAAAATCAGTGTTAAGCTGTATAGCTTCAAATAAATCCATGCCGCCTGTTACTTCTACGTCTTTTTGTCCTGTTCTATTTTGCCAACCCATGTTGGTTCCAATAACGGAAAAAGTTTCTCCTATATATTGGTCAAAATACCCCATGTCGTGCTCAAATGTTTCCCAAGCATCGCCAGGTAACAGTTCGTCACGCCATACCACATCTTCTATTATTTCTTGTGTGACTTCTGATTCTTTTAAATCACCAACTCTATTGGCTTCTTCTCCGTCAAGTTTATAAAACTCATATCTTTCTAGAAATTCATCTTTGTTTTCTAAATACATTTTAATTTCATAATGCATAAAGTCGCTTAAGTCGTACTCTGCTATTCTTTGTGTTATTACGTTACTCATATTAGTCTTCTTTGTATGATTCATAAAAGTCTCTTATAATCTCTATTGGTACTGTCCATATTTTGTTTGTTTCTGGATCTATCCATTTCTCATATTCGATGCCGTCTCCGCCATCATACCATTCTAAGCGTTCAACAATTTCTTTAGTTATCTTCATTAGTTTCTGCGTCTTTAATTATTTCTTCGATTTCATCTACAGCCCACTCGTGTGATATTATTTTACATAAATCAACAAGCTCTACTACTGCATTCTTTTCGTATTTAGACATTTCATTTACTTCATCATAAATACGATTTAATGCACTGTGGCAGTCTTCTAAATCTCGCAGGGTATTTTCAAACCTGCAGTAACTCATGTTTCCCATAGTTTTAGTTTTAGTTAAAGGTTAAAAAGGGAGGCCGAAGCCCCCCTGTTAATTAAAGTGTTTCAGCAAATGCGTCTATCATCTTGTAGGCTTTGTTTGCAAGTTTTGCACCACCACCTATAATAAGTGATTCATCTCTACCAAACGGTCTGTTAGGCACAGATTTCTTGTGGTTTACAAAGTGTGTAACACCGTTAAACAAACCCCATAGTGTATCACCATGGACTTGCATTTCTGTGTTAATAGATTGCTGTAAATCCATTGCAGCATTCCATTTGCGTGTAGAGTATTTCTCTCTAGATTCTTCTATAGATAGTTTCTTGTCTATATCTAACAAGTCTTTCCATAAATCATTTCTAAAATCCATAATCTTTCTGTCAGTCCAGATAGGAACTTTAGTCCACTCTTCAAACTTTCTATACATATCATCTTCAAAATCTTTGTATTCGTTCATAATGATAGGTATAGCACGCAAAGACTCCTCAATAGTTGAGTTGTGTCTAAGCTTGTATTGAGCTTTATTGTGGAATTGATAGAATTGATTAGAGCAACTAACTACTCTGTTACCATATCCTATTCTAACTCCGTGTTTGCCATCGTGACCCCACGTTGCAACTACATACTTTATAAGCTCGTCTGGCCCAACGATTTTAGATTCGTTAAGCCTAAGCTGTGCAAAGCATTGTCTACCACCGTTTAGTGGACCTGAATGACTAATTGTAAAGCCATTGTCTTTAGCTATTTCTTCTAATGTTTCCATAATTTGTTCGTTTTGTGTAACAGTGTATTGGTTACCAACAACACCAAGCGACTCATCTGTTGAGTCGTTAGTTGTTGCATACCAATTTGTTTCCACAAGTTTATCATGTGTTGCTAATTGACCTAATTCATTAACAGACACTTGTTTGTCTATTCTGCATAAAGGTCTTTTTGATACTGTAAAATCTAATCCGATTTCTTTTAACTGTGTGTTTTTCATAAGCGTGTTATTAATTGATTTGGTTATATCTCATAAGTTGTTCGGCCATGAGATGAAAGCCGTTCTATTTCTCCTACAATTTCTACTTTGCAGGAATACTTTCCTTTATATTTTTCTATGTGTTTACTCATAGCTCTAGAGTTTATTTTTGTGTCGGTAAGGTCATTAGGACAATTACCTTTTAAAAATCCCTCTACGTTATAATCTCTATGTAAATGTGAAAGTTTAGTGGATTTAGTTTTATTAGAGTAAACTTCTTTCCAAACTCTTATTTTATATTTACACCACCATAGAGTTTTGCGTTCTTTCACTTGTCAAGTAACCTTGATGCGTGAGCTGTTGCAGGATTAATATGTACTTTATTTGGACCAGGCTTTGGTGCCTGTGTTCCAAACTGTAAGACAAAACTGTCAACATTAATATTGCCTTTTTTGTCTGTTGTCTGCACAATGTTTCCCATATGCATTAAATAGCCTACAGGTTTTTTAGGTATTGTATTAAGAACTGTTAACGAGCTTGATCCGCTCTTGTATTTTTTAGGTGCTTTCTTTTCAACCTTTACTTCTGGAACATAATCGTGATACCCTTTTTTCATAATAAGTGTGATTTAATTTTTTTATACTCTTCTAATGTTATATTTACTTGAACCATATCAAGATCGCCTGGCTCTCTTGTGGTCATGTGAAATATTCTTTGCAGGTCGTTTTTGTAATGTGCCCAATTTAGGACAATTTCTTCCCTTAACCAAACTGTTACTGTCATTTGTGACGGATTTAAAAGATATATCTTATCTTGTTCCACGGAATTATAGAGCCATGTATCTCTTTAAATCGTTTAATGTATCTTGCTTTTAAGCTTCTTATATACCTTAAGTTTTTACCACCGTATTGTGATGTTTTTGTTTCTTGCAGATGTGGAACCCACAGCTGTTGCTCTGCTTTAGGATTATCTTTAAGATTATGTTCGTGCCTACCTTCGTTATGTGTCAGAAATATAACTTCTGCATACACTTGATTTTTGTAGTCTACATAATCATTAAGCATATCAAACAATTCTGAATAATCTTTTTCCCAATCTCTATATAATATTACTGGGCTAAAGTTTACATGAACATCATATCCTGCTTCTATAAAAGGATTTATAGCTTTTATGCGATCAATTATTTTAGATGTTCCTGGTTCGTGTATATCTGCCAATCTTTGTGGCATTAAACTAAACCTTATCCTGATTTTACCTTTTGGGTTAAAGTCAAGTAGTTTAGGGTTTACATATTTTGTAGCAAACGAGCCCATAAGGTCAGGTTGATCTACAAAAAACTGAAATATTTCTTGCCACTTATGATATTTTGCGTGAAGAGCAAAATCTTCGTTACAGCTAACATCGTATGTAGTGTACACAGGATGTGTTTGATTAGGCTTTTCTGCATCTGAAAATCTACTGTGTACTAATATGTTTTCTAATATGTCTTTGTGATTGCTAGCAACGTCTAAACCTTTTGGTTTGTGACGCTTCATATAACAATAACTGCAATTGTACAAACAGCCGTGACCAAAAGACGGTGTGATATAGTCTGTTGACCTACCACTAGGTCTAATAGTCATGGCTTTTCTTTTAACTTGTTTAATCATTAAAGTTATCTTCTGGTTTATCTCTATACAAAAAGTATATAGTTAGAAATGCTACTACATTTCCTGCTAAAGCATAATAAAATACTGGGTCCATAATTATTCTAATATAGTTCCAAACAAACCACCTATAATCATACCAACGCCAGTTGCTAGAACGGTTGCTGTTTTTACACATTTTCTACCTATTGACATAGTATTTTCAATGCCATCTTTTTTAGATTGACTATACTTGTCTATGTATTTATTATAATCTTTTGCAAACATAAAGTTTCGTAAATCTTTTACGTCTTGTGTTTGACTTTCATACAATTTCTTTACTGTTTTTTTCATAATTATTTGTTGTTATATTGATTAATAGCATGCAATACTGAGTTATATGTATCGTCTAAATACGGTACATTAAATCTAATGTCATCATAAAGTTGCCAATCTAATTCAGGATCGTCAACAAATATGTCTTGTATCTTTTCAATTACTGGCATAAGCCAATCCCAAGAGGAATGAAACTTTGTATCAGCAAGTGAGCATACAATCATATCGAAGCCCATAATCTTTTTATCTATGTTGTAGTCTCCGTAATGGTTTATTCGTAACCCCATAAATTCTGCTATAAGTTTATTGCCTTTCATGCTATCTTTTTAAATTTAGTTTTTAATTCATCTATCATATCCAATAAACATACGTCATCAGGATCGACATACTCTCCTGTTAATTCTTGATACATTTCTATAATAGATACTAGTTCTCTACGCAGCTCGTTCATCTGCTTGATAAAATTGTCGTATTCTTTAATTGTCATAATATTGTATATTCTTGTAAGTATTCTATTTCTTCTTTTAAATCTTCGACAGTGTCGTTTATCCTATAATTATACTCATCTTCGATAAGTTCTTTCATCATAGTGTCTTTGTCTAAGCCTTCTTTTCCAGCTTCTGCAAACCAATCAAAGTATATAAGCTCTAGTTCGTGCCTATTAAATTGATTGTAGTATTCTGTGACAGCAATATCCCAGTCCATTATTAAGTCTTTGTTCATAATTTCTCTAGTTCTTTTTCACATTCGTAACACACACCCCAGTCGTGGTCTGTATTTTGTAAATCGTCTTCCGATACAAATGCCCCACAACAACTGCAGGGCACGTCTTTAATTTCTGTTGGATCTATCATAGTGTAAGATGTTGTAAAATTGGATTTGTAGGGTCAAGCCCTTTGATTACTTCTACTAACTTGTTGTTGTCTTCTTGTAAGTCATCAATTTGTAATTGTAAGCCTACAACGTGACTTCGTTTGTTTTCGTTTTCTAATTTAACTTCTGCTTCAAGCTCTTCGATACGCTTTTTATTCTTTTTCATAGTTAATATTAATGCATCTCTCTCTCTTTCAGTATAAAAAAGTTTATTTCTAAATTTTTCAACTTCTTGTTTAATCTCATTTAATTCTAATTTCTTTTTCTTTTCGTAGTGCCATTCAAGACTTCCTCTTTTTTGGCCTTCTAACTTTAACTCTTCTTCAAGTTGTATAACTTTGTTTTGAAAAGCCTCAACTCTTGCTAGTAAAAATTCTTGTGTGCTCATACTTCTTCTTTTTGTTGTTCTTTTAATTGTTTTATTAGTTGTTCTACGGCTTTACGAGGATAGTGTCTAGGACATGCTATTTCTAGTTCAGGATCTATTCTATTAACATACCCAGTATGTCCTCCATAACAAAATAAAGGACCTTCAACGCCTCTTTCATCGTTTACTGGATATATAGATAAGTAAGCTTTATGTTTGTATTTGTGGTAAAACTCTACTGCTTCATCATATGTCATATTATCTGGTATATTATGACCATGATGATAACCTGCTGTATATCTAATTAAGCCAAGATTTTTCTTTGCAATATAATTAGATTGATCTATGATGTCTTGTAATTGTTTATCTATTAGTTTACCTATTTCTTCTTTGACCTCTAAAAGATCTCTTGCAACATAATGTTGTTCTGGTTCTTTGTATGCTTTTTCTTCATTTCTTTTTTTTATTCTTATTTCTTCTGCTATTTTTCTTTTCGTTTCGTTAAAATAATCTGCGTTAGTCATTTCCATAATTAGTTTCTGTCTATAGTTGGATAATTTTCTTTTAAAAAGTTTGTTCTGTATTCTTTGAATTGAGCCCAGAACTCACTTACTATATCTATTGTATACATGAAATCATTAATATATTCTTCTGATTGGTCACTAATGTCTACCCAAAAGAATAATCTATCTGTTTGAGTGCTTCTTATTTTTATTTTTTTAGTTTCTTCGTCATAACCACCGTAGTTGTAATATCTTGGTGTCTCTATTTGACTGCCTATTGTTATAAAGACAGAGCAATGCAAATGCATGTTTTCGTCTAGTTGATCTTTAATAGGTGTAATATAATCTACCTTATTTTCCATATACTTGTTTTTAATCTTTTGAATTAATTGTTCTATTTGCTCAGGAGTTTGATAACCTAAAGGATCACCAAATCCTTTATAGTCTATTTCATGTTTATACATTACGGCTACTTCAAAAGTGTTTTCATCACATTTTGCAATACCACCGTATACAATGCTTAATGCATAATTGTTTACAACATCTACATAAGCTGCGTGTCCGCCCCAGTCTGTAGGTTTAAATTCTAAATCTTTAGTCATGATAAATAAGCATTAGGTTAAACATTTCTCCTTTGTAATAAAAGTTATGATCTATGTGGCCAAAGTCTAGCCATTTTATTTCTTCTAGTCTTTCTTCTTCACCTTCAGGTGTAAGAGGTAATATTGTAAGGAAACAATCTCCTGCCAATTCAGACTCGCACAAATTCTTTGCGTATTGATATATACCTTCTGGTAAGTCGTTAGGATCTATACCAATTTTTGGTCGTCTTGCTTCTTCTAAGCTCTCGTAAAATTCTTCTTTAGTTATCCCCATTTTTTCATTTCTTCGATTCTTAATTTGTTTTCTTTTCTCTGTTGTTCAAATGATTTCCATGGTTTTTCTATAGACTCAATGTCATCGAATATACCAGCCTTTAACGCTCTTTGATAACATTCCCATGAAGACTCATGTGATTTGTAATACTCTTCAACTGAATTGTATTTTTTAGGGAGATGTCTAATCTCTAGACATGTTACGTCTTCCCATAAGGATTTAGCATTGTCTGACGAATAAAAAGGTGCTTCATCAGCATATACTATAGCATCAGAAATTTGCACATATTTTGTTCCAGAATCAAAAGTTCTAACCCTTTTATAAACACCTAAGTCATAGCTATGTCCATTAGAGTCTGTAAAAGGACCTAAATATGTTGAATATTCTACTTCTCTCCATCCTTTAGGATGATGCAGTTTACACATTTTACCATTGTAAAGTATATGTGTTTTTAATCCGTCTTCATTCTCAATGTATTGTTTCATAACTATTGTTTTTACAAATTAAATAAACGAAAAGTCAAGTTTATTGACTATTCTTTAAATCTATAATATATTAGTCCTATTACTATCGCACCAGCTACTACAGGTGCAAGTCCTATTAGGAACGATGCTACAACGCCTACAATTGAGGCGAAGAGCAAAGTACCCAATGCAATAGCAAAACCTGTTATGCACAGGTTAAACGCCTTGTCTACTAAGTTTTGTTTGTCCATTATTTTGCGTATTTAAGTTTATATCCTAAGCAATAGTTTAATATTGCATTTGCAAACTTCTCAGTTGCATACTTTTTACGCTCAAACCTAACAACTCTTTTAGATTTGAATCGTTTACCATTTCTCTTGTTGTTGTTTACAACAATGTAACTGTTAGTTGTAACAGCTTTAGCTTTTGCTCCGAGTAATTCTTGAATGTTTGCCATAGTTTCTATAGTTTATTATATTTGTTATAGTATGATTTTGTTACAAGACTAAAGTTCATTACTTCATCGTTCTCATACACTTTAACGAGTCGTAAATTTGTTTGCTTTTTCATCCAACCTCTAAAAGCATTGGCTCCAAGGTTGTATATGTTAGCAGGAACTTTAGCCCACTTGTTAGTAAACACTACAACGCGTTTACCATTCTTTGCTTTCATGTTAACAATATTTCTATCGTTCCACTTGTTAATTTTAATTGTACTCATACGCATTCTCAGGATTAGTTTACGTCTTTTGTTTTAACCTGTAAGACATTAGTTATTTAGTTTATAATAAGTGATAAGAATTTAATATTGACATGTTATTTTGTGCAAACATGGTTTTTATCCAGTCATGCAGCATACATGCCGTTTCATCTGATACACTGTCAGAGTATCTACACATAACATAAGATCGAAGAATGTTTTTCTTTTGACAGATGTAAACATCAACATCAAAATACTTAACACCATCTTCTGTTTGTTTATCTCCATATTCAGAGAGTTCTTTGAATGTACCTATAAACGTACAATCTTTACAAGGATGCTTATACAGTGGCATAATATTTAAGTTTAGTTAATTATCCAATTACTAGTTCTTGGTTCTTTTCTAGGTAGCTCACTGTAAGCTCCTAGAACGAAAACACCTAGCTCACATAAATGAGCTCCAATTGTACTTAACCAGTTGTCTGGTGTATAACATTGGCTTCTTGTTGAGTGCTCTTTGCACTGTGCTATGAATTTCTTATCCATAATAATTTAAGTTTAGTTAATAGTACCTGTAGGTGACAACGAGTCACCTCACAGCCTCAAGGCCTACAGGTTATTTGTTTACTCAGATGTTCCACAGAACAATAATAAAGTAAACAATGCAGTAGTTGTTACAGTCATAGTCTTTGCAACATCACGCACCATATGGTTAAGTGTGTATTTAGTCTTTGACTCTGCTTTGTCTTTAGCTAATTGTTCAGCATACTGCTGTAACATTTGTGCATCTTCAGTTGAGATGTTGTCGAATATATTTTTCTTGTTCATAATGTTTTGAGTCACTAAGGTAGGCTCCGCTCCGTTTGATTGATTTGGTTAATAATAGTACCTGTAGACAGCAACGAACTGTCTAACAGCCTCAAGGCCTACAGGTTTGATACGTCAGCAAGGATTCTATCCCATGTTGACATAGCGTTAAACTTTTCTCTTTGCAATTTAATTGCCTCAGAGGTGAACGTTCCGATGCGTCTTCTACGCTTCTTTACTTTAGCTCTATCTTTAGAGCCTACGAGTATCGCTTTTCTTTTCATAACATTGAGTTGTTTACGGTTAATTCTTTTACATGAAAGTCGTAATGCCAATTCTTAAATAAGATATTGTTAGACATTTCTTCAACATAATCAAGATAATCGTCTTGATTTTCAAGGATCACTTGTTCGTTGATAATTTCTGTGTTGACATATATTTCAACATCTAGCTCTACAGGGAATGTTACATCCTGCATTTTTGTGTTTAATTTTCCTGCATTCATAGCGATGAATCATTTAGGATTAATGCCATACAAAATATACCGAATGGTAATAAGAATAGCATACTCAGTGAACCTGTTAATGCGAACATAAACAGTAATATAACGTTGATTGATAGAATACCAATGAACTTGAATAAATCGATAAGTTTTTTCATAATAGTTTTCTCCAGCCGCAAAATTCTTTGCGAGTTAGTAAATAATTTTATACATTTGTTTTCCCAACGGAAATAGTTGACGACTTATACAGGAATGTATTTGGATCAGATACTTTGCTCCATACGAGATAGCACAGTTGTCTTTACGACTTTCTTGGCTGCCCAGCTGTATACTAATCGTAGTGATTAATTCACAGTGAGCAACTCAGAATTTAAAGTCGTGGATGGCAGCCTACATCGTACTCTTCCAGTCGAAATCTAAATTTCTTCTTTCTTTAGCAGTTGTTAAACCGTTCTTGATTTTATACTCCCACACTTTTTCCTTGTACACATCTAATACAGACGAT
>Ga0208793_1000121_pt1 | contig 52203 bp, 79 predicted proteins | sample 17_taG_FD_184092 | JGI IMG/M metagenome (GOLD analysis project Ga0208793, IMG submission 184092) | Marine viral communities from the Subarctic Pacific Ocean - 17_ETSP_OMZ_AT15314 metaG (SPAdes) (version 2) | ecosystem: Environmental > Aquatic > Marine > Oceanic | place: Pacific Ocean | collected... | reverse complement strand
ATCACTATCGAAATCAATTTCATCTGTATTATTTAACTTTATAAGTCTGTTTAATTCTTTTACAGCTCCTTCACGGGCTTCTGCTTCTGTTTCATAACTTTCAGATTCATATATTAAATCTTCTTGAGCATTGTATGTGAAAACTTTAAAAGTTCCATCATCAGATTCTTCGATTGAGACATCCGATGGTGCAAATGGGTCATCTACTTTTATACGGACTTGAGAAACAGGCTTTCTTGGATTAGATAAAACACTCGTGCCCATACCCATGACAAAACCAGCATATGCAGATTGTGTTAACGATTCCCACTCTTCTTTAGTTACAGGTCTATAATTAAACTTAGTAGCTAATTCAGCAAGTTCTTGCATTCCTTCTGTAACACCCTCAGATGTACCATTACCAGCATATCTTAATACTATCTGGGCTGCTCTATTTTTAAATTTATCATTAAGTTTTTTAGAAAGTATCGCCCCCGGACCTGTAGATGTAATAACATCCAATCCAAGTTTATCAAGTAAACCAACAACAGGACCGACAGAAACAGCCATAGCATCTCTTTTCCAAAATGGAATCTTTTCACCTGTCTCTAATTCATAATTAAGCATATCATTTTTTATACTACCCGTATAAACAGAAGTCATAGCCCATTGTAAGAATTTAGGTGCTGAAGAGCCTGCCATCATAAGCCCCATAGTAGGTCCTTGTTCTAAAACAATTTTACCTAAATGGGTTGGTGAAGTCATTAAATCTAGTAAGTTTTCTGGCTGAACATATTCCGAATCAGGTGCTGATGGAAGTAATAACCTTGTCTGCATTTTACCAAAATCTGATATATCTTTAAAGGTTTGTTCTAGGCCTTCGTAATCATATTCTACATCATGACCCATCCACTCCATCAGGTGGTCATACATAAATACTTTATTAATAACCCTAACTACAGCTGGTATCATATTTACAGATTCGGAAACTAAATCAAGAGCATTATGAATACCTGTTTTTAACCAAGTTTCAGCTTTGTAACTAGGTTTTCCATCTTCATTAAAAGTAATACCATCTACCTTAGTACCACCACTATCAATAAATTCATTCCTTCTTAGACCCTCTTCTCTTCTTAAAGCCCTGACTCTTTTCTTCTCTATAGCTATATCTTCTTGTTCAAATAGCTTTCTTAAACTTTCTCTGTCTTCCGGGTTTTTTTTAAAATGGTTTTGTGCTGTAGTTACGACACTCTTAGACCAGCTATTTGGGTCTGGCTTACTTCTCTTACCATCTACAGTCCAATCAGTAGCAGGAACGAAATCAGCTTTCTCTGAATCCCATATTGATTGAGGAGAATCTTTACGGCTATTTATCAACCATTTTAAATTATTTTTAGCTAATTCATCTCCTGTAACAGCTTTATTTATAAGTAAAAGGTCATCATTAGAAAGAACACCTTGTTCCATGTAATGATTTGCTGCTTGGGTAATGGTTTCTTGCTCAATATCTTTTGAGTTTCTTTTTAAAGTCGTAGTTCTTAAGTGTTGATTGTCGCTAGGATTATTTAGCATTGCCTGTTTATATGGGTCATCTTCATTATTCATCATAAACATAGCGTACTCTGTAGCATTATTTATCAGTTTTTTCCCTGAATCAAGACCTTTTGCCACAGCATCATCCCTCATTTGTCTTGTTTCTAAACCATTTTCTTTAAGCCTATTTTTAGTTTTTTCGTGAAAATCTTTATACTCATCTTGATAGATAGCATAGTTATCGTATTTCTTTGCTGGAGAAGTTATGCCTATATTTTGTTTTATTTGTCCCCAAGTAGACATTTTCTTAGGTTCTCTTGCTTTTTTTACAGCAGGAGAAAGTTCTGTTTTTGTATTCTTGAAATGAGCCATTGCTTCTTCTGTAGAAAGCTCATTGGTTTGTTTTTTTTGGGATTTAAAATATTGAGCTGCTTCGTCTGCAGAAAGCTCTAAACTATTTTCATCGGTCATCTCACTTAAAGGTCTTAAAGCCATTAATATTTTTCCGGGTTTAGCATTCTATCTTTTAAAATGTTATATTCAGTATCAATATTTCCAGTAGCTGCCTTATCAACTATAGCCTTTAATAAAGCACCATATGCCATTTTATCTTTTTTGTCAGTATTAGGATGTTCATCAAATTCTTGATATAAATCTATAATATGTAAAATCTGCTTTTTTGAAGCAGGTTCTATATTGATAGAGTTACTTATTAAATTAGCCATAGCTTGTTTTCTATAACTTTTAAGCTCACCTCCTACATTTTCGCCTGCCATTATATTTTCTAAATTATCTTCATCCCAATTTATTTGCCCTATACCATCCGTATCTGTTGTTTCGCCATATATAAATGTTTCATCATCTCCATAATCCCAAGCTGATGCACCTGAGCCGGGGGTTGCTGACACTAATCTTTGAAGAGTTGGTAATCCAAAATCTTTTATATTAAGTTCAAAGGCTCTTGAATATAACTTTTGTAATCTTTCTTTAATTGCATCTGTGCTTGCAACTTGTTCTGGAGTAGCTTCTTTTCTTTCATCTTCCTCGTGATAATATTTTGCATTGTCAGCATTTTCACCATATAAAGTTCTATCTTCAAGCATCATATTTTCTAATGTAAATATACTTTTTATTGTATCTTCAGCTGAGAAGTTTTCTGGTTTCAATCTTCCCTCAAGAAGTTTTCTTTTTCTTTCGTTAGTCTCTCTTTCATTTGCATCTTTTTCTATTTTCCAATCTCCATAAACCTTATCTCTTTTCTTTTCCCAATATTTATATTCTTCACCAGCTCTATCTCTTTGTACTTGAGATTCTAATAATTTTTGCTCATCTAAAGCACTATTAAATCCTACTTCAAAAGCTTCTGGATTAAAAGTATGACTTAAATCATCTCTTACTGAAAGCATATTTATAACTTGAGTTTTTGCTGCAGATAGTTCTTTTGTACTTAAACTTCCATCATTATCTGAATCAAAATTACTATAGCCTGTTATCTCTCCATCTTCATCAAAATCGGCTAAACCTTTTAAGTGTGCTGGTAATTTACTATTTTCATCATAAGTTAAAGGAATATTTTGCAACAGCTCATTTCCACTTTTATAACTTGCTATTGTACTCGTTCCCTCTTTTATATAATTCTGAACCTCTTCTAATTTCTTGTTCCCATCACTAATAACCTGCCTCATCCCATCTAAGGTCTTCATACCAAGAGCTTGATTAATAAATAAACCACCATTAGTTAAGTCTCTTTCTGGCACTTTAGACGAAAGTGATAAATCTATATTTGCAATTTCTTCAGTTTTAACTCCTAATTCATCCCAAGATTTATCTATTTCATTATCCAGTTTTGTTAATTCTTCAAAACCTTGACTCCATATTTCTTTAGTCTTCCAGTCCTCAAGTTCCATCTCTTTCTTTTGCTTATAACTGGGTTCAAGAAGTTGATTAACTTGTCCAATTGCCATTGATATTCCTCGCCAGTCTACTTTACCCATATCTTATCCTATCGTTAAATTTATATCATCAGGTGGTTTAAATGCATCTAATCCCGGATTTGGTTTCCATTTATACTCACTTGCTACAGCTTTTTTATCCATAGAATTAAGAGCTTGTGTTGTTTGACTTATAATACCTGATGCTTCTCCTTCTATTCTGTCAAGCTCATTAGCCATTTCTGTTTCTGCACCAAGCTTCTTCTTATCCATTTCAATATCTTGAGCTCCCATCTTCATACTAAGGTCTCCATATATTGCCTTACCTTTTTCTTGGATTGAACGGGCTAAGTCTTCTCTTGCTCTTCCTGTTGAGCCTGACCCGGCAAATCCAGATTTTGCTTGCTGATTTTCTATCGCTTCTGATTGTTGTTTATTTGCATCCATTATCGCACTTGCTTGTCTATCTGTTTCGTCTAAAAAACTTTCTTCTGCAAGACCAGCTGCTTCAGTCTCTAAATCCATTTGTTGTTGGTAAGTACTGTCTGGACCAGAAGACCTATTAAATTGTCTAAGAAGAGTTCCTAAAGCTTGGTCTGCTGCATCCTTTACTTGCTGTGCTCCTTTGTCTTTAGTTTTACCTCTGTTTCTTTTACCGGCTTCTGAGCCAGAATGTGCACCTAAAAAACCATACTTACCTTCACTTGGTTTCCATGCTGTTTTTTTCTTAGCCATTATAAGGTATACTCCATTCTATATTGTATTGGCTTAAAACCAAATCTTCTTTCCCATAATTTTGGGTTTCTTTGTGTTGAAAACTGAATACTTTTACATCCATAGTCTTTAGCAAGTTGTATAATCTCTGCCCATCTTTTAATAGTATCTTTCTCCGAATAGGCACTTTCTATCCAAAATATATCACCTTCTATTGAATATTCACACCAAGTCTCGTCTTTAAATTCACGAACAAAGCTTTTATAATTTGGCTCGACAAACTCTTCTTTAGTATCAAGAGATTTCTCACAATATCTATCCATCTTTTCTTTCATCAAAGGAGTAGGTTCTACCACCTTGCTATGTGTCTTCCTTTTTTAGGCTTCTGAGTTACACCACCAAGGACACTTAATCCTGTGCCAATACCACCAAGAATACCACTTGCTAAAGTACCGATACCCGGAATTATAGAAGTAACACCTGCTGCTACATCAAATGCACCACCAACCTTACCTAATGCATTATCTGAAGTTGCAATCTGATGAGCACCCATTCCAATACCAACTCCCGGGGCAAGTTTACCAACCCATTTTGCACCTGCTTTAGCACCCTCTTTAGCAACAACTTTACCTGCTTCTTTTGTAGCTGTCTTGGTAAGCTCTTCGGCAGCTTTCTTTTTAGCAAGTTTTGCTGCAATAGCTTTAGCACCTTTCACACCAGCTCTAATTCCTCTTTCCCCTTGTTCTGCTAAACTATAAATAGCAGCACCTTTATCAACTGCAGTTGAGTCTTTATTCTCTAATGTCTGTGCAGCTCCTAATGCAGAAGTAGCTTCACCATATACTTTCTTTCCAATATCAGAGGCTTTCCGAACACCACCTGTAACTTTTGCAACTTTTTCCATCTGTTCGCTACCGACACCTAAAGATTTATATATATCCTGACCTTTAAATGATGTATCTGTGTTTATTCCAGGTATTTTGCCGGGTTTTAGTTGGTCTATTATATTTTCAGGCTTACGGAACTCTAAGGGATTTAGTTCTTGTCGATTGCCTAATACATTTACTTCTTCATATGGGATTCCAACAAAATCACCATCTTGATATTTTTTAACTTTACCACCATTTATATATTTTTTTATAGGACCACCTAAAGAAAAATCTTCATCCTCATCTTCCCCAACAGTATCTTCTTTGTATAATTTTTCCCTTTGAGATACTAAAGTTTTATAAGCTTTTTTACTCATACCAGAACCAATATAATTAGTTTTTTCATCAAAACCAGAGATTTTAAATTTTAATTCTTCTGCCTGTTTCATTGCCTTTCTTGTCTTAGATGCTATTAGAGTTTCATTAATACTTTTTAAAGTATTTGCTCCGGCAAGAATAGTATTTAAAATTCCTACATTTCTTTCACCTAAAGGAGCTTTATATTCTCGCTCTTCTCGCTTTTGTTCATACTCTTGCATATATGGTTTTAACCAATCGCTAAACATTCCTGAAACATGACCCGGTGTGTAGTTCTTTCCCATATTTTACCTATTTCTTCCTAGTATAAAATAATATCTATTCATAATACTATTATATATATTTAAGTTCTTATTCAATAGTTTTTATTCTCTTAATTTCCTGTAGTTATTACACTTGGTAGTGTAGTTGCTTTAATAATGATTGGTGGGTTATAATAAGTTGAACTATGATGATAATTTTTCCCATGATAAATGTAACACTTATTAAATGAACCATTAGTTGAACCCCATACATAATATGTTTTACCACTTGAAAGTCCTGTTAAAACCCATTTAACAGTCATCATTAACATATCAGATTCATCTGCATAATGTACAAATTCATTGTAATCCCCTTCAGTTGTAACAGGGGTGTAAGATGAGTTACTTTCACTAAGTCCAAGCCTTAGATAATCATTAGTTGAGCTAACTAAACAAGTCAATGATACTTCAACATTAGTTGATGGGGGAGCTGTAAAAATTACTGAAAGGTTTGTACCTCCTACTGTAGTTAATAAGGCTGGAGTTGCCCCTGCTACTTCTATTCTCCCTGAATTTGCTATAATACTATTATTATATATATGAGTATACCCAATTATGGAGCTACTATCAACATAAGCTTTAATTGATTGTTGAGTAGCGACTCCCATATTATCATCAGATGCCATATCATCTTCATCTCTTACTATATCAATAGTAGAGCCACCATCTTCAAATGTAAGTCTTTGCACCCCTATAACTCTCGAACCATCAAAATCAACATTATTGGTAGATTTAATAAATAATGTTGCTCCATCACCCATTATATATTCCTCTGCATCACCAAAGATTACTTTTCCACTATTGGCTAATTGGACATTCCCATCAAATCTTGAAGCTCCATCATCTACCCATAAAGCATAGTTATTGGTTATTGTTTGCCCTGTGCCTGCTGTAGAAGGACCTTCAATATATACAGTAGCTGCATTTGTAGTAGTTATACTACCAGAGCTGGGTCTTATAGCATGAAGACTAAATCTTGAGCCATAAAAATTAGCTGCTGTCCCTCCATCTGCAGTATTATCATCTATATAAGCTGCTGGTGCTACAGCAAAAAACTTACCTGCTGTACTTGGAGTTCCTGTTACTCCAGCGTTATCTAATATTAAAGTACCTGTCACAGTACCACCAGCAAGAGGAAGATAGCCATCTAAACCTCCTGTTGTAGAAGATAATGTGCTTATATCTCCACCTGCATTTCTAAACTTTAAAACACCATCACCTCCTGTTGATTGTCTTTCTACATATAATCCACCAGTATTAGTACTAACTGGAGCTACTTTTCTTATAGATACATCATCAATAAACCATTGAGTTTCAGAAGCATTTTGATAATATATTCTTAAAGCAGAATCAGCAGTTACTAAATAATCTTTTACAATTGCTGTAGTTGATGTAGATATAGCAAAACTATTCGTAACTCCACCTAATTCAATAGTAAAATCTGATATAGAACCAGTAGACCATATCTTTACACTTACTTGATAAGTGTTGCCCGGAACTAGTGTTGTAAAATAAGATGTACCAAGTTCAGCACCCTGTTTTTCCTCTGAAGTTGTTCCTGTTATTTCTAAGTATGCAGGAGTACCATCATCTCCAAATGTAAATGAAGTGCTTTCAGGGTCATATATAACCCAATCAGAAGCTGAAGCAAAATCTCTATTTTTAGAATCAGTTATAAGTTCTGTATCTGATGCAAGGTTTTCACATTCACGCAAGGCAAGAACTGGTCCATAAGGAGACTGAATAGATACATGTTTTAGCAACATACTTGCCATATTAGTAGAACCAACTGTAAGTATTGTTTCATACCCTACAGCAAGATGATAACCACCGAGTATTCGTAATAATCCACCATTAAGACTATCAATCATACCAGCTGCAATGGTACTTACACCAGCAGAACCTTTTCCAAGATGTAGCACTCCAGAAGATTTAGAATCATCACCAAGAATTAATTGTCCTTTATTTCCTGTACCACCACCTATTGTACTCGCTTTTCTACTACCAAGTGTCAGCTTACCCGGACTACCGTAGTTTAACTCAAATACTTCACTTGCATTTAATAAGGTATAAGCTTTAGAGTCGGGATTCCAACCAAATAATTGCATGGTTCTGCCGGGGTTTTGCATACCTATTTCAGCAGCCCCGTCAAACAAGACTCTTGAATACCAATTATTGTTGTACTTTACAAATAAAAATATACCCTTACCAGTAATTTCTCTAATTGACATATCACCGTCACTACCCTCTCTTTGGCTTGGTTCACCTTTGCCAATCGTAGTACGGCTTGCCTTTTTATTGTGAAGTATCCTGCTTATATCACCATATCTCATCTTGTAGATTTTATCCTATAGATAATACTTACATCTTCTATTTCAAATTTAGCTGGTGTTCCAGCTGCAGATTGTATCATAAGTTGAAAAGAATAAATATTCCTTATTGGAGTAGATGGTATAATTTCTGCTACATAACTTTTAGTCTTTGGATATATATATACAGTATCATGCTGACTATGAACGCCCGTAGTAGATTGGTATCCTCTCAAAAGATTTACTTCTGTATTTACCTTATCAACGCTAGTTACTAGCATAACCTCTGTACCTATTTTAAGAGCATCACCCTTTTTTATATTTGAAACATCTGAGAGCTCAACATCTGCAGTAGTTAGGTCTGAATTATTCAACCCACTAGAGTCTGCTAAAGTTACTGTTAATATACCTTTTATAGACTCATCATACTTAAATCCAGTTGTAGATTCACCATAATTAATACTTTTAGTAAAATCAAAATCTTTAGGTTCTTGTTCTATATCTGCACCATCAGTTTGATAATATATTTTTGTATGTGTTTGACTTATATCATCATCCTGGTCTGTTGTTTTAAATGTTACATATACTTTATATATATTTTTTCTAACTCCCGGCTGTTTAAAATCAATATCTTTGGTTATTGCAGTAATAAACCCATTACTATTTGAATTATTTCTAAACATAGTAACATATCTTCCCGAAATTATACTACGAGTTATCTCAAATGGTGTATAGTCACTTTTTCCTGTGATGTCAAAATAATAAATATTAGTATCACCACTACCAAAACCATCAGCCACAGAAGAATCAGTTACTGTACCGAATGTTAAATCGCTTAATTCAGAATTACCATTCATTAATGCTTTTATTGCAGTAGCAAGTTCTTGGTTTGTATCAAGAGAGTCTGGAACATTTGTATCAAATCCACCTTCATAGTCTGTTAAATCTTGTCCGGGGGTAAAATAAATATCTACATCTTTATCTACTTGTCTAAAAGTATCATATGTTTTTACATTTAAATAAAATGAAACTGCCGATATATTCGCTGCACCTGAACCCGGCATATTTAAAAAAGATAATTGTGTTATCTGTGATACTGAACCTTCTCCAAGTGTTGAAGCATTAACTGATTGGAATAATGACCTTGCTCCCCCAACCCATGGCGAATAAGTCGCTGCTGTATCATTTGATTCTGCCATAACCATTGTACCTGTTGAAGTATCTGTATAAAATTTATAATCATCACCGGATGTTGCCACTAAAATAGCTAATGCTTTAAGTGAAGGTTTTCCCGAATCTGTTGTTCCTTGACCATCTCCAGATACACCATATTGAGCTGAAGGTCCTGTATATGTAATCTTTAATGTATATCCTTGCCTCTCTGCACTCCATTTAGTAGTTGATGTATGTGCATTAATTGCATTAACCAACCTAGATATTATAAATATTACATTACTAACTTCTTCGTCATCACTAGGGGTATTAACAAATGTTGAAGCTGGTAATACATTAGTTAATGCATCAAAAGTAGTACCTGTCGTGCCTAAACCACTAGTAAATTCTATATCTGCCCCATCTTCTGACCGACCAAGTACAACTCTCCAACTTACAGCATTATTTTGTTGAAAAGTAGCAGTAGAAATAGGATTAAAATTTATTTCTGCTGTAGGAGGTATTCCCGTACTCGCACTTACTGCTGAACTTCCACCGTGATTTGTACCTACAGATATATCAACATCATTCGTTTGATTTGTATATTGACCAAATAGCATCTCACCTGAAGAGTTAAGAATTATGTTTGTCTTTGCTCCTGATTCAAATAAATCCTTCCCATTAGTCCAACTCGTAGTTAAAAAATCATATATATAAACATTTGTAGACATAGATGCTGGAGATTGGAATACAATTATTTGTTTCTTGTCGGGGATATAGCCAATCATACCACTAGTTGTTAAGAAATCAGACCATTCTTTATGTGATATTTTCTGGTCTATAAGATTCTTTACTTGCTTACCATCATAAATATAGCAACCACGCTTATTCGTCCAAACAACTCCTATTTCTGTTTTAGTTACGGCTGCATGATGGTCTATACCCATATAACTATGTTCAGATTCTAAAAACTCAATATCTTGAGATATATTTATTATAAAAAGTTTCTGCCTTTTAAATTGAAGTAGTCTATCTGCAAAAGTTTCTAATCTTATAATTTCATCACCATCATTTACAGTAACATCTAAAAAGTTCCCTTCTGGGAATGTATCAAACTTATTTACAGGGCTTTTTATTATTCTATCATTAAACTTTTCTACTATATTATTTGCCTCAGCAGTAGTATCTAATTTCCCGACATTCCCAATATAACATCTTCTATTAGCTATTACAGCAGTTTTATATTTAAAAATAGTATGCTCATCAGCATCATACCCATTAATAGCTTGATATGTTAATACTTTAGGAGGATGAAGAAAATGAAAAGATGTATTTTGTGTAGTTGTTTGAGTTATACTATCTTCTGGACATTCAACATTTTGACCGTCAGTACCAGCACTATCTACAGCCCAAGCTGTATAAGATAAATCATCGTACTTCTTACAACCTTGAACAAAATCAACTTCCATTAACTGATAATAAATCCCGTCAGAATCATCAGCATCTGTATAATATACTCTTGCCCCTGTAACTCGTTTATTAAATCTATAATAAGAGCCATAATAATCAGCAGTAAAAGCACAGGCTAATCCTACATTATCAGCAGTATTTGTTTCATAACCTAAATAAAACAATCCTGATTCTTGCTTTTCTAAATCATATAAGTAACTTATATAAAACTTAAATGTACCTTGCCATGTTCCATTTGTTGCTGTATCGGTATCTTTATCCATTCCATAATGAAACCTTAATCCGTCATCTGCTCCTGAAGCAAGGTTTGGGTAATTGCTTGTATCTACACTATCGTCATTTTCAATAGTAACTTTACCGGGATTATGGTCCTCGCCATCTGCATGTGTAGTATCTGACGGGGGATAAAGCTTTTGGTCTGCAGAAAGCCATTCTAAAAATTGAGCATTGCCTTCCCCATCTACAAAGTTAGTTCTATTAATAACTCCATACCACTTAGATATAGTATTGGCATTATTAAAATTAGTATCTATAGCTCTAAGGATACCGTCAGCTATATAATAAATAGGTTTTGTATCTTGGCTTGGATGGTCTGTAACTACAGTATCATCCTTATCAAGATTAAAAGCACCTGTTCTCCAAATATCATTAGTTAAATCTTTTATATCAGCCACATTCTCATTTTGCATAACAACATATTTTGTATCGCTTAATGAAGGCACTTGATATACAGCAAATTGTGTTATATCAAAATCCACATCATTATGACTATATGATTGTATACCTATATTCCCATTAGCCCCTTCACCTAATTGAAAAATTGCTGAATATTCTACTTCACTACCCGTTGGAGTAATCCAATCACTAAGAGATGTTGAATTTACTGAATTAATACCTCTATGTGCCCAAAATCTCCATTTATTATTATCAGATGTTACATTCCTTCTAGAACTAACTACGATTTTATAAGTCTTCCCTACACAATCAGAATTTAAATTTCTATATAGTAGCAAATTCCTAACAGTACTACCTAATTGGCATATCATTTGATTATTGCCGTAGTCATGATGCCATCCACTACCAGTATTATCTTGAGGATGGTCTTGTGAATCGTCTGTATGAACAGATTGAAAATACCAACCAGTAGCTGTGCTATCTGCTACAACTGACCAAGTAGTATAATTAGGACTTGCGTCAGTATTAGATGAATGATGAGTTTCATGTGGAGTACTTACATTAAAATCAGTATGAGTGGCAAATATATTAGTAGTTGGTACTGGGTTATCATAATCTGATTGAAATGGGAATATTCCATATCCGGGATAAGTAGTTCCACTTAAAGTACCAAAGGTAGAATCTTCCGTAGTGCCTATTAATCTAATTTTACCATGTTTATCAACCATGATATTTTCAGCTTTAATTAAGGTATTGTCCGGGATATCTCTCTTATTAAAATGAGTATTTATTCCACCATCAAACCTATTTATTAGATGAGTTTGTTTAGGCACACTATAATCCTAATCGGCTCTCTATCTTTGTAAATCTATTATCTGTCTGCATAGACTTAATATTAAGAGTTTCGAGCTTAGAGACCCTATTATTGAGGTCATTTAGCTTAACTTGTATATTATTAAGTTGCTGTACAATCATTTCTGCTACATTTTCCCCTTTTGTTTTTGTCGGGGTTTCTTTTGTTGTTTGTTTTTTGGTTGTATTTTTTTTAACAACCGGCTTTTTAGTTGTTTTTTTAACTGGCATTATTAACCTCAATAGCATCTTTTAAGGCTTCTTCCATAGCTTCATATAAACCTTCCATAAGCTCTTTTTCTGTTGCCTCTGAAATTAGAGGAATATTTATCTTCTTATTTAAAGATGTAATAATCTTAGTTTTCATTTCATCATTTAGAATCATTTCAATTGCTAACTTCTTAATAACTGCCACTAACTTATTCATTTGTCATTCTCCTTCATATATTGTCTTATCGCAGAGATTTCTCTCTCTATTTCTTTAAATCTAACTTCTTGCTCTTGAAATACATCTGTTATTTCATCTATAATAGGAAACTTCTTTCCTATAGTCTCATCAATCGCTTTTAATACAAATTTCTTTACTATCTTCTGTATCATTCTTTCCATCTTTTATCAACAGTTTCTTTTAAATTATTAATTTTATCAATTAATTTAACTATTATATTTTTTAAATCTATAATTTCCTGTTTTAAATCACCTGTAAGATATTTAATAAGAAATATCAAAGCACCTGCAAGAACACCTACAACTCCTAATTCTTGTATCATTGATTCCACTATTTATAAAGCCCCATTAATCCAATCATAGCACCAAAAAATGTAAAAACTAATGCCATAATCCCATTAATCTTAGATATATTTCTTTCATTGACTTGCACCTTAATACTAAGGTCATCTAATCTTTTAATTATTCGCTCGGTATCTGATTTAATAGCTTTAATCTCCACTTCAGTAGCACTTAATGATTTAATAACTGTATCCCTAAATTTTGTATCTTCTGATGATTTCATACTTCACAACTCCTTTTAAACCAACCAACCCAATATTTTTCCATCTTAGGCTTCTTCATTATTAATTCAGCATAATATAATACTCTATATGCTCTCAATCTAAACTCTTCGACACTTGATGCTGCTCTTATAGTCGCTGGACCTATGCCACCATCTACATCTATCTTTTCAGAATTTTTACTATTACAAGCTTCTTGCAAAATTTTAATAGCTCGGCTACCCCCCATATTAATGCACATATCAAGATAAGTATGCCTGAGACGATTAGCGATATCCCCAGTCCTATACTTGTCCCAATAGTCTCTCCTATATAATTCTTTAGCCCTCTCAATTGTCAATCCTTTTATATCTTCATCTGGATATGCTCTTTGGCTTATCCCTAAATTAGTTAATCCACCAGGGTCATCCTTGTCATCTACAAGTCCTCCCTCGTGCTTTAATACAACATCTATAATCTCATCAAACTCACTTAACAATATATACTACTCCTTTCGGTTGATAGAATCTCATAATCTGTGTAGATGTTGAATACCATCTATATGGATTATTTATCAGATATATTCTCTTAGTCATTATTAGTCCATTCTGCTTTATTTAATTCTGTTCTTATCTCACTATGTGTATAGGTAGTCATTCCATCAAATACTGCTGGTGTATCTCCATCCCATTTAAGTATAGCTTTTGTGCCATCTAAAGTCTTTCTTAAAGTACTAACTCCACTTTGAATAGCATTAGCACATAAGTTCTCTAATTGCTCATCATCATAACTTGCTAAAGTAATAATAACCCATCTTCTGTTTTCAAACATTATGGAGTATCTCCTGTAAAATCTGAACCATCAAAATTTACCATTATTCCTGAATTTCCATTCATAAGTTTTAAAGATATATCAGATATAGTACCTACAAAGCTACTTGAACCAAACCTAACTAACCAACCAGTCTGTTCATGCTTTAAATATGTTGTATAAGTTCCAGATGAACTTACAGTTCTATGAACATAATCTGTGCCTCTATCAGAATAAATATTAAAAGAACCTGAAGTTCGTGCAACTGTGCATTTTAATTTATATATACCTGTAGTAGAGGGTGTTCCTGTATAGCTTAAAGTTTCCCAATCGCTTGCTACTGAAGTATCAAATGTAATTGTACTTGAACTTATAGAAGCCTGTTGGGCATCTCCACCACTTCCATCATTATCAGAAAACCAAGGAGTAGAACCATCAGTTATAGTCCCTGATTGACTTCCTGGATTAATTAATTCTGCTCCAGTTGTTGGATTCACTTCATCTCCAATAACCCCATCAGTTTGTCTATGGTCTAAACTACCATCACCCATTCTCCACCAAGCCTTTAAGTTGCCTGTTGCAATACCTTCTTTGTGATTGTAAGGTTCTCTACCATTGTAAAGTGTTTTAACTTGTGAGGCTGTTAAAGTAGAATTATATACAGCAACCTCTGATATATTGCCATAATATGATAAAAAAGTATTATAGGAATTTTTCCCTATTCTTGCATTTGTAGATACATCCATAGTTCCTGAACAACTTATATAATTCTTAGCAACCCCATTTATGTAAGTCTTTATAGTTGTTCCATCCCAAGTGCCTACAACATGATTCCAAGTTCCTGCTGTTACTGCATTTACAGAATCTGCTCCAGTTGCTGTACCATTAACTTTGCAAATAAGATATTCAGAAGTATCAAAGTATAAAACCATTCCATCATTAAGAGAATCTCTATTTTGCCATATAGAATCATCTAAAGAATCTCCAGTTACTTTAACCCAAGCAGAAACTGTTATATTTGTATAATTAAATGGGTCGCCTGTCTGTATATAATCATTTGTACCATCAAATGCAAGAGAATACTCATCTCTGAAGACATCTCCACCTAATACTACTCTTCTTGAAGGGAACATTAGTCTTTGAGAATACCTAATCGAATTAAAATATTACCACTTGTAGCTCCATGTGCTGCACTTGCTGCACCTCTACATACTCCAGCACAATAAATACTTTTTGTTCCTGCAGCTGCTTTTAATACTAATCCAATATTAGTTTTTGTAGCTATTTGAACATCTATTAAATCACTCCAATCAGATATAGAAATATGACCTATTAAAACTGCAGCCTCTGCTTGGTCAGTTTCATCTCCACCTCCACCCCAAGTCAATGCTGCTCCAGCAGCTCCTAAATCTTTAGTAACCTGAAAAAATAATAAATCAAATATTACATTCTGGTCTCCTTTATGAAAAACATTAACTGATTGTAATATTGAAGAACCACCTGAAACAGCTACAGCATTTTCTATTTCTAATGAATCAAAAAGTAAATCTCCATCAGCATCTGTATCTGAATTTTGTACAGTTGGAGTAACTGTTATCAAGTCTATATCCATCTTGTTCAGCTTCTCTTGTACTGAGTAATTATGTAAATTTGTTTCTGCCATCTCTGACTCCTATCTTATTGCGTGAGAGCCCGGTATTACCATTGTCGGTCCGTATTCTCTCGATGTTTTTGATTTATGAGCGAGTCTATAAAACTCTTTCATATTGTATTCTTTTAAATCTATCTGTCCGGCATCCTCTGCCAGCTTTGCTTTAACATAATAAACTATTGCTTTTGATAAATGTTCTGAAACCGGAAGTTCGTCTGCTTCATCATTAAGAACATCTACATTATAATATAAGTCTGGTGTTCTTTCAAATGTTTTTTGAACAGTAGCACTACCACTAAATTTTGTATAAGTAGTTATATATCCTACACCAGCTTCTTTAACTTTATGTAATCCATTCCATCTACCTGCTTTTCTTAATACTATAAAGCTTCCATCACTTAAGCTTTCAGGAGAAGCAGAATAGTCATCATCACCTTGGTCTATAATTTTAAGTAATCCACCAGTTGATACATATGTGTCTATAGCAGTATTTATATCTTCAGTTTCATTTATAAAATACTTACCACTATAAGAGTATTCAATCTCTATACCATCTGTTACACTTGCAGTAGGGCTTCTATACCCTCCACCATCTGTTCCAATAGCATTTTCTGTCCATGTGCCTCCAGCAGCTTCGCAAGTAGTTTGATTACTATAACCAGAAAGACTACATATACCTGCCCCATAACCATCTTCTATAATAGCAAACTGACTACCTCTACGATAATATGCATATTCTTTTATATCAGCCATCTATACTCCATCTGCATCTTCTTCCATCGGAGCATGAATCATACGAGGTATACTTCTATACTTATCATCTCCGTTTAAATGATTTTTAACTCTTATGTCGAGGATTTTTACTGCATCTTCAGGAAAGTCATAATATCGCTGGTCTTCAGTAATGTCTACCTTTGAAGTAGTAACATTAGTCGGATAATACAAAGCAAGTTCTTCTAAAGCATCTTTTATATATGCAATAGCACGACCTGTCTGATTAGTCCCAGCTCTCTCCATTACTTCTTGTACTTTCATTAAGCATCATCCAATGCAGCATATACTAATACTTTAATATCATTTCCAGCTGCAAGCCCTGTTAAATCAGCTATATCTGCTGTACCTGCAAACCTACCCCACCATACATCTCCGGGTTCTAAAACTATATTACCTGTAGCATTAGCTGCTGCTGTACCATGAGTAAAATTAATAAATAGATTATCTGTAGATACAGTCGTACCATCTGATTGAAACCCTGAGTGTTTAATAACAATAAATTCAATATTATCACTTGCACTTGTTCTTGTCGGGCTTGTATTCCCAGCTGCACCTTGTAGAAATCCTATATCAGCGACAATCAATGCTTCGCTTGATGTATCTATATCATTAGCATATGAAATCCATTTACAATCATCTCCTGCCATATCATTTAAATCATAAACCATAGTGCCACTTACACTTATTTTCATATCATCTGGTAAAAGTGATGCTGATATACTTACTGTTCCTTTATTTGCTGCCATTATCTAGCTCCTTGCTGTTGTTGTTGTGCTTGCTGTTCACTCATTCTTGCTATTGCCATAAAAGCATCATCGTACTGAGCTTTAATCTTATCATGTTGAGCATTCAACCATTGATAATCAGTAGTTTGCTTTTTAAGCTTTGCATCATATTCTGATAACTTACCTTGAATTTCAGCTGTGAATGTTTGAACTTCTGCACTATATTTTGAAAGCTTATTATTGTTTGAGGAATTGACCCCGTTTATTTCTGTAGAATATTTACTTATTCCGTTTTGAAAGTCTGTACTATTCTTCGTTAAATCTTGTGTAAATCTTTGTAATTCACCTTGTACCTGAGCATTGAATTTTGACAAGTCATATCCAGTTTCTGCTTGATATGTTTGAGTAGCTTTTGATATTTCCTGAGAGTACTCTTGAACTCCATTACCAACTCTTGCTGTTTCATTTTGAACATTAGCAGAGTATTCATTTAAAAGATTACTATAATCTGTAGTATATCTTTGGAATGACCGATTCCATTCTTCGTTAGTCCATAGTTGTACAGCAGAATTAACTTCAGCTTGATAATGGGCTAGTTGTTGTGAAAATCTTTGAAGTTTATTAGCTTCATGTTGTTGTTTAAGGTCTACATTTTTTATTACAGCTTGTAAAGTTGCTTGATATTTAACATTTTCTTCATTAAAATCTTGAACAGAGTCTTGGACCTTAGCACCAAATTCTTGTATTTGGGCTGAAATAGCATTTAATCTTGTACCTGCCATTTCTGAATCTTCCTCTTCAGTAATCCATTTTTCTACATCACTAAAGTTTGGAGCTACTGCTGGTCCATCGTATGTAGGAAGAGAACTGTTTAAACTATCTTGTGTTATACTACCTGTTGTGATTGCTATCTCTTGCAGTTGAACATCTGGTATAGCCGGGGGGTTCGGCAAAGTTAATTCATCTATCGTTGCTAATGTCGGAGCTGCGAATACAGGCTTATTAAAAGCTGGAAAAGTTGGAACACTTGTAAAACTAATATCTGCATCTGCCGGGGCTTGAGGTAGAACAAAACCACCTGGAGCTATAAAACTCGGTAAAGATGTACTTATAGTATCAATCGTAATTTTTTGTGGTAATGCAGGTAAAGCAATATCAAATGGTAATAATCCACTCTTAGAAGCCATTTTTGATTTTAAAGATTGCATTGAAGCATAAAGAACTACTAAATAAACTTTATCTTCTGGAAAATATTTAATAGTACTTGCACCCTGAGCTAAAGCAGCACCTGAATTATCTACAGGTGTACCATTAATAAAATAAATTTTATAAGCATCTGGGTCTGAAGACGGAGTAGGATAAACATTTACTTTACCATCATCTTCTATAGTATAAGAAGGATTATATTTTGAAGTAAAATGAAGACTATCTGTATCAGTAACATTAGATTGTAGCCCTAATGGAATAAATCGACAATCTCTCCAATCATCATCAACACCAGCCTCTCTAACAACAGTTAGTACTTTTCCTGAATCAGAGCTCAATGCTCCTTGAGATGTACCTTCTGAAGAACTCCTAACAAACATAAAAGCATCTTGTGATTTAAGTGCTATAGTCCTGTTGGTTACTTCTAATACACCATCTTTAAGGAACTGTGAAAGTTCATCTCGTGACGGGGATGTCGAGGCTGACCCTATACTAAGGTCTGTTAATCCATTTACTTGTGCTTCAAAATCTGCCATTTACTTCCTCTCTAAGCTTGACATAAGCGTGAATGAGTTGTTATTAAAGTAGCCCAAGAAGCATCTTGAGCTACCCTAAGTTATTTATTTAAGCTAATGTAATACCACCATCTGCATTAGTTGCACCTTTTACATAGAAGTTAGTACCATCACAAAGGACTTCTATCCAGTCCCCTTTAACAGCAACACCATCTGCAAAAGAAATTGTAGTATGACCTGCATCAAATAGACCGTCAGTATTAGTATCGACTTCTAGTTCAACAATACCATTTGTTACAATAATATTTGTATCAGCAGAAGTTTTTTCAGTTATAATATAATCTGCACCAGAAGGAGCTGCTTTTACTATAAACTTACAATGCCAGCCTGCACCAGCATCAGATACTGAAGGTAATGTTGTTGTAAACTCTGTTGCAGAATTTAAGAAGAATACTTTACCACTATCTCCTCTTCCAAGACTTGTAGTCTCAGTCAAATCCTGACAATATCCAGCCCAACTTGGAGTTGCTATTCCTAATTTAGCCATAAGTTACTCCTTTCTATACTGCTTCTAAGTCAGACATCCAGACTAATAAGCGAGCCTTGCCGGTTGCTGCAGATTTAGTAATAACCTTAGCCTGTATTACATTTGCAGAACTAAAGTATTTAGCAGATTGCTTTGAAGTGTCATCATTCCCTTGAAAGATAACATTGTTAACTGTGCCTAAAAACCCAGCATTATGGTCTACATCGCTTAAGAAGAAATCATCATCCCCATCATAACCAATATTAATATCGGTAGTTCCAGCAGTTCCACCAGCACCAACAGTAGTTACAAGGACTGCAACTCTTTCAACTAAAGTTCCAGCAGGTACAGTAACTGCACTTGCATTTAAGACCTGACTATTTTCAACAGCAGCATCATCATCACCAAACCCAAATTCCGGTCCTACCGTTAATTTAGGTGTATCAGATAATTTGCTATCAAAACTATTTTGTCCGTACATTGGATTAGCCATAATATACCTCCTTTAAGACCAGATAGCGTGGCATTCGGGCATTGACCACTCCATACCAGCTTCTGTTAAAATTAAATCAACTCTTCTATCTATACCTGTGTTTTCAAGTGTTTGCACACCAACATATACTGAGGTATCTCTGTTTACACCATTACCCACTAATGGTCTATAGCTACAATACTTCATGTTAATACCAAGCATTTTAACATTAGTTCCATCTAAGTGAATATTTCTAACAACATTCATATCTCCAAAAGGAGTTGTGATGTTAGTAGTATCTAAGCCTAATACTTTCTTTCTACCTGTTATTGCTAAGTCAGCACTAAAGTTAGAGTTAATATTAAGGTTATTACTAAAGTATCCACCAAGTTTATGTAACCAATTATAAACTGCTGTATTACAGAAGAATATAGTAGCTTTTGAATTATTATAACGAGGGTCTACATAGCTCGATAAGTCATCTAAGAAGTCATCAGCTGTCTTAGTTGCTGTTGATAAACTAAATGTATTACCATAACCTGTTATATAATCAATCGCACCCTGAGTATACTGAACATTAGAACCATCTGTATACTGAGAACCGAATAATAATGATTGCTCAATATCGTATTTATGTTCAATAAGCTTATTCTGCCAAATTCTTGCCCATTCGTTTGGTTCATATTTCAGAACTGTAGCACGAGCAGTATTTGTCATAGCCATTGAAGTTTTCCAGATTTGAGTCATACCAGTATTAGTTGAGTATGGTTGGTCTTTCCAAGTTTCAGGATAACCAGAACCTTCAGCATGAGCTGAACCCATAACATGACATCTCATTGGCTCTAATTGGTCATGTATTCTTTGTGTTGAAGGAGTAACAGCTGTTCCAGCATCATCAATATTAGCTGTAGTAGTTAAATATTGAGTTCCAGCCTTAACAACTGTACAATCCAGTTGAACCATATCAGGATTAGTAGAAGATGTAGCCGTAGCATCATCTTGAGATGAAGCACCTGCTGCATATTCAGTTACGGTATTAACCTTAGCAATCATATATCCAGTCGGGTCTCCACCTGCCGATGAAGAAGTAGGTATTTTAACAATTTGACCGGGTAAGAAAAACTTAGGCATTGTACCTGTAGCACCTATTGCAAAATCATTCGTAGTATTACCGAAGACATTTTGAATATTACCAGTATTTTTATAATCAGTAATCATTCTTAAACTTAAAGTATCACCTGCACCTGGAGCTGCACCTAAATCTGAAGTGGTAACCCAAGCACCTGCATTATCCTTAGCAGCACCTACATACGCATATCTCTTATGCCAAGAATCTCTTTTTTCTGCCCATTTAAACTGTGGGTCATCAGTTGGTTTTTTTGCGACTTTACTAACGAATCTGAAAAACGGGTCTTGGGCTATTGAAAGCTCAGAAACCTTATTACCGAAATTATATTTACGCCTAATGTCACCAGTAAGTAAATCTGTACTCGTGCCCGGACCTCTACCATCAAAATCGGCAACAGTCAAATCAGTTTGTGGAGTTATCGCACTTAAATAATCAGCCATATTAACTGTCCTTTATTTTATTTATTCAAACAAATTTTCCATAGTTACTGCTTTATCAACGCCTTTTACGACATCGAAGATAGCATCATCAGGACTCGCATCCTTTGCTACGCTATTAGCACTACTTACGGTATTCGGGTATTGACTTACATTCTTCATCTGATTCATAACCTGTCTTCTAGTACTGTCAGCGATATTACTCGCTTTCTGTCCCTCGGATACAATCTTATCTAAATGTCCATAGTCCATACCACCTGCAAGCGTATCATTAACCCTTCCCATCCAGCTATCAAATTGGTCTTGTGTCCAATTCTTTTCCTTCATGAATGCTTGTTGCTTAGCCCTTGTTTCAGTCTGCTTTGCAGCTTCCTGCTGTTGCGTTTCGATTTCTTGAACTTTATTCTCTACAATATTATTAGCTACTGTAGTAATCCAATTATTCATAACCGAAGCAGATTGAGACTTAGGGTCATCCAATGCATCATCCATGTCAAAAACGAACTCTTTCTCAAGTCCAAATAACTCTCTTGGATTAGAAGCTTCGTTAGCCTTCTCTTTCCCAGAAAGATGGTTTAGTACAGCCTGAGCTGCACCGGGGTCATCCTTCATCACACCAATAAGTTCCGAGTATTTTTCATTATCTTTAACGATTTCTGAAAGTCTCTTTCCTTCAGTTGATGAATCTGAATAACGCTTCTTATATGGGTTTTCTTCTGACTCCCATATGTCAGGTTGCTCTGCTTGTTGTTTGGGGTCTCCTTGGAGAGTTGCCAATGGTTGAGCTTGTTCAGCTACCACATCTGTGATAACCTCATCTACGATAGAGCCGTTCACCTGTTGCTCTAACTCATTAAAAAAATCACCGGGGTCAGAGTTTTCGACTGTTAAATCTTGTTCTGAGTTGTCCTGTATGTTTTCTTGCATGATTGCCTTTCTATAGGTTTACAGCAGACTAAAATTATCCTTATTTAGTTGTAGCCTGCAAGTTATTTGTTTTTTGTGCTCTCATTTCTTTTTGTTGGTCTTTAAGAACACCATCCATTTCCTTAGTTATCCCCATTTGCCGAACCTTTTCTTCAGCAACTTGGGATTTAAGTTTTGTACTTGAATCTAATAAATTCTTTCGCATATCATGTTCAACAGACCGTTTAGCATCTTTAATACCAGCCTGTATAACTTGTCTTCTGAGAGTTTCATTATCTCCATTAAGACTTTTAATTTCTTTCTCTAAACCTTGTACCCGACCTTGAAGTTGAGAATACATAGACTTCCTTTGGGCAATTTTTTCCTTATCTCTAATGTCTGTCTCGGCAAGTACTGCCATATCATCAACAACACCAAGCTGAAGAAGTTCTTTAAGTTCTCCAAGATAAGCCCATCTATTAACAGGAAGTCCTGTACCCGGAACAACTCTTACATCAAACTTAGCACTTGCATAATCATTATACATTCCAATTTCCTTGCCATAATCATTATAAAGCATTTTGTTTATTTCAACATCTTTATATTCATCTTGCTGTGCAATTGCATTTGGCTGTACGATTCTAAATACTTTATTAATTTTATAAGTAGCTTGAGCATAATCTCTTACAACTAAACCGAATTGTTGTAAAGCAGGGTGTATAGAGTTTGTAATCCATGCTTTTACTCTTCTTGTTCCATACTCATCATTAGCAAGCAAACCTCTATATGTTTCTGGTTGTGACGAGGTGTCTCCCTGCATAGAAGAATATATACCAGCTAGATGCTCAATATCCATTTTACCCCTATCTACTATATTAGCAAAAGCTGTAGATATAGGAGCTGGTTGAACAGCTGTTGGAGGGTCATATCCGTGATTAACAGGAAGTATTGCACCCGGAGCAGTAGCAAACTTTTCCCAATGGTCTTTATCTATAGAACCATCATAAGCTATCCACCTTAAAGAAGAACCTAATGATGCATTATGAATCATAAGTTGATGTGCTTTATTTAATTCTTTTTGCTTTCCTACTAGTGGAGAAACAACACTCATAGGGTATGGAGTACCAGTATACTTGTAGTGTACAGGTATTATCGGATATTCTGTCCCCGGCAAATAACGCTCATATAAAAACTCACCACCTACACATACAGTTACCTTAACTTTATTATCATAAAACTTAATAGCCTCTACGAGATTATTTTTAAGTTCACCTTTCATAAGGATTTTAAATTCTTTTTCAGATACTACAGTTTGTTCAACCTTACCAGCTTCTTCCATTGCAGAACTAATACGATTCTGTCTTTCTTGTTGTAATTGCTGTTCTGCTTCTTGCTGTGCTTTTTGAACTTCTAAGTCATGCCTGCTTTGTATTATAACACCATCTTCAAGATTCTTACCAATAGCCATAATAGTCTCTTCAAGCTTAACTTGAGATTCTGCAATAAAAGATTGCATATCTTGGTCTATTTGCTGTGTTATAGCATCTATTTCTTCTTGAGTTGGTTGCATTTTATAAAAGACATTTCTATAAGCGACTTTAACCTTTTCATACATCTCATAGTAAGAAAGAATATCATCTCTCTCCCCGTCAGATTTCCAAGATTCACTTATATCATTATATTGAAAATCATTACCGTCTGATTTTTCCTGCCCTGATACATTATATAAACCTTGTCCGGATGCCTTTTTTAATTTTGCAGAGAACTCTGGTAAGTCATTGAGAAGATGACTACGAAGTACTTGCTTATATATTAAAATATAACCAGCATCCCTAAAGAGTAAATCTCTCGACTTAGGGTCTGGATACACATCAAAAGGCTCTATAGAGTCAAATACTACTTCTCCCATTCCATGGTCAGCATTTGCATCTACCCGGACACGAAAATATCCGATACTTTTAGTTAAGCAATCAGTTACTATTTGATTATAAACAGCTGAACCTTTACTATTGTACCATATATAGTCTGCCATATCTGAATGTATAGCTGCTACTTTTGAATCACTACCTTCTGTTGCTACAGCTTGCCACTTAGGGTCTTTTTCTGTAACATAGTAGTTTAACATTTCTACAACAGGAATTATTCGATTTATTGTAAATGTAGGCATTCCTTGATTTTTTAAAGCTATTTCTTCATCTCGTGAGAGTTGATTATCAAGATAGAAATTATGCCCTTCTTGATTTTTATATTCCCATTCTTTGCGAGTATTTCCATTTAACTTATTAAATAGATGTTCTATCTTAGTTGCTCTTTTATCCATTATGCAATCACCCAATTTTTAGGCATTTGTACGACCTTTCTATGAATACCTTTATGTGTTTCAAGTCCTGTCGGGGGTATAGAATACTTAACTGAATAAGCTAATGCATCTATTGTATCATCATGTGCCATCCGTGGACCAAAAGTTATAATCTCATGTTGTAAGTCGTAATGTGTTTTTTTAATTTTTACTGCACCAATAGCCATCCTTTGTGCAAGGATTTCTTGGATACGGTCTCTTTTTGACATTCTTGTGCCGGGTTTTTCCTGCTTAACTTTTACGGTAAAATCGTTTCTACGCCTCATCTCTGATATAATAGATTGGAATACTGGTCTTGACATTGTTGTATCCTCTATGACACTTAAACGGGGCTTAAATACAGAGTTCTGTTCAAATATATAATCTACTATTCCTTTTTTATCCTCACCCGGTATAGCAAGAACAGGTAAACTTCTTTTACGAATATAATCTAAAACATAAATATTAGAATCCTCATCTATTGCTATAACAATTATAACACTAAAATCACTTTCCCTTCTTTCTGAATCTGTTGCCGGGTCTACTCCCATATATGTATTAACTGGTCTTTCCTGTCCATCAACCACAATATAGTTCATTCCAGTATCTTCATCATGTTTAAAAGTTCCATCCCAATAGTTTATATGCCTCATATTAAAAATAGAATCTTCCTCAGACTGAACTTCCATCATATATTCTTGATAAAATTTATTTGCCTGTCCAGAATCAGCATAAAACTTCTTCTTTTCTTCAAGCTTAGATAATGGAAACCAACTATGCCATAAAGGTTGTCCATTCGGCTGAATTGCTTTATACATTAAAACTTCCCAGCTAAAATCTTCTTTATTTTTTTTAGCTCTTTCCGAATTAACAATAAGATTATTTATAAAAGAATCAAAGTGTACAGGAGTACCGTTAATACGAAGCCTACCACCGTCAGGTTCTAATGCCGGATGTACAACTGCAGTTACCATATTTGCATTCTTAGAGCGACTATCAGCAGTTAGCGTATTATTTTCATCCTCAAAATCATCAAGAATAATAAGGTCATATCTTTTGTGAAGTTTAGCTCCACCACGAATACCAGATATATTTGATTTAGAAATAAGCTTGCAACCGTTAGAAAATTCAATATCCTGCTCTGTCCATTTTTTACCTTTTAAATCTCCAAAGTAGTATCTTATCATATCATTCAGTTCAATATGAGTTTTAATATAATCCATATTGCCAGTCGCAAGCTTTTGAGTCGCAGATACCCAGCCATAAAATAGAGGTTCTCGTGCAAAACAAAAACTCCTCAGAATATCTGCCTTAGTCAATACTGTTTTTCCATGTCCTCTTGGTAGAATAATAGCAAGATTATTATATTTATAATTCTTGCCATCTCTTTCAGTCATCTTATCTGCCATCTTATAATGAAACCAAGGAGTATCTGAACGGTTAAAATCGTCTGGTAAAAACAACTTCCCGAAAGCAATTAAGTCACGAGAAGCTAAAAGTAAAGCCTCTTCAGCTTTAGCTACATTTTGTGTATTATAGTTACTCACCTGCCTTATAGCCAGAGTGTGTATGAGTATGTGCTACATCGCCAGCACTAGCCTCTCCTGATACCGTTACACAGCCACCATGTTCATATACAGGAGTAAATCCAGCTCTATTATCTTGAAGTTTACCACCCATCTCTAAAGCTTCACCTTCAAGCATACCACCATCTTTATACATTTTTTTAGTATAACCACCTGCCATAAACTGTGGAACTTTACCTGTTTCATTAAGATAGTTAAGTACATCATCACCAAGCTTTTTAGCAGAGGATTTTTTAATAACATATTCTCCACCTTCCATCTCAATAGGTTGGTTTCCTACATTAGCAGCTATACCACCTTTTTTATGAGAAGGTCCTGAAAGCATACCACCTTCTTGATATTTAAGACCATATTTCTTTCGCATCTTTTCTTGATATGCTGCTTTGGATTTAGCTATATCTGCTTTTCTTTCTTCTCTTTCGCTTTTAAGTTTTACAGATTTCTTAGCCTGTTTTGCTTCATATGCTTGCTTTTGAAATACTTCTTTAGATTTATATTTTTTACCTGTTGCCGGGTCGAAATAACCTTTTTTCCTAAATATACCTTTAACTTTTTCAACACCTTTTTTAACTTTACCGACACCTTTTTTAACTGCTTTTCCTAATGGAAAATCAACAACTGCATCTTTTCCATGCTTTTCTTTAAACTTCTTTTCTCTATATTTAGCCTCTATATCAACTTCTGGTTCTTTTTTCTTTTTCTCTTTTATACCATATTGTTCAAAAGCATATTTTTTAGTCTTAGCATCTAATCTATCCGGATGCTTTTTCATCATCATTTTAAGTTGTCTTCGTTCATTGTCAGATTTTGGTCTTTTTTCCTTAACTGTTTTAACTTCTACTTTCTTAATTCCCTTTTCTTCCTGTCTTTTCTTATCTGCTTCTGTACCAAGTTCCACTCTTTTTCTAAACTTTGTTTCTGTTCTTTCAATCTTAGGAGGAGCTACGAACTTTTTAGTTCCCGGCTTATCAACTTGTTTACCTTGAGTCTTTCGTAGAGATTTTAAAGTCTTTGGTCCAAGAGTTCCAAATCCGGCATCACCTTCTTTCATTCCCATTGCAGATACTTGATACTTCTTTACAGATTCCGGGTCATCACCTTTAATTGTTTTTGCAAGGTCTCTTGAGCTCTTAGGAGGTTCAGGTTCTACTTTAGGTTCTACTTTAGTTTTAACTTCTTTTTTAGGTTCTACTTTAGTTTTAACTTCTTTTTTAGGTTCTACAACTTTATTAGTTGATGTGCTTGAAATAACATTTCCGTCAGCATCATATTTTTTTTGACCAGAATAAACGGGTTTATTATCTAAACTTTCTCTTCTTTCACGGTCTTCTTTAGCTGCTTGAGTCTTCCCTACAATATTTCTTATATCAAATAAAGGTTTACCTTTAGCACCGACTTTAGGGACTGTATCTTCTGTAATGCCTTTAGCCATCTTCTCTGCCATATCTAAAGACTCATCTTCTCTCTTCTTTAGATTTGATAATTGTCCACCAGGAGCATATTTTATCTTACTTTTATATCTGGTTTTTTTAACAGGACCAGTTTTGTCATATCCACCTTTGGCAATTTTTTGCTCATATCTTGTTCTATGTGGACTCTGTGATTGAAGTTTTCTTAATTCATCTACATTAATCCCTAAATTAGCTGCAGTTTGAACTTCTTTGCCTGTCGGTTCTTTATAATGAGAACCACTTTTTTTAAAAGCCTTATCCCAATACTCTTTTTTAGCCTTACCACCATCTTTAAATATAGGTGTTCCTTCATCGTAAGATTTCTTAAGATGCTTTGCAATTTTTATAGTAGGTCCTATCGTAGGGATACTTCCTATTGCTTTTAAAATTTTCTGACCTTCAGTAAGAGGTGCTGGTTTACTATGTTTCTTTTTTAACTGTTTAACTCGGTCTTCAACAGGTTGGTCATGTATAGCTTTTTCCTTAAAAACAGTTGGTTTTGGTTTAACCTTAGGGGCTTTGCCCATCACTCTTCCAGCATCAGCTGCTAATTCTACATCAGATGGCTTACCACCTTTTTTCATCTTTCTTTTACTGCCTTTCATACGAGATTTTTCCTTTCTGCCACGATTAGTGGACTCTGGTTCTAATTTAACACCACCGTTTACATGAGAGACATCTAAGTTATCTCCATTACCATAAGTTCCCTTCTCATGGTTTATACGGTTTAATTCTGTTCTTTTTTTAATTGAAGAAGGAGAGGATTGGAACTTTGAATATTCATCTTTGTAATCTCTCACGCTTCTGCCTTATAAATTCTTAATTTGCTTTTTGGGCTTTCCTCAAGTAATATATCTTTAGCTTTATCTGTATGTATCCATATAGGTGTTTGTTCGCCGACATATGAACCTTCTACATTAAAATAAAAGTATTCAACTGCATCGTCTTGACTCATACCTTGTTTCTCAAGTATTGTAATACACTTATCTACATCATAGATTGCAATGTTCTTAGAAGAAATACCCAGCAATGCATCATTAAATCCATCTGCTAGTAGTATATCATCATACATTTTCTACTAACTCCGGTCTTTGGGCTGCTTCAAGCTGTTCATTGCTAATACCTTGAAAAATCCCCGTAACATTAGTTACCCTCTGTTTTTCTATAACACCAAATGCATCCCACAGCATATTTAAACTTCTTATCCGGTCTGAATCATTCTTAGCATTATCTGTTATCTCTTTAGCAGTATTAATTAAATATTTTAAATCTACCCCTAAAGTATCAAATGTATTCTGTAACTTCTCGTTCACTAAAGTATCCACCCTTTCTGTTGTTAATAAAATAGCAGACTGTTTCTTTGCATATGCTTTGCTCTTTGCCGGGAAAACATCAAGGTAGGCTTCTACTCGGTCTTGACCTTTTGAAACCCGTAAAGCAAACAACTCTTCTCTCTTTGTACAGGTCTTCCGAGTATGTATTGTTGTGTCTGCTCTCTTACCACTAAGATTATAAATATTAGCCTTCCTTACAGTATCAATTGCCTTGCAGTATGTTCCTGTACATGTCCCAACAGTCTTATGTCTACCAAGTTTACCCCGTCTGAGTACTTGAATAATACAATCGTCATCTGCAACCACCCAGTCCCCGACTCGTGCATCCTGCCAATCCTTACGGGGAGATATGTGGTCCGGGAGGTCATCCCCCGGCTCATAGATTGAGTGCACTTTGCCTTTTATAGTATATTGTCGCATAGGGTAATATAACTATATGTTGCAATACTAAACTGTAAAAATTGTGGGATTTTAATGCTTGGCTAAAATAGAAACATACACCCCCATGCAAAGGGTTTCCGTACATATAATTCCGTTATTTTCCGTTTTTTTCCACAGGTTATGATTGATGCTGATATCTACAACCTACCACCAATGCTATCTGCTAGGGGTCTGCTATGCCTTAATCCTACACCTATATAATGCACCACTAAATATTCGTATGCTATCAACCTATTATAATACTTAATCTGATTAGCCACAACCAACACACCACCAACCTATCCACCTACCTATCCACCTACCTATCTAAGCCTGTAATAAATAGTCTTGGTGTATATAGGTATTGGTAAAGAATGTGGTACTGTCGGGGGTCGGGAATCTGTCGGGATGGTAACCAAAGTTACTTTATTAGTAACAATAGTTACTTTATTTAATGCTATGATATTACGCTTACCCTCTGACAATCATAATGGCACAGGATTTGAACCAATAGATTTAGTTGGTAGTGAGGGCGTTTATTGTGAGTCGAGTCTAACAGGATGAAACAGGATAGTTATTATAGTTGTTGTTATGACTACGGGATACAATTTTAAGATGACTCACTACTATTTTAGTAATTAATTAAGGAGTTTAAATATGAGATTTATTCTAAACCAAGAACACCCCAATACACCATTCAAAGTATCCTGTACCAATTGCAGTGATAACTATCTGATTGAGTATACTTATTCAGATTTAGATGGTGAACCATTTATTTATTGGTGTAGGGAGTGCTTGGTAATCTGTCGGGGGGAAGAGGTATTGCCTGTTAATTTTATATCACTACTTAAAAATAATTAAATGAGTACTTGCTTTGCATTCGCCAAGTGTACGAAGTTATCCCATCAATCAAATGAACGATTGAATGATTTTTGAAATAGGTGGTAACAGAGGGTCAGCCCATACAATAGATTTGAGGTTGACAACTGATTAGTTAACCATCGCCGAGAATAGACCATTGGAAACACCCATCATCGTAACACCAATGAAACAATCTGTATCAGTCACATAAAGGACTTAGTCAGTATCTATTAACAGGTTGGAGTATCAAGTTATCAATGTTGGAAGTTGTAGAGGGTAGCAGTTATCGTAATGATGACAAGGAATGTGCGAGGGGTAGTCAATGAATGGTTAAGGTAGAAGTAGCGAATCTGCTAGAATATTAAATATTATGGACATTAGAATCTGTATGTTCAGTTATCAGTATGGAATGTATATGGAAGATAGATGTAGCTAAGGCTTAGTGATTAATTCACAGATAATCTGTCGGGGGTCGATACCTCGCATTCCACTAATTTTTTTAATCAATAAAACAGGAGAATAAATAATGAACAGAGATTGTCAATTTATAATCGACTTACAGAGCGAGAATAATAAAAAAAGAAATTATAACTTAGGGTGGTACAATTTAATTGTATCTATTCGAGATTTGAGCCTGTACAATAAGGGTATTAAACCTCATAGAAATTGGAAAATTACACCCTTAAAGAATTACTTTAACATAAAAGGTAATTCAGAAAAAATGTTAGAACAATTAAGAATAAAAAAAGATATCCTAACTAACGGCTAAATGTAGATGGTCTTTTGGGGGGTTCAATTCCCCCCTACATTTCTAATTTTTTTTAACCAACAAAACAGGAGAATAAATAGTTATGAATCCAAAATTAACTGATTATGAGATAACAATTAGCGACAAAAAGAGTGGTCGAGTTTATGATGTTATCGATTTAGAATCATATAAAACTGATAAAATCGAAGAGTGGAAAAAATACTTTCCAAATGATATTTTTGATGATGAAAGTTTAAAAAGTGAAATAGTTGAATTAATGGAAAGCTATCTAACTGATATTATAAAGGAGAATAAATAGTTATGAATACAGAAAAATTTTGCGTCGTTAAAATAGGTGATGATAAGTATTTCAATAGAATATTTAATTTCACGGGGAATATGAGTGAATGTATATCATTTGCATCAACCAAAAGATTTGGTGGTGGTGTAGAAGTTATATAATAAATGTAGATGGTCTTTTGGGGGGTTCGATTCCCCCCTACATTTCTAGTTTTTTTTAAAACACACACGGGAGTAATTATGTATGTATGCAAAGATGGTTGGCGAGGTAGAGTTGATGAGCCATATAAGAACGGCTTAAAAGACAATTCTAAGACTCAAGAACAATTAGAGAGAGAGATTATTAGAGAGACTAATAAGACCTCTAGATATCACAATATTTCTAAACAAAAACTAGCGAGGTCGTAAATGATAGGATTTGTATTATTTCCAATTATTATAATGTCAATTATTGAACTTGCAGAAAGGCTATAATTATGTATAAAGACAATTATAATATATTTTCTATACATTCAGATTCAATTATGGATGTACTGAAAGCCTACCCAAATACTTGCGATAGTGTTGATAGCAGTTTATTACAATTAATTAAATCTAATGTTAATTCTGTACACCCTTACAAAAGATTAACTCTAGATAGTTTTATTTATATTAAACTAGTAAAGGTTGATGATTATGGTTCTGACTCAGGATTTAAGAGTGAGTACATTATATCAATGGATGATGGACTACCTAAGATGTATGCTGAGAAGGTATTTGATAGGCTTTTAGAATTAGGTATTAAATTCAAGTTAAATGGATTAACCAAAGGGCAAATAGTTTCAAATACAATGAAAAGAATAAATAATAGATATAAAATTGAGGAGAATAAATAGTTATGAGAATTACACTTAAAAAAATAAACAGATTATTAGAAAAATATGGATTAGAAATAGTTAAATGGAATGACTCGTATAGTGAATATTATTACTACTCTTCAATTAATGATGATGGTGATAAGATTATGATGAATGCATCTGATGGGACAATCCATTGTCACCAATTAAATGAAATGAATATAGTAAAACATATCGAAACCTTTTCAACTTTTATTGAATCAACTATGGAGAATAAATAGTTATGGATTATAAAACAAAAGTCAATGAATTATGGGATTACTTAGAAAATACAGAAACAGCTACAAAAGAAGAAATATGCTTAGTGACCTCAATTAATGGAACGAATTTAGAATCCTTATAGAGTATTTTATATTCTCGCACAGGATGGAGAAGTTTAGAACAAATATTACAAATGGAGGATAAATAATGTATAGAAAAAATATATCAAGTTTACTTAGAAATAAAAGAAATGCTTATCACAGAAACATTACCGTAGATAGCATGAATGAAATATCAGATGGATATTATGAGATGTTTATTGACAATCTTAATATTGAATACCTTAATGAAGACAAAGCAAGAGCAGTATTAAGAATTATCCACCTATTTGAAACAGATTTATTAAATGAAATTAAGGAGGAAGAATAGTTATGAATAAATTAAAATTAAAAATAGATGGTGTAGGATATGAATATATTGTTCTGAACGGGGTTAGTCGGGGGTATAAATGTGTTAGTAATGATGTGATAGAATTTTTTCACCTGAGAAAGCAAAAGAAAAATAGATTTATTGCTGACTATAGACCTTGGCAACCTGAGTCGCTCGGCATAGTAAATGGTAGTAAATTGGAATTGAAATGCTCAGAGGTTAAAAACGGTAGACCATCCTATGCCCTGTATGACCTTAGTTATGATGGTACAGAGGGTATGGTATCAGTTAAAGTAGAATTTGTATCTTATGATGGTACAGATTATATGGGTAGAGATTATACATTATTTAGCGAGGAAAAATAGTTATGACTAAAGGACAATTAATGCAGTTGAATTATACTGCTGATGAATTAAAACAGATAGACCCAAGTCTACCTATGGATGTATCAGAAGACCTTAGAAGTAAGGGTGAAGATACATATTTTTATGTAATGAATTATAATAATAATTGTCTTGGACAATTAGAAAAAATGGAGAATAAATGTTATTAGAAGAAAAAAATATTAAAGGTATAACGGTACGAATGTATCATAATTGCATTGAGATTAGTAGTATTGTTAATAATCAATACTACCACCGAAAGTATATAGGATATACAGAAGAACAAGCAATTAGTTTATTTAAAACAGGTTTATCTTTTTTAGGAGTAAGTACTTTTATAAAATTATAAAATTAAGGAGAATAAATGAAAATAATAATATTTAAGGATGCTCAAGGTGATATGAATTGGAGATTTCAATCACAGATGATTCCTTCAAGCACTATACTTGGAGTAATTCAAGTAAAGTTTAAAGATATTGAATTGATTGATTTTAATTCTATTAAGATAAATTATGTTAATGAGTTCTATGCGACTAAAAGAGGACTCATTATTTTAATGGAAAATTCAAATAATTTTGTATTCCATTATGAAAAAGAAAAACAGGAGATTAAATGAAACATTGTAAAAAATGTGGGAATCGATTTAGAACATTAGTTGATGGTATTTTTAGTGGTACAGAGATTTGTATTAATCACGACTTTAAATATGGTAGCTATGCAGATGGGGATGGTTGGAGAATTACAGAATATCCAAGTTTAGATACTGAATGTGTATGGTACTATGAGGTAGCTGAATGGAAAGACGGAAATATTGTTGAAGATGAACTTGGAAATGATGATGGAGAGCATTTTGATAATTTAGAGCATGCTCTTGAATATCTTGAAGAACAATTAGAGGAGAGTAAATGAGAATATTAGTTAATAAAAAAGGTGACAAGTTATATTTTAGAGGATGGGAGGGTGCTTTTGCATCCACCATTATGTTTATGGCTGAATCATATCAACACGACATTAAAAGAGTAGAGAATAATTTGTCGGCTTATCAACTGAATAAGTTAAACAAAGGTAAGTTAATATACTTACAGAGAAGACACCCTAAGTACAAGTTATATGAATCTTTATTGAATCAATTAAAGTGGCTTAAAGGTATAGATGTTTGGACTAAAAACGGATATGAAGGAGATTATTAAGATGAAGATATTATTTGAGAGAATAGAGTGGTCATTAGGGATGACCTTAATGTCTTTAGTTTCAGCAGTATGTATGTTTATGATAGTGATGCTTTCATACAATATAGTTGATGACTATGGTAGAGAGAATAGATTGCTCAGAGCAATTGCATCTGACCAAGCACTAATATTAGAAGGCAAGAGAATTAATTTCACATCACCACACGAGTTAGAATTAAACCGACAAAAATACAATAAACTATTAGGAGATATGTATGAGTGAAGATACAACATTACGATATTGGTATGAAGTAGCAGTTACTTGGGATGAAGATAATGGTACAGATACCATTGCACAATTTGACAGTCTTGAACAGGCTGTAAAGTTTATGAATGATGATAAAGAAATTGAATCAGAATTACAACCCGATATGTTTGAGTATGTCGAAAATGTATTTATAGATAAATGGCTTGGTGATACCATTATGCCAAATTATAAAGATAGAAAGTTTAATGCAATTATCAGAACAATTAACAAGCCAAAAACTAAAGCAGTAATAACTTGGTATGCAGAGGACATTAAAAGTCAATGCGATACACTAACTGATAAACAAATAGGGGATGTACTTTCTTTAATTGAAAATAACCACGATGCTACCATTGGGGTCAATTGGGAAGTTATTAATTATTACATAGAAAAAGTTACTAAGGAGGGTAAATGAACGAAGCAATTAGAAGATTAACAGAGATGCTTAAATGGAGCGATAGACTAGGCAATGATGAAAGGCTTGAAATAGAATTTGCAATTAATATTTTAAAAATGATAAGGAGAGTAAATGATGAAAGTTAAAAGTATAAGATACTTTGAAACAAATAGAGGTTTAGGCTATGAAGCCAAGACAGACAAGGGCAGTATTTGGAATGATGGTAGTGGTGGGGATACATATTTTGAACCCGATTATCCTAAATATAAAAGAAGTCAATTCAACCATCTTTCTGAAGATGATTTAGAAAAACTAATAGATGTTTACGAAATAAAAATAGGGGCATTAGTACAATGAAGAAAGTTAAAGTAGCAAAAACAATAGAGAGATTTATTAGAAAGCATGGCTTAGATACAGATGTTAGGATTTATTTCTCTAATAAGGCTTGGGATTATGATTCATTCGGTAAGAAAACAATACTTACTGACATCAAGGCATCTGATTATTTTGCCTATGCAAATGATGATACAATTAGTATGAGTTTTGAGGGAGCATTAAACTCTACTTTGAATATGTATAATGGGTATGAGTTGTTTGATAAGTTTAGTGATTTAGATTTTGATGGGTATCATTTCGAGATGGGTGAGTCTTGGAATGGTGCATTTTTTAAATAAAAAAAAGGAGAATAATATGTGGACTTGTATAGAATGTGATAAGAAGTTTAATGGTTTGACAGGGGATACAGATGAGAGGGTATGTTATGAATGTATCGAAGAAGAATATGAAGTTAATGTATCGGGTTGTTTTACTATTCTTGCTAAAAGCCAAGAAAGTGCAAACAGATGGGTAGAAGATAATATAAAAGAATATATTGGAGAATTAGAAATAGGAGAGGAGGATTAAATGAAAAATATAGATTATGATTCAAAAAGTTATAAAATAATGTGTATTATGGATATAATGTTGGACATTAATCCTAATTACAGAAATGATTTTGATGATTCAGAAGATATGTATATTAATTTATCAAATTTAATTACAAAATTTGAAGAACAAGATAATGGTGATGGTGCTTGGTATGATTCCCTTGTTGATTTTTTACAAAAAGAATATAAGGAGATTAAATGAAAACAGAAAATGAAATAAGAGAATACCTTGCTGATTGTAAGGAAGCAGTTAAGGAACTTGATAAAATGCAAGATAGTCTACAAGCCTGTAAATATGAAGGTATTGTTGAGGGTTTAGAGTTTGCATTGTCAGACACATCACTTGTGACTAAGGAAGAACAATCCAAGTTAAATAGCATTGCTGACTTTATTCTACATCAGAACTACCCTAAATCAGCCAATGGTATCTTTGCTTATTCAACAGCATACGATATAGACTATGATGTTAATGGTTGGGGCAGAGATGATAAAGGTATTGAGATTATCGTTTTTGAGGTTGTGTATGGACAAAAAGATGATTGTCATAATACTACACATTCAGTAGATATGAAAGTAAGAAGAGATGTACTTAATCAATGGGGTGGTAATGGACTACCACAATTAGAGGAGGATTAGATGAGCAGATTTTTAAGCGACCATATAGATGACTATTGCAGAGAGAAATATGGTCATAGTAATTGGGGGTATCTTAATGGATATAGTAAGGAGGATTTGTCGAGGGCTAAACATACTATTGAGGGCAGTATAGTCTTTTGGAAAAATGGAATGTGCGAAGAATGTGATGATGACAATCCTAATTGGAATGATGAGAATGATGAGAATTATTATCTATGTGATAAATGTAAATCAGTTATAGACAGAGATGATGATAGTGAAGCAAAAACAATAGGAGTAGAGAATGAATAAAGAAGATATATATTTAAATTTATCCCTTGTAATTCACTTGGCAGAAATGCTTGGCTTGGAAGAACTTGAGGGTGTTCCACTACACAAACAAATCATTGAAGAAGTTAATAAACTTAACCTTATAGAAAGATGGGTTGAGTTTGAAATGGCTTATGTCTGTGAAGATAATAGTGTAATGAAAACGGCTTTAAAAGAATCTAAAGAAGAATTTATTTCTAAATTTACAGGAAAAAAAAGCTAAAACAGGTTGCTTGTAAAGTGGAAAGCAATGTATATTATATAACCCAAAAACAACAAAAAAAAAGGGAAGACAAATGAGTAAAATGAAAGATATGTTAATCGAATCTTATGAAGAGCCAACACCTTGTGAGTCTGATTATATGACAGATGAAGAAATGAAAAAGGCTATACAACAAACACAAGATGACCACCTTCAAGCAATAAATGATAGGGTTGTTCAAGAAGGTATTGACAGGAGAAAAGGAAAATGATATTAAAATTCAAACAAAAACTATGTCATAATGGTTATCCAATGGTAGACCTTCAAGGTGAGGGTTATTCAAATTGGGATTGTTATGATGGTCTGATAGAGTATCAAATAGAACTTGATGTTAAAGAGTATGGAATTAAAGACATCATACCATCTATAATTTCATTTAGGGTTCATATTGAAGAAATGGATGGGAAGGGTACTAAAACAATCGACTTAAAAGATGTTGAGTATAAAGACTTTGGACAATCTCAAGCTGAATCTTGGACACAAAGAGGAGATGCAATATGCAATGGCTTACACATTAGCCATGTAGTGCTAGACTTAGATAGTAGGATTGTAGATGTATGTATGAAGTAATTAAATTATCAAATCTAAGTGAAGCAGATATTGGAGAGAATCTTGGTGTAACAAGGCAGTTTGTTCATCAATGGAGTTCGGGTAAAAGACCAATACCAGCCAAATATAAAGATAAACTATATAAGATACTTTTGAATAGCTTATTAGCTTCAATAGAAAAGCAAAGAGAAGGTATAAAAATGTTAGAAAAAAGTGTTGCAATTCAAGTAAGTAAACCACAACACTTAGGAAAACCAAACACAATAAAATAAAGGAGTGTTAATGAAAAAAGCAAGTGAAATACTTGAAATGTTAAAAAAAGATACCGAGAAGCATGAGATTAAATTCCGAGAGGGTAACACCTTTGGAAATAGGGCGAATATGTTAGCCTATATTGATGCAAGGTATGTAATGGATAGATTAGACGAAGCAACAGATGGATATTGGAAGAGTGAGTACAAAGAGATTAAGGGTAACTTGTTCTGTGGTATATCTGTTTTGCTTGACGGGGAGTGGGTAACTAAATGGGATGTCGGAGTTCCAAGTAACTTTGAAGCTCAGAAAGGTGAAGCATCAGATTCGTTTAAAAGAGCTGGTGTAATGTGGGGTATAGCGAGAGATTTATATCATCTTGGTAGATTTACTGCACCACTTGGAGATAATGGCAAAGCACCCTATAATTGGAAGCCAGAAGGATGGGATAAGACAAAGATTGTACCCGACTCTTTAGAATTAGCACCACATAACAGACCAACTAAAGAAATAATGGTTTCAGTTGAGGAGTCTTATGCTGAAGCTAAGAAGCTAGGTTTACTAACTAAAGAATGGGATGAGAAAATGCTGGAGAATATTAATAAATATAAAATCAAACAGCTTGATAAAAAGACAGCACTTTCTATGTTAGAAAATATGCAGAAACTTTTAAATAACCATAAAATACAAGGAGACTCATAATGAGTGAATACAAACCGAATCTAAAAATAGAAGTTGGAGAACCTAAGTTGGTTAAATTTCTATTCAATGATGCTATACCTGTGACAACGAAGTTTGGACAAAGGTATAGATATACTTTAAGTACTGCTGGGGTTGAGCATCAAATGTTAGCAACTAGCACCTTGCACGGCTTAATATCTCAACACTCACCACTTAGGGATAAGGAGCTTACCATAGGTAAAGTAAAGGTTGATGATAAGATAACTACTTTTACAATTAATGGTATGACTATGGATGACTTGAAGAAGAAGGAGGGGAAGGATTTTACCTCTGTCTTGGATGGTAGTAAGTCTGTCGGGAGCTATGATGATGGTGTTGTTTTAAAAGGTAGTTTAGATGACCTATGGAGAGAGATTAACAAACTCAACAAAGCTTTAAAGGTTGTAATGGAAAGAGCAGAGGCTTTGGAGAGTTCTAAGACTACTGAAGCTGATGAAGATTTACCCTTCTAGGTTTAACCTAGGTTTAATACCTATACTTAATAGATTACAACCTATGTTTACCTACACATCTAGGTTTAACCTATATTATGCCCTGTGGATAATGTTGATAACTCGCATTATCCGAGGGTATGATAGTGTTAATGATTGTGGATAACTTGAGTAAAACTAAAAAATCTGAGCAATTAGGCATGAATTATTCTACTGCTCAAAATAGACTCCGTAAAAAAATATTATTCATGATGATACAGAAATTAAAACTTGATGAGTGTTTTCAATGTAAAACATTAATAGTTGAGTCTCAAGATTTAAGCATTGAGCATAAAATTCCGTGGTTGGATGGTGATACAAGATTGTTTTGGGATTTAGATAACATAGCTTTTTCTCATATAAGCTGTAATGCATCAGCATCAAGATATAGTACTAGAAAAAAATACACACACAAGATAGAGGATAGAGAGAATGAAAAGGGGCATTATCCAAGCAGAACTTGGTATGATAGGGGATGTCGGTGTCATTCCTGTAAGGAAATTAAAAGGCTTTCGAAAAGGAAGCACGAAAAAGATGTTGAATTTTTAAAGGAGGAATAAATGAAAACTTTTAGAATAATTTATTATGATGATTTACAGGATGAAAATAGGTGGGTAGAAATTGAAGCCAAAACAGAAAAAGAAGCTGTAAAGAGATTTAGAGGTAGGTCTATAATTTCAATAAAAGAAAAGGAAGAAAAAAAATGAATTGCTGGCATTGTAAAAAAAAATTAATATGGGGTGGTGACCATTCTTACGAAGATTGTGGAACTGAGGGAGATGGAATAGTTTCAAATCTAAGTTGCTCAAATGAAGAATGTAGAGTTGAACAGGTTTTAGTTTATTTTAATACAGAGGAGGAAAAGAATGATTAATTATTATATATGTCTAATATTCGGTTTTATAATGGGCTATTTTATCGCTTGCTTAATGATGATGGCAAAAGGAAATACAAAAGTTGATATGGATGTCCATAGTTGGAGAAATAATGAAATAAAAGTTATGGGGGAAGAAAATGAGTAAATATTCGTCAAAATGGGATAAACATTGGGAGGAGCAGACATTCGGTGCTTGGTGGTTACCAAATCAAAAATATATACCGAATAATAATCTTGAAAAGAACAGCAATGCAACCTCTATTAGATATTGTAAAGAGTGCGATTCTGTCTATGATAAAGTTTGGTCAAATGGTAGATATAAACTTTATATATGGGAAGATTTTCCAAAAACACAAAAGGAGAAGATTTGCCCATCTTGTGAAGGAAAAAAAGATTGCAAGGTTATGAGTGAAGAGTGAAAATGGTTATAATTATACAGTTAAGTTTTGTGAAAAGTGCAATCGTGCTTGGGAGAAAGAAGGAAAAAATATCTTAATACATGTTGATTTCCCAACACTTGGATTGAGAAGAGAAGTTTGTAAGAATTGCAAAAAGGAGGATAATGAAAGAGACTAGGTGTACTTTATGTGGATTTGATACGACCATTGTTAGGTGTCAGTATCATTGTAATAACTGTGGATTTCTTAGTGATTGAGATGATACAGAGAGCCCAAGTTCTGGGTATGATAGTGATGATGAAACATTGTTAATTAATATAATAGGAGAGAAAGATGAATAAATTTTTATATCAAAGTACGAGTGGTAGGGTGGAAATACTTAGACTTTATGAGAGCATACTATTAACGAATGGGATATTTTCTCGGTTAGATAAGAAGGGATTTAATACTTGCTATAAAAGATATAGAGAGCTTGGTGGTCGTAGAGAATTTATTTTCTTAGGGGAGTCAAACTAATTGAATAAAAGCGATAAAAGTAAATGGGCGAGAATATATGCTAAATGGAGAGAAGCATCTGGAGGCAAATGGTGGCTGTACCAATACTTTAAAATCGCAGACTATGAAATAAGAAAAGCTAACCCTAAAAAACCAAGAATGGAGGATGTAGTAAAAGACGATGATTGCTACCACATATCAAAAAAAAGATAATTTTACATGTAATAGTTGTATTAATGAGCTATTCAACAAAGAGTCTTTTGAGTATACTACCTATATAACAAAGGCTAGACTAAAAGTATGTACTAAATGCTTTGTCCAGCAGTTCGGTAAGAAAAATGCTAACGAAATAAAGGAAGAGAATGAAAATTAAATATATTAATTTTGGTGTTAGAATACAAAACTATTTCAAGAGCCTTGGATTAGAAACCACCGATGAAATAATTAATTATCCTTTAGAGGAGTTAATAAATATTAACGGCTTTGGGATGAAGTCATTTACTGCTGTTAAATGCATTCTTGAGGAATTAAAATTGGTGGGAAAAATGAGATACAATGTATGGAGTTTTATACAAGAAACAGATTTTGACTTTGACTCAGAATACCCTGTTGAAACAGGAAGAGGGGACTTAGAATGCTCCGTTCAATTATGTGAAAAATTTAGAACATTTGAGGAAGCTGAAGATTATCAAAGAACAATATCATTTGAGAATAAAGGAGTATGCTAATGAGTAGAATATCATCAAAGAGAATGAGGAAACTTATTAAAGAACAGAAGCCTAAAAAGATGAGCGAATCTAAAAGGCTTAAACTTATTAAGGGAGTAGAGAATATGATGAAGAAAGGTGTAAAAGATAAAGGAAGAACTAATAAAGCATCTATGACTAAGTATTGTGGTAGAGTATTTAGAGTAAAGCTATGAATTGTTCAACTTGTAGATTCCATAGGGCAGAGGGTAAAACTTTCTTTGGGGTGTGTACATATTTTGAACAAAGAGGAAAGGAAGCAAGAGATATTGAAGATTCTAAAATATATGACAATGGTTGCCATAAACATCTAAAAGCTATGGAGTGTTTCGAATGTAAAGAGGAGGTTACATTTGACAACTCAACCCTTGCATCAAGCGATGCTGGTGATACTGATAGGTGTTGTGAGCCTTGTTATGAAAAAATAGTTCAAGAGACTATTAATAATGTAAGGAGGATGGGAATTGTCCAAGTATAATCCAGATTTTGACTTAGATTTAAAGTTCGGTGAAAAGTATGAAGATTGTTTAGCCGAAATACTTAACAAAGGTAAGGTGGAGGTTAAAACTGAAAGAGATATATGGTATGATACAGGGAATATAGCAATAGAAGTAAGATATAAAGGTAGACCGAGTGGATTATCCACGACAAAAGCAGATTATTGGGCTCATATAATGACTAAAGATGGGAGTATGAAATTTATATTACTTTTTCCTGTCGAGGTTTTGAGGAAAAGAGTTAAATATTTATTTAAAAATAACAAAGCCAAAAAAATAATGGGTGGTGATAACAACCAATCTGAGTTAGTATTAATATCATTAAATGAGGTGGTAGGAAAATGAAAATATATTCATATAGTCAGTTAAATACATTTAAATCTTGTAGTGAAAAGTATAAGATAATGTATGTTGATGAAAGAAAAAACACCAAAGAAGGAATTGAAGCTTTTATGGGTAAGAGGGTGCATGATACACTTGAGTGGATTTATAGTCAGTATAATATAAAAAGAAGTGTACCCTTTAAAGAGATTGAAGAATTTTATGATTGTATCTGGAAATCTAGTTGGCATGATGAGATATATTCAGTTAGAGATTTTAAAACTGAGTTTTATTACTCTCTAGGGAAGCATTGCTTGGCTAACTATTATTATAAATATGGTCCGGAGTTTAATCAGAGTGTTTATGCTACTGAATTAATGATTAGTTTTAAACTAAATGGATTTAATTTTAGAGGTATAATAGATAGATTAGACTATGACGGGGAGGGTAATTGGATTGTTCACGATTATAAAGCAGGTAAAAGTACATTATCAGCTCCAGCCACAAAAAGAGATGGGCAGTTAGCACTATATCAAATAGCTGTTATGCAAAAGCCTGAAATAAAAAATATAAAATCAATAGAATTAAGATGGCATTTCCTCCAACAAGGCTTAGAAAGAAGTGTTATTCATACAGAGGAAAGCTTAAATAAAATAAAAAATAAACTAAAAGATATGATACATTCTATAGAGAGTGCAGAGTATTTTGAGCCAAAAGAAACAATGCTATGTAATTGGTGTCATTATTGGGATGATTGTTCTGCCAAGCAAACAACAAACCCTGTAAGAAAGGCTTTATAGTATGATGTATAAAGAAATAGAATCTTTATTAAAGAAATGTGAAGAGTTTAAAATAAACCAAACATACGGTCATCCATTTGTTGATTTCAATATCAAGATGGTAGGAAAGACATTTGAATCGTTAATAGGCAAAACTGCATTTTTTTTACCAAGCCTAAAAACCCTTTATTTAAAATTTATGTTCAAAAACTCTCAACAATTTACAGAACAAGGGATAGCAGAACAAGCTATTTATGGTAGAGTAGCAAGAATGTGGGCATCTTTAGTACGGGAGTGGCATGCATATTATATATTGTTAGAAATTGGAAATAGTATTTATGATTATGATAGTGATGATATAATTAGAAATGACACATTAGACACAATGAAAGGTATTGATATATACCTTATAAATTTGGAAAAACCAAATACTTCTATAAAGCTTGACATTTTTCAATCAACAAAAAGGTCTAATCAATTTAGAAAAATAAAAGATACAAAAAGAGTAAAGGATTTAGATATTCCCGGTAATAAATTTCAAATTAAACTAGGTGGTGATAACCTTGAAACAACAACCCAAGTAGTAAATGGTTGGTATTTATTAAAGGAATCATATGCCCATCGTATTATACATTATTACAACAACATAAAAAAAAAGGAAAACAATGGATAAAAAATACACAATAAAGAAATGTAGGATTGACACTACATAGTTTTAACTACACTTTGTCCAGTAATATATATAATAAACTGGACATACCAAGCAAAAGGAGAAGAATGAAACAATATAATATATCATCTATAGAGGTATGGGAAAGAACATTAAAGCTTAATGCTTCTTTAGAAATAATAAACGACTTAATAAAAGATATGACAGATGAAATTCATGTCTTAAAAAGAATATCTTACGAATTAAAGGAAATAGAAAAACATGAAAATAGCAGAAGTTAAGATGGATAAAAGGGGTAGAATAACCCTGCCAAAAGCATATATGAAAGTAAACGGATTTAAGGAACAATCCACTATTGTTGTTAAGTCCAGCAATAAACCTAAACATATATTGTTAGAGTTTACGAATAAGGATTATAAAAGTGTTTCGTGAGATTGAAATAATAGGAATCCCTAGACCACAAGCAAGACATAGAAGTACTAGAGTTGGGGGGTTTATCCGGAATTATGACCCTTGTTATAAATCAAAGAAGGAGTTCTCTGATAAGGTCCGTTCTAAAGCTCCAAAAAAGGCTCTTAAAGGAAGTATCTCTTTAAGTTTGACATTCTATATGCCTAGACCAAAAGCCCATTGGAAAACGAAGAAAGGTCGGTGTACTCAGAATTTAAAAGAGTGGGCAAAAGAGTATAAGCTATGCCGGACAAAACCGGATGTTGATAATCTTGCGAAATATGTTATGGACTCTTGTAATGAAATTTTATGGAAAGATGATTGTTTTGTTACGAGATTACAGGTTGAAAAGCTTTATGTTGATGATGGGGATAATAGACCGAGAACATTAATAGAGTTCTGGCTTGTTGAAGGTTAAAGACGGAAAGGATTACCTCCTTTATATTTCTACCCACGGGTGTTTAGTGTGTGGACATCCTAATCCTGACAGAGACCATTTGGATACTGTCGGGATGGGTGGGAATAGGAATGATGATTTGTGGGAGGATTTTTCTGCCATTCCTTTATGCAGAGGACATCATCAAGAGAGGCATACAAATATGGAAAAGTTTGAAAAGAAATATAGAATTAATCTATGGAGAGAAAGTCATAGAATATTAATGAGGTGGTTAAGATATGAAAGAGATTAAAACAGATTCGTTTTTAGGATATATGAATGGTAAGAAGTTAGTTATACCTACAGAAGATAAGATGAAAGAATTTATATCGGGACTGTCGGGGGAGGTGATGATTACAATAGAGGAGATAAGAAATAGAACTCAGAAACAAAATAATCATTATAGAAAAATCATAAGAGTAATGGCTAAACGACACCCGTTTGATGGTTATACTGCAGATGAACTACATGAAGCTATGAAGCAAAGATTTGAAATAGCTTCTACTAAGGATTTAAATAGAGAAGAGTTTAGTGAGTTTATTAATAAAGTAATTAAGTTAGCAAATGAACACGATGTACAGATAGAATCTAATCATTAATCAAAAAGTGCAGGACCTTTACTTTTCTTTTCTGCCTTTTTAACTTTCCTTAATTCTTTTTTTATATAGCTATACTTTTTATTTTCCCAACGACTCCTATTACGACTACCTTTTTCTTTCAAGGCTTGTTTCGCTTTTGTTAATTGAGATTTCCTACCTCTACCAGCTCTATAATATATTTGGTCTCCAACCCAAGGTATTGCTTTTGGAGTTTCCAATCCATATTGAATACTTTCTTTTTTACTCAGACCTGTAGTTCCCCACTTACCTATAAGATATATATCATTTACTACATCATTAGCTATACCTACTACTGGAATAGATGTAATTCCAGACCAAGTTTTTTTTATGAGATTTCTTTCCCTTGCTCTGTCTGTGTAAAATTTACTCATAAAAAATAAACCAAGGAAATTATTCCAAGCATTTTCTCTCCAAGAAGTTTGCTTGCCTAAAAATAAATCTTTAACCTCATCTTTACCAAAACCAGCCAACATCATAAATGCAGCCAATCTCATTGGATTTCCATATGCTAAAGCAGTATAAGCTCTTGCATCTTTTATGTTACCTTTTGCTCTGGCTTCTTTTGCTTTTTTATTATTTAAAGCAAATTCCTCAACCATTCTATTTGCTGCCCTTAAAGTCCAAGTACTTAATTGATATGCTATTCTTGCATTGGGTACATTTGTATAGTATGCAGGTAGTTCTGCATCTGATAAAGGTTGAAAATCCATTAATCCATTTAATGCAACTTCTATAACTTCATTACTTAAATTACCAGCTTTTAAATCTGCAATAGCTTTATTGTATTTAGCTGTTCCTTCTGGAAATACTTCAGCTATCTTGTCTGTTAATTCTAACTGCTTTCTTCTTGGGAGCTTATCATACTTTAATAACTTCTTTTGCATGCCATCAATATATGTATTAACAAATGACTCTTTAGCTATAGAGTCTAATTTTTTAAACCCGGTGTATTTAAATAATTTATTTAATCCACCCATCATGGTATCTGGGTCTGAAAGCTCGTGCATAATTTCATCAATATGCATATCCCTAAGTGTAATATCAGATTTATTACCTAATGCTTTACCAATATTTCTTATCATTCTAATAGGATTTGTAGTTGCACCAGCATACATTACTGCTCCTAAATCTCCTATTTGAGTTAAAGTATTTGCTACATCTCCTAATGTGTAAAAATAACCTATTGCCCTTAACTTGCCAATTCCTTCTGGTGTATTACGAACATCTAATACTGAAGATAATACCTTAATAGCCTCTTCTTGCTGGTCAGCATCAAGCTCTCCACCAAGTGTTTGAGATACTAAAGATGTAACTCCATCCTTAATTTTATTACCATCGCCATCAATAGAAACGAAATCTGCATCATAATGGTCTTTTAATAAAGCTTGCCTTCCTATCGCTTCATTTACTGAGTCAATATAACCAAGCAAAGCATCAGAGCTACCCTTGTAATATTGAATCATATCTTTATCTATTTTTGTGATAGTCCGAGATTTCCCTTGTTTTAAACCACTCTTGCCCTTTGTGATATTAAAAATTAAAGAGTTTATAATCTTTGCTTTTTCAGACTCTCTAAGCCTTGAAGCTTCTTGCTTTAAAATAGCATCACTTAAACCCTTTGTAACTCTCTCTATTTCGGATTTAGTAAGAGTTTTAATAGATGCAGAAACTTTTCTTTCCTTACCTTGTTCTTTTAATTTCTTCTGTTCAGCTCGTGCTTTTTTCTTTGCAAATTCTTTAAGCTTCCCATCTATAATATAATTTTTTAAGGCTTGTTCTATAGCACCATCAATTTCTTTACCAACTTCTTTTCTCATATGTCTTCTTAAAGCTTTTAAATCATCTACAATTCTGGGATAGTAACCTAATAATCCAGCTTCTTCATTCGCTTCTATATATCCCATATCCAAACCAACTTCATTGGCTCTCTTAACAAGCCTATCTAATACAGCTCTAACTTTTGGAAATTCTTTTACAAGATTAGTGGTTATTTTTTTAGTTTTATTATCTTTATCTGTTACCTTGATGGTTATATCACCAACATCATTACTTAGTTCTGTTAAAGCATTAGCATCGCTATTAGCCAATATACCATTCAACCAATCATTTTGCTCTTGAGTTAATTTTTTAGTTAAAACTAACCATGGCTCTACTACTTTTCTATCAATAGATGAGTTTTTCATAGTGCTTGTAACATATCTTCTCATCATTGTTTTAATTTTAGGATTAATCATTACAGCTCTAAATGAATTTGTCATAGCTGCATTTTTTAGAAAATCAGTTACACCAGCGAGTATACCACTTTTTGTTTTATTCTTTTTAGCTCTCTTCTTTGACTCTTTGCTTGAAAAATCTCTATAAGCATCTAATGTTCCCGGAGGAGGAGGTGGAGGTGGTGTTTTTATACTTTCAACATCTTTACCTTGTAATATTGCTTGAGCATTAACATCATTTATTTTTACTTTTAATTTTAATCTTTCTTTCTTAGCACCTTTACCTTTACCGAACTTATCATCTAATTTGTTTAATTGAGTTTGGTATCCTTCTATTGTCGGGTCTACGGCATACTTAATACCACCCATTTTAGCCATACCTCTTTCTATCTTCTCACCTATTTGGACCTTATTATCATCCCACCATCTCTTCATAGCTTTCTGTGCTTTCTTTAGCCATGCTTTAATGTTTTGTTTTGTCTTGGATGAGAACTCAGATAATGTTCTGCCGAAGTTTTGTGCAGTTACACCTATTCTTTGTCCTTGTTTTTGTAGGTTAGCAGGAAGGTTATCGTAAACAAAATAACCTGTATCTATGATAGTGTTCTTTAGAAGTTTTAAGTTTGATGGTGTGAAGCCTAAGAACCCAGCTTCAATTGATGCTGTTGTTTGCCTTTGTAAAGGCTTATTAATTACAAAAGTCTTTCCTTTTCTTGTAACTGCATCTGGAATAAAAGACTCAATCTCTAGTAAGTAATCAACAGTTGGTCGGTTTTCTTGCCAGGTATCTATTGTTGTCATAGAGCCTTTTTTAGACTTATTACCCTCATAGACCTGCACAAGCATAACTCCACCCGGCTTTAACTTATCATAAGCATCTTGAACAACAAATTCTCTTTCATTTTTATTTTCAATAACATTTAGTACATTCATCAAAGTTACTGAATCAGCACCTTTTTTTTGGTTAACCTTTTCTAAAACCTTTATATTGTGGATATCATCTCTGGCATATCTATCATAAACTTGACTGGTTATGCCTTGCTTTTTTAGATATTTAACTCCATCATCAAACCTTCCACCACCATAATCAAGGTTAAATCCTTTTGTTATATAATTCTTTAACTCTTTTAATCCAGCAGCTACATGCTTTAAAGATGTTTTCTCAGGTTTGCTTCGTGCAGGCTCAACCCCATACATCTTTTTTAAAGTTTTTTCTTTTATTTTTTCAAGACTTTGGGCTTTTTCTTCTTCTGTGAATTTATCATCGGTCTTTTTAACTTCAGTATCGACTTTATTGACTTCGCTAACTTTTCTGACGGCATTGAATCTGTCAGGTCTTCCAGCTCTAAGCCTATCAATGAGTTTCCTTGACTCTTGTTCATAATCTGTTCCTTTTGTTGTTTTACTTCCTATCCCAGAGCTATAATATAGGTCTTTTTCTGGAAACCATACTATAGCCTGTAAATCTGCAACCTCTAATCCTGTTTTATCAGCAACTCTTTGCATTACATTTCTCATAAACTGCCTATCATTACCACCCTCTGGAGCTATTTTTGTCTCAAATCTAAGTAATAATGCTCTAGCTGCAGCGTTTAAAGATGTTTTCTCTTTGAAAGTTCCTATATTATGCTTGTCTTTTAGTTTTTTTATTTCCTGCTTTAAGGTCTCTTTATTATTCTTGTATTTTTTTCTTAATCTTTTTAATTGAGGTTTTATTTTCCACTCGTTACTTTTTGCAAAATCTCTGTAAACAAGCCTTGCTAAATCAAAAACATAATCATCATCATTTAACCTTGAAACATCAACATCATATTGCTTTAATTTTTTCTTACTTGATTTTAAATACTTCTTAAAACCTTTAATTTGTTTTGTATAATCTTTTGTACGAGATAAATTCCCCCTTAACCTACCAATGGTTCTCATAAACCATCTGTCCATAGTAAGATATTGATACTGACCAGACAAGTTCGGATAAAAACCTCCCCCAACTTTTGGTCCAAATATTATAGCACCCGGAACTTTATAACCTTTTAACTCACCTTTATTACTCGTTATAACACCAAAATCCATAAGCTCTTTTATGGTATACTCAGTATTTAAAAATTTATTAACATCCGATTCACCTAAAATTTCTACAAGCTCATTATACCTTTTAAATCCTTCATTAACTGCACCATGCTGTGCACCATATATTTCCCAATCTTCAGGAAATTTTCCGTTTTCTTTATAGTAATTATAAACAAGCTCACCAAACTCAGTATTTAAAATAACATCTGTTCCATTAGATGTAACTGACAAGGCTACTTTAAATCTTGTTTCAGCATCTTTATCGGTCAATATTTCAGGATGTATTTCTGCAATAATATTAATAGCATTCTGCATTTTTACAGAATACCAAGCCTGTGCTGATTTAGGGTCTTTTATTTCTTGATAAACTTCCTGTACTATAAGGTCTGAAAGGTACTCTTCAGTTTCTTTAATTTGCCGAAGGTCTTCTGGTGTCTTCTTTGCTTTTTTAATAGTTTCATCGCTAACTAAATCCAATCCAAGTTCTTTTTGCAAATCTAATGCTAATTTATTAGCTTGGGCAGCAAAGCTATCTACTTTTAATTTTTCACCTTTTATTTTTTGGTTAGCTTTTGAGAAAATTTCTTTTAGATTCTCTATAGACAATAAACCAGAATATTCCTTTACGACTTCCTTATAACTTCTATCGCCTTTAATTATTATTTCTGTTTTAAAATCTTTAACCTCTCCCGGCTCTACAATGTAGCTAAGTCCACCAGTTCTTGCCATTGCTTGTTCAATCTTTTCACCAATCTGTACTTTGTTCTCACCCCACCATTTTTTAATAGACTTGTTTACTTTTTTAATCCAAGCTTTAATGTTCTTAGGTATGTTCTTAAATCCATCAATAGCAGATTTAAATGTAGCATCAAAGTTCTTAGGAGTTATACCTAAATTTTCTGCTTGTTGTCGAAGTTTTTTAGGTAGCATTTCGTATGTATACTGAGCAGTTTTAATAAGACCATTGTAGACAACTTTCATACCCGGTATAGGATTAGGCAGGATAACCATATTAGTCGCACCGTCATCTAATATATCAAATCCCAATTTATCCATTTCCTCAAGAGCAGCTTGTTTAGCATCGGTTTCAGTATCAGTTTCGGTATCAGCTTCCTGTAGGTCTATAATATTAAAGTCATCATCAAAAGCTAAGTCCCTACCTTCAAGTATTTCTTCCATTGATTGAATAGCTGCTTCTGATTCACCTACATTCATATCCGTTTGGTCGTTCTCACTACCGTAATGCTTATCTATATAGCTTTGGAGTTTCCTTGCTGCTTTTGTAAAACCATCAATACTATTTGTCTTTAAATTTTTAACCCAAGCTAATGGTTTACCAGTCTTACCATTTAGTATATCTGCTGTATATACATAGTCTTCATCTTCAGTAAGTTCGGTGTTTACTCTTGTGTCGAGGTCTTGAGATTTAATATCTGCCGGGGTTTCTATTACTTCCGGTTTTGGGGCTCTAATCATTGTGTCTTTTGTCTTGAAGTCTTTATTTTTCCCTTTATTTAAAACAAAGCCAATAGACTTATAAAATTCTGTTAACTTTGTCTTACTTGCCCCGAAATCAGATACAGGTGTCAAAGAAAGTGTTATGTTGTTTTTATCTGCATATTCAATGGTTTTCTCTATTGCTTTCCTTGCTTTCCCTTTACCTCTTTCTTCCTTTTTTGTTTTAATATCTATAGATACATATTCATTTTTTTTATCTGCTCGTAAATATAATTCGACACCCTCTTTTCTTGAATTATCTTCTATTTCCTTTAATCCACTTTCTACTTCTTCTTCAGTCTCTACCACTTCATCAACTTCTGGCTCAGTTTCCACTACCTCATCAGCCACGACAGGCTCTGTTTCTTCTACGGTATCGCTTGGAATATCTGAGATTTCATCTTCTGTCCATGATTCTTTACCTTGTTCATTTATAGGAGCTCCTAATTCGCCTTCTAAGGCTCTCTTTTTTTTCTCTTTACGAGATAGTCGAGGTTTTTTTGAAGATTTCTTAACTTCAAGAGTTCTTCTTGAAATAGTTTCAAGAGACTTGGCTTCTTGAAGAGCTACTAATAGTTTATTATATTCTTTCTGATAATGCTGAGTTGAAAAAGGTAAGTCTTTACGGTTTAAGTTTTTTTGTGCTTCTTGTAATTTTTTAGTTATAGCTTCTACAAGTTTTTTAGAATTTATTAAGTTTACTTTTGCTGAAGCTAATGAATCTTTTTTAGGTCTTATCTTGTTTTGCTTCTTGGTTGTTTTTATTTCAACCTTATTTTCTTCTGCAGATTCTTTAATCTTCTCATCAATAATTCTATCTGCTATATACTCGCCCTTAGTCTCATAACCATCTTCATCACTATCACTA
>Ga0208793_1000120_pt1 | contig 52348 bp, 71 predicted proteins | sample 17_taG_FD_184092 | JGI IMG/M metagenome (GOLD analysis project Ga0208793, IMG submission 184092) | Marine viral communities from the Subarctic Pacific Ocean - 17_ETSP_OMZ_AT15314 metaG (SPAdes) (version 2) | ecosystem: Environmental > Aquatic > Marine > Oceanic | place: Pacific Ocean | collected... | reverse complement strand
TTGCAATAACCTTCTTGCCTTCCCAATCTATTCTGGTTTCTACTGTACGCCTTTCACACGCATACCTACCGCCTTCGCTATCATGCCATCCCTGCCTCTTTAATGTTCTCTTCATAGCAAGGCATCCCGGTAGCCCCATCTTTACCCATTCTTTTTTAACTGGGTCTTCCCAATAGGCCATGTGTTCCTTCACAATCCCATTGACATAGAGAACCAACACAAATAATGTTTCCATTCAATGCACTCCATTACCGTTAGCCTTCATCTCTGCTATCTTATCTCTAAGATTTTCAATTTTATCTTCAAGAGTATCCACTCTATCACCTAAAAATTTCAGAGTAAGTTCTTGTTGCTTGTTTATACTCACAGCCTTGCCATCTGCTACTGAGATTTCTAATGCGCCTAGTTGCCTGCTAGTATGCTCAAGCAGTAGGTACATTTCTTGAGATGATGCTGTACTAATCTCACCACGTTGCAACTGTTGAGAGAATTCAGAGTTACTATCTACCTCCGCTCTCATTAGTTGAATACGCATATCATGTTGGTTTAGTTTCTCTTGAAGTCCAAACCATGCCCACGTTCCGATGGCTACGGCTGATGCTAGTCCGATTAGATTTCTTAATGGCAACCCAACAGTAGTCTTGTCTGATAACTTTACGGTATCACTTTCCCGCCTGCTCATTTAAGTTTTTTCTGGGAACTGTGGTGACGGGTTAATACTAATAGCCATACCGCTAGGGCTTTTGCCAGACCAGACTATACAGGCTTCCTCTCTAACTTTATTTTTCTTTGTTATAACTACAGTGGATTGAGTTCTATCTTTATTAACAAAGTATACCAATGTATTAGGCTCATCACCTTCTTTTAGATAACCCATCATCACTGGAGTCTCTTGAAACTCTATGGCTAACATATCCATAAGGTACTCAAACGAATCGGCGCAGTACAACTGCATCCTTACTTGAATAGGTTTGATACCCGCAGGAGGCAGAGGACTGGGTGTTTCTTGCGCCATAACAGGAGATACAAGTAGTGCCAGTGCCAATATTAATTTATTCATGTCTCATTCTCGCAGTAACCTGCAACCCAATAATATGGCTGAACATAAGGAAAAACACCGAAAGGAAACTTTCTAGGCTGTTTCTCGTAAAAAGTTTTTCCGTTAGACATTCTATAAGCCACCCTTCTAGAGGAGTAACTTCTTCTGCCAACTTTTCTTGTTCTAGCCATTAGTAACGAGCCTCTGATGGTGGTTCAAGACTTCTGCCGCGATTATTACTTCTGGGAGGCATAGCATCCATATCGTATATACGAGACAAAGCATCTAAAAAATCAGGATGTATTGTAGGGAAAAGATTGTATTCGTTATCTTTAACCCATTTAGTTAGGTCATAAGTTTTTCTTTCTTCATCAATGCAAACTATTTTTTTTGAAATAAGAAAAGATTGCTTACGGTCTGTAAAATCTCTCTGGTATGAAGTAAGCATTTTATCATCAGTAGGGTAAGGGAAAAAGAATGAACCATCCTTAAGGTCTGGCTCTAGTCTTTGTATTCTGTCCCTCTTTGATTGAGAGCCTCCCCCGCCAACCCAATTTAATTCGTATATAGGAAAGTTACTTCCGTCAGCAGACATCATTGCTTTAAAATGTTCAATGTCGCTTTGTGCGCCATACCTTTCATATCCTATCTTAACTTCACGAACTCCGGGCGCTCTTTTCCATTTACTTCGTAAACGTTTAAGAGTTTCCCATTTTTCAGAAAGAGTCATCCTATGGCAAGCGCCATCTAGAAGATACTTATTAAAGTTAGCGTCTACACCTACTACTGCAAACGCTGTTCTATTCGACTCTTTCTTTTTTGAGTGAGCAGGGTCAACCATAATGTACACATTTAATGTGTATGGCCTGACCTCCCACTCTGTCCACCATTCCTGTTTAAACGAAACATCACTTCCAATAATTGGATTGAGTAATTGTTGACAGGCTACGGTGTAGGTAGATGTAGTTTTTTTAATTTCTTCCCAACGTTCTTTAGCAAGAAAAACTGGGTCACCATCCATCTGACCATTGTAAGTTGCGGGATGTATTCTAGGTTTAACTGCGGCTCTTTGTAGAATTGTTCCGTATGTGTCCCCGTATGCGTACCTAGTTCCCGCGTATTGGTATCTCGGATCATGTGTAGACCCAAGGTTTAAAGACAACTCCCATTGTGTTGTTGTCTTTTTAATTTGTTCTGGAGTAGTAATTGCATCTTGTACTACAACATCGTCATAAACAATAAGGGAAAAATGTCGTCCAGTAGGCTGACCATCGACAAGTCCATGTGCCTCGACTGTTTGCTCTTTAGGATTAGCAAACCTATTAACACAGATTCCTTCATTCTCTGCCCATTTGGGCGCTTGATGTTTTGGATTCTTCCAAAGAATATCTGGAAATAAATTCTGGAGTTTTTCATTAGACTCAAATTCCTGCATTACTTGTCTAAGGAACGGCTTTGCCTGTCTTGCGGAATAAGACAGTATTCCTATAGTAATGTCAGGATCACAAAGTATTTCCTGAACACATCCCAAAAACGTTATTATAGTAGACTTATAATGAAATCTGGCCCATAAGTCTAAGTGATTATCTTTGTTTGATTCGACTTCTCTGCATCTTTCATATATCCACTCATGCAACATATCATGGCGATTACAGATAAAAACACCAAGGTAAAACCTATCGCACTGAGCGAGAGTGCGAATAAAAGAATCATCAATATTAGGATCACGATGACATTCAGCGTATGCCTTAACAACTGAATCATAATCTGCTGATCTTGCCCACTCTGCTAACTTAAGAGCGGCATCAACATTTTTACCCTCTGCCAGTACTCTTTCGTTTATCTGCACTAGCATATTTTTTTGCTACCTTTACTGTAGGGCATTTACCTTTCGCTTTACTTCTTCCTTTAGATGTGGCGCACATTGCCATAAACCTAGATTGTTTTTTTGTTTTACTCGGCACTAGGATTAAAAATATTAGTGTTTGAGTTTAGCAAAGAACTAGTGCCATAATTTAATGGAAGCACTGGAGCAACTTCTTCAGTCAATTCCTCATCAATAATAACAGGCCCATCTGATGTTGACCCAAACAATGATGGTCCTCCATCAACATTAGCGGCCTCAATAGTTTGGTCAGGAGTTGTATCATCAACAAAGCCTAACTCTATAGCCCTGTTCTCAAGAGCCTGAGCAAATGAAAGAGGACTTAATCCCATTAAGGATGCAAGTGCTTTTGCACCCCACCCTAATGCAGGGTTCTGTAAAGCCATATGTTTAGAGTACTGAGGAGATTCCTCAATAGCCTTTAGCGCTCTAGTTAACTCTCTTATCTTGCCGTAATCTTTTTTAGATTTATTTTTTTCTTTGGTAAGTTGCTCTCTTAAGGATATTGCTTTCTTACCATACTCTGCCAAATTATTACGGTGCATAGCCAAGTTGTAACTAAGGGCATTACCTTGATCGTCTACTGCTTTAGAGTAGCCGGGTTCAGTAAGAGAAACACCGGGAGAAGGGGCAGTGGGGTCCATTGCGGTTCCGCTTAGATTAAAATCTGGATGTGTGTGTGGAGCCTCTTCTTCAGTTTCTACGTTTACTCCAGTAACGGGCGAGGAAGGATCAAATCCTAACATTCCTGTAAGCCCACCCATTAAACCACTTAGATTTGGCGCATCAAAACTTACCCCTCTAGCAGGGTTGCTTTCGTTGCGCCCTGTGCCGGGGCCTACACTGGGGGCATCTCCACCGCCTTGGCTACTACCACCTTCGCTTAGATTCCCCGGTGGGCCTGAAACATCAGCGTCTGCCATGGCTAGTAGCCCTTCTTAGGCTTGGAAGTCTTGACTTTTTTGCCAGACTTTTTTGAATAAACTGTAGCCATTTTTTTTCCTTTTTCCGTATAAGGAAATTTTTTCGTACCTACTTTCGGCATTAATGCACCTTTTCCTTTTCTATCTGTTCTATCCCTGACTGTATAGATTTCTTTAAAATGGAGTCTATATCTACAGCATTCTTAACTTCAACCTTATGCTCGTTAATAATTTCTTTCTTTTCTTCTTTCTTAGCGTAAGCAGAGTGCCACTTAAATCGGTTAACCATCATAAGTAGCCAGAGAGCGTGATTGAACCTACGGTTGTCAACGTTCTCTCGGCCTTTCTCAATCCACCAAGATTCAGCGGCAATCATTCCATGATCCACAACTTCCTTAAAATCTGGATAGGCTTCAGCCCAGTTGTAGAATGTCTTTTTTACAATACCGATTTCTCGGCATACCTCTACGATAGAAGCGCCATTGTAGAAAAGAATCTCTACTCTCCGTTTCATTTGCGGAGTCCACAATTTTACAAACTTGTTGTTGTTGCTAGGTTTTTTAGGCATTACTGATCGCCAAAATTTCCATAATTACCATAACCCAATCCCTGAGAAGGGCCAAAGCCAGCAGGAGCAACATTAACGTTTTGAGCCTGTTCAGCGTAAGAAGGTTGATTCTGATTAATAGCGTTTAGTTCAGCCTGATTTGGGCCAAAAATTCCTGTGTTAAATGATTGACCTGCTACTGAGTAATCAAGCGAGGGTTCAAGGCCAACGTTATTTTGGTTCATTCCTGCATAACCCATTGGACTATATCCAATAGCATGAAGTCCATACGCTCTTTGTTCAGGGTTAGTTACTGGTGACCTTGTTGTGGTGTAACCGGGAGTATGAAGAGAACCAAAACCTTGGTGAGGACTTTCAAACAACGCTTCTTTAAGGCTAAAGTTTTGCGCGGCATTGTTAATCATCGCATTCTGCTGTTCTTGAGCATTCATATTAGGATTCACTGGCGCATTTACCAATCCCATGTATCCAGTAATAAAGTTTCTAACAGAATCAAAGCCGTATTTTTTGGACATCCCTTGCAAAAAGGCTCCCATTTCTTGCTTTCCACGCATATTATTCATTGCTTCTATGGAAATACCTTTGTAACCTCCGGCAGGTCCGATACCGGGCGCAATTCCTGCGAATGAATCAGGTCCAATCATAGCGCCACCATAAGCACCTTCTACTCCTGTACCTGCGGTATTTCCTGCACCTGCTGTGCCACTAAACCCATGATCTGGGTGTCCTCTTGCTCCCATTCCTATAGCCATAATTATCTCCTATCTATCACTCAAATAACGTCTACGATATTCTTCACCACCGCCATATGCAGGCCCATAATTAGGTGCAGGCATAGCATCTGCTAGAACAGATGGATCAGCATACGCTTCAAAGTTAGTAAAGTTCTGTGTATTTCGTTGCACATCATCCAGATCGTCAAAATATCCTACCGCAGGATGACGAGAGCCTACCGCCTCATCAAAATAATTAAGACCCTGTTCACTAAAAGGAACTCTTGTTATTTGAGACTGCGGAGAAATGGGTTCTGCCATGACCGCAGGGCTATTATTTACTGCTGTTGCAACTGCTGTACCCGGAGAAGGCATGCCTCCAAAAGCCCTTCTTCCACCGGGAGGAAATGGGCCGCGCATCTGCTCGATCATTTCGTCCATTCGTTTCTGTTGTTTGGTGAGATAGTTATCTACAAAGTTTTTAACGGACTGAGGCCCATATCTTTTGGACATAGCATCTAGAAAAGCGCCCATTTCGTTCTGTCCTGCGGGTGCGCCACCGGGAACACCAATAGCGGGGCCACCAAATGCACTCTCCATTCCTGTGCCTGCACTATGTTGTCCTGCTACACCACTTAATCCGTGGTCAGGATGTCCTCCGTATGCCATAACTATCTCCAATAACTCTTAATTACCTTTTGCCTATATTATAACATACCTGTCAACCCCCCTGATATGCCCCAAAAAATTACAAAACCCCAAAATTTTACAGTCCCGTCCCATACAACCCCGCAATTTTTGCCACCAAAGTGTAGTTCCCGCCCAAAATTGTACCTGAAAAGTGAGGTGTGTGTGAGTGTGTGTGTTTTTTCGCGTCCTATGGGGGGGAGGATCGTTCCGTCGAAAAGGGGATCGGATCACACGTGCCGGATAGGGGTCCCTGCGCCGTTTGTATAATATATGTACAGGGTTTGGAGCATATCGGCCCTGCCTCGCGTCTGTTAATTATTAACATGGCGTAAATCATTGAACCCCCGACGAGCGCAATTAAATATATGTGTGTAAGTTGGGCACTCGGAGTAGCATTACTATGCAATTCAAATCTAAGCAGTACATTAACTCAGTAGAGTCCTTTGCAAGCAATTGGTTAAACGGTCAGAAAAAGTTGGCTATCATCTGCGTTAACGTCATGTGTCATGCTGACGATATCAATGATGTTCTAACCTCTAGCGGTATGATCAACTCTAAGACAAACGTATGTATCCAAGAGGATGTTGCGTCTTGCGGTGGTCAGGTATCGCGGTCTGCTATTGATCAGGCGTGGAAGGCGGTAGTTCAGCCCAACGTGTCACTGGATGAATCAGGTGATACCCGTGTCTGGGATGCCGATGTCACCGCTATGAAAGCCCTTTGCGATGATGTTCAGAGTGGTAGCCTTTCAATCACTCCAGAACGGAAAGCCGGGACTAATGGCGGTAAGACTCAGATCACTGCCGTCGCAATGCTGGAGAAGGTCGAGAAGATGACCAAGAAAGAGCGTGACCAGTTCATTACTGCTCTCAATCTTAAGTACAGTTAGTCATCAGTGGTATGCGCCCCGCCGGGATGGGGGGCGTATCACAGTGCTGACTAGCACTAAGCGATGTTAATTATTAACAAACAGGTACAACACTATGCACAACAATCTTGACAGAATTGCACTCGTTAAAAGCAACATAGACATTGCCCTAAACAGGCTCAATGGCGGTTGTTTACCCAATGACATAAATGAGGCTGAAGTGGCTCTCTGCATTGCTGACAACGAACTGAGGCACATTATGAATGACCTGAATGATCAGGGATACAGGCGTGGTGAGGGTGAACCCTCATTGATCATGCCTCTTGTACCTAAACGTTACGGCGAATGGAAAGACGTTAACCCAGACGATTAGGACTCAACCTAATAGGGGTGCATGTATTGGCCCCTATTGTGATGCGTCCTGCATCAGATGTTAATTTTTAACAAACCGGAGCAATCCTATGAAATCAATTGGTAACCACATTGTGAACGAATGTATTGAATGGTCGCGCTGTATCCGTAAGGGCGACATGAAGTACAAAGTTCACCAGAAGCGCCTGAACTTTCTCTACAAGTCCCACTCCAGAGTGGGTAGAGATCACCTTGTATCTGATGGTGAGATCAGTAGAGGCAGGCTTAATCCAATAACAATCTAATTGTTAATTAATAACAAACGAGGAACAACACTATGACTATAGACCTTAACGAGCAGTACCATTATTGGTTCACAAAGATGCACGATCTTGAAGATGATGATGACATCCCCAACAGAGTCGGTATTCAACTGTGGGAGATGTTCTCCGCTCAACCTAAGTTCCAACAAGCCTTTGGTATGGGTTACACCGAGGTTGAATGGATCGCATACAGAGATGGTTTGTCAGAGTCGCTTAACCTTAACGGCGCAGACGGTTGGAAGTTCTCTTTGTACCACTGCGATGACCGTTGGGATGATCGCTTCAAACGATCCCTTTGCATTGATGTACGTAGAGGCCTCAATCCTGAAGACGTAACCATCAAAGAGGAATACTCTGGTAAAACCTACATTCTCAAGGAGAAACCAATGAAACTGTTCGGACTGTTAGAGTTGCGCCGTGTACTTGGCCCTAAACACTGGCTGTTGTTTATCGCCGGGTGCGCTTTATTCACTGTGACTAGCCTGTCACTTCTTATCACTGCTGTTGTACTGTTGTCCGTGTCTGTGTATTAACCATTGTTAATTATTAACAGGAGATTGTTATGACATTTGATAAACTTCAGAAGTACCAACCTTCCCGTGCTACATACATGGCGTGTGGTTACGGTCCTATAATGAGCGCTGACAGGGCTGATGATTTCTCCATACGTGTAGGCTTTGGTGAAAAGTCAGAAGCGATAACCTATATGCTCATGTACCTGCTCAGAGGTAGCATCCAAGAAACAAATCAAGGATGGGAGGTTAGGTTCAATCCATCTGATTGGGATACCAACTTGAGGTATCCTATGTACGTAGGCTAACACTTAACCCTGATGCTCATCTCCGGGTGGGCATCGAGGTGCAGTGTTGCACCCTGTTGTTAATTATTAACAATAGCAATCTTAACTATAGGTAAAACTACTATGCTAAATGAGTACACAATTGAAGAACTTGCCCGTCGTGTCCGTGTAGATGCTGATCGTAAGCGTGATTTCATTGCGCCTACTACGCAAGCAAACGTATACAACGGTGGTACTAATATCATGCTGACTGACAACGACACTAACTACGATGGTGTCTTCAGTGTCAACGCCAGACGGCAACTTGGTACACACCTTGGCATTCCCTCGCAGTACATAGAGAAACTGCAAGCAAGAGATATGAATGAGTTGGTTGATACCAACTTCAATCAGTTGCTTCAGCGTCCTGCTAAGAATGCACGTGACCGTTTGTTCCGCACGTATGACAATGGTTCTGATGAGAATGTGTTTCGTTCTACACATTCAAGTTCGTTCCTAACGTTTGATCACGTTGATCTCATGGACGGCGTTGCACCTGTTCTTAATCAGATAGCAGACAATCAAGAGTTGAAGTTCATCTCGTCTGGCCTGACTGATAACAAACTCTACATGAAGATTGCTTTCCCTAACATGCAGTTAGAGGTTAGGTCTAAGCAAGTCAATGACATAGTAGAGTGCGGTGTCATCATCAGTAACAGTGAGACAGGACATGGCTCTATCGTTGTCGCTCAGTTTATTCACAGGCTTGTATGTCTCAACGGCATGACGGTCAATGACGCAGGTACTCGTCGCCGTCACGTTGGTTCAGCCAATGCCCGTGGTGAACTGGACTATCAGGCTGACACAGTGGTAGCAATGAAGCAGGCGCTTACCAAGCAACTGCGTGACCATGTGTTGGACTGCGTAGATCAAGATAAGTTCAGGGCTACTGTCGATAAGTTCAATGCATCAGCAGAGGATCAACTGTCTACCAGTGTGGAACCTGAAGATGCAATCGAAAGTGTGGGCAAGAAGTTCAGCCTGAGTGAGGCCGAAGTCAAGCAAGCCAAGCGTTCACTGCTTGAAGACGGTGACTACTCACGTTGGGGTTTCGCCAACGCCATCACCAACATTGCCAGTAAGTCGGAGGACTATGATAGAGCCACAGAGTTACAGGAGTTAGGTGGTAACATCATCAATCTGAATCCGAAGCAGTGGAAACGAGTCGCAATCGCGGCATAACCAACCTAACAGAGGGGGGGGTTCGCTCCCCCCAATGTTAATTATTAACAAGGAGTAATCAATGGAACCAACCCCAAACTGTTGTATATGTGGCTTCACCGTCGAAGTTAAGAAGACTGAAGACGGTAAGGTGTACTGGAATCAGGGCAACAACCCGGAACCAGTGTCATCAGAAGGCAGGTGCTGTGATACTTGTAACGAGTTAGTAGTAATACCTGCTAGACTTCAAAAAACAAACGACACATGGAGAAAATAATGTCCGAAGCAACAACAATCATTATCGTGAATGACGATGCAAGAGGCGAGTTCGGTATGCTTACACAAGATGCCGAAGGCGACTACACAACTGCAACTTTCGATAGTCTGGAAGGCGCTCACTTCTTTATCAAGGAGTGCCTCACTGCTGTCAAAGGTATCGGCCTGTGTTGGTCACTCAAATCCTTTCCTCATTCTGGTCACCAAGTGGTGTATCACTACAAGACATACGAAAAGACACTTGGTAACTGGCATCCTATCGGAGGTGACAATGAAGAAACGCATCCACGTTAACCGTCACAACATTGCATGGAACAAGAAGCATGCAACCAAGTGGGAAAATGAACGCCCTCCATTCACCGTTAAAACTTACAAGAGAAACTACCGTTCGTTCTATGTTGAGACACTCGGTAAGGTTGAACTTATATACAATCCTGACAATCCATTGTCCTGTGGTGCTGTGGCTTGGATGGAAACAGACGATGATGTTATTGTCTGGTATAGTGCTGATCATAAGATCACTATCTAATCAACACCACAACACATAGGAGATTAACTATGGACTTAGTAGTAGCACCCCGCATTGCTGACAAACCTTCTGAAGGCATTGCAATCTATGACAACGACTCTCCCGGCCCTCCTGTCTTGGTCATCTCTGAGGACTGGGTTATGGCAGACCTGAAGAAGCAACTGGATTGTTGGCTCACATGGTCATACGTAGCCAAGAATGTCGTTGATCCAAAAGAGGATCAGATGCCTGAGTCATACGGAGGTAGCAAGTAATGCCTGATCCTCTCTCACCTGTCAGTTGGGACATTGAAGGACATGGCACTGTCTATGTAGATGACATGTTCTTTGATGATTCCTATATGATTTACCTTGCTCTTGATTCAATTACATTGGAACCTATATCTCCTGATGATATGGAGACTGAGTTAGAACCTGTGTTCTGGTTGTCTAGCAAGGACTCGGATGTAACAATGGAGTTAACTGAGAGTGAGTTAATACCCTACTTAAAGTAACGGAGGTTACTATGTCATATGTACATATGAACGAAGAAAAGCAGTACTTGCTCATGCAAAAGATCGTAGACTACATCGCTATCCATGCCTATGATATCAACCCAGAGGTGGGCGATGAAGGGTACGACAAACTCTATGATGATTTGTCAGGGCCTATACGCTCTGCTCTTGAGCATGAGTTTGGTAGCAAACAATTCAACGGTTAGTTTCTATAGCCTGAGTATGCTTCTGAACTGCTCAACTTTAAACGGAGAAAGAAATGGATAACAATATCCTTAGTGTTTTAATTGCTGTGTTCAAGTTCATCGAAGCCAACGAGATCAAGACTGTTGCTGACCTTGAAGGTAAGATGTTGTCATCAGGTACTACTGATGATGAGTCAGTTCTTAAGTGGAACTACTGCATCAGTGCTGAATCTCTTAGTCGTTACCTCAAGGATAACGAGATTGAGACTCAAGATGATTGGGATGAACACACTGATGAGGTCAGCAAGACTCTGATGTGCGATGACATTGATGACTTTGCAGATGTTCGCAGTAAGTTGGATCAGAGACAGGAGTACAAAGAACTCCTCGACTCTATCTATCACAGTGCCGATGAACTGATGTCAACTGCTGAAGGAATCAGAAGCGAGGCAGACATCTAACATGTTAATTAATAACAACGGAGATTCATATGCAAACAAAACAACAGGTAGTTAATGCACTCAATGAGATCACAGGTGGTCTATCACAGACTACCAAGATGCCTGAGAGTTCCTTCTCTATACCTGCCAAGCATTGCAAGGTAGGTAGCAAACTGAGGGAAGTCGAAGGCTCTGTGTGTAACAAGTGCTATGCCATGAAAGGCAACTACAATTATCCCAATGTCAAGAACTCCCAACAGAAACGATACGACAAACTGTATCATCCTCTGTGGGTTACGGCCATGACCATGCTTATCTATATCAAGGTCAAGCACAGGTTCAGGTGGTTCGACAGCGGTGACCTTGACAGTGTGCAACATCTGCGGAATATCATTGAAGTATGTAATGATACTCCGCACATACAGCACTGGCTCGTTACCAAGGAGAAGCGCACGGTGCGTAAGTTCCTTGACGAGGGTGGTATAGTTCCAGATAACCTAGTAATCCAGATGTCTGGTTACATGGTTGATGGAGACATAGTGAAGGGGTTCGATGACTGTAAGCAGATCACCCATCACTTAGTTCATTCCGACAGAGACAAGGCGCTTGGTTATATATGCCCTGTTGAAGACGGTAAGGGGTCCTCATCATGCGAGGAGTCAAACTGTTTCGCATGTTGGGATCGTGATGTTAACGTTGTAACAAGTGGGCTACACTAGGAGTAACCAATGAATGAACCATAAGAGAATAAGACCGCGTGTTAACTACCCGATTATGCGTAAGGGTGGTAAGCACATAGTCTCACGCAAATCCATCCGCAAGGATGGGAAGAACGAAACTGAAACAGAAAAACAGGAGTATCTAATTGAAAGGAAAGAAGATAAGTCTCAAATGCAACCGAACCGGAAAGGTTATGTCTGGCAAGGTGATTGCATACAGAAAGATGAACCTTCCCAAAGAATCTCAGGGACTATACCTAGAGTTAGCCCAAGATAAATGGCGATGGTTCAACCTTACTGAATGGAGTCAGTTATGAAAGACTCGCAACGTTCCCGCGTGTACGCTTGGGAAAGGAAGTTCTATTCGATGAAGCGAAACAAAGACTTCACTACATTGACTAGCATACAACATTTCCTAGACGATGTGATGGACGACATAGGCCTTGATGCAAAGATCAATGTCGTTTCAAGCCGCAAGTTAAATAGTAACTGGGCTTGGGCACATACTGACAAAGGCAAGATCGTTCTCCCCGGTGGTTGGGCGAGGACAATGGGGCCTGCGTTACATGAGTTATCACATCATGTCGTTCATCTAAACATGGAGAAGCCAAACAAGATTGATCTTGCATGGCATGGCCCAGAGTTTGTGTCAGTGTTTACTGCACTGATGCATACTTACATGGGCAACTCACTCGATGTGATGATAAAGCACATGCACAAGCACAAGGTTAAGCACGATGCAGATATCTTGGAGGACTACCTATGATTGATGCCTACCAAGCCATGTCTGACGTAGATAAGTTAGACTACGTTGCTGACCTTGAGTACATCGTAGCAGAGAAACTCGGCGTTGATGTCGAGGACTTAGAGAGATGTCCTAAGTCTGTATACGATGCGCTACTTAGATACTTCGATTCACAGATGTAACATTGAGGGGGGCTTCGGCCCCCCTTTTTTTGTCTATATACTTTCTTCCACCCATATTATACCCACACGTGTCAACCCCCCCTCTCAGGGTAAGGCCGGTGACGGTCAACATTCCCTACCCAGTACCACCCTACCAGTCCACCAGAGATCGTTCAATACAGGCCATTACAGGGCCTCTCACAGCCTATTCCTGAAGGCATTGTGCAGTTCCCCCTCATATGAGGAAAGTATCCCTAACATATTTCTTTCCACAATATATTTGCAGTACCTGTTGTAGAACTTTATCGACACCTCCAAATCCTCCGCTATGTCCTTGCTCTTCTTGCTCCTCTTCCCTGTTCCCTTGCATGTGAAGCACACGATCTGCTTCATACCTGTACTCACCCACGATTTCCCATTGCATGTACCACACATGTGGTCTGATATGGCCTCACGTATAGCAATCAGTGCCAACTTCCACAACGCATCATCACTTAGAACCTTGGGCGCTCTCTTCCTCACACGCCTAGCCAATTCATGGGCCACTATCCTCATGTTGCTCTCGTCATTGGCGTACTTAAGCCTGACAAAGTTAGATGCTTCCTTCGATATCCCTGCCAACACATAGCATATAACCTCAGACCTTACCCTTGGTCTTTGGTTTAGTTCTGTTGTTGGAGTCAGGGAGCATAAGTCCTCCGCTGATATCCTTGTACCCATCAATCAATCCCCCTTTATTTATTATTATTGTTATAAACCCGACAGCCACACCGCTCTTCACATCCTGCGTGGTGAATCTATACACAGTCCACCCATGCATAGCCGCCAAGTTGTACTTCTCTAGGTCACGACTGTACCCCACACCTCTGGTATGCCTACCTCCAGAGTACACCCCTCCCTCAATCTCAACCCCTAACATCAGGTTGATCCAAGCAAAGTCAAACCTGAACCTCCTCCGCTCCAGAAATTTATGCTCTCTCTCTGGAACAGGGAGGCTACAGGCCACACACTGATTAAGAAATACCTCCTCTCCCTCGCTCAAATTTATCTAGCCTCGTAGTAGTCCCCGACGATGGGGTTGTATCTAAGCGATGCCATTCCCATAGCACCGTCCTGTCTGAATCTCTGCTTCTGAATGTGTATGTCTACCAACTTGGAGTCAGGGTCTGACAGGTCACGGTATATCACAACCCCTGAGTCTGACTTGTTCCTCCAGTGTGCGGAGCCTGAGATATCCCACAGGCTAGGCACTGGGTAGCCTCCATCCTTGTCACGGTACATCTTGGCAGGGTGGGCTACGATCCACAGGTGTATGCCGTACCTTCTGGCGAACTGTCTCGCCCTCTTCAAGCACATGCCTATGTATTCTGTCTCAGAAAATCCACCTCTCCCACTCTCCAACTCATTCCAAGGGTCAATCACCAAGCCCCTAATACCATGCCTCCTGACCAATCCCCTCGCTGTCTCCAGTATCTTCTCAAGTGTCCACTCTGAGTCATCCTCTGGAAGTATCCAGTGGAAGTGTTCCTTCACCCAATCCTTGGCGTAGTTCAGTTCCTCCTTGGACATTCGCCTGTTGAATCCCTGCCTGAACGGAGCGCCTACGTACTTCTCCATGATGCGGGACATGTGATCCTCCAATGGCTGATTCTCCGGTGAGAAGATAGCGAACCTCCATCCATCCTTCTTGGCTATGTTCACCATCATCGAGTCAATCCAGTTGGACTTGCCACTACATGGTATGCCTGTCACAACAGAGAAACATCCCGGCCTCACTAGGTAGTGCTTGTCCAGACACGGCCAACCTGTAGAGATTCCCTTCTCAAGTCCGTTGTCATACAACTCACCCAACTTATCAGACAGGTCACTGGCTGTGAACGTACCCGCTATGGGGTATGGCTCCGCATGTTCAATGCACTCAGCCAACACCTTCTTGCCATGCTTTACCAGTACATCGTTAGCATCCTTGCAATCTTCAGGCCATGTCACCCTACTGCACACCTCTTTGCCAAGCCTACGTGCCAGTTCCTCTTGTAATCTCTGGCCGGGGGCATCGTTGTCCACCGCTATGATGTACGTCCTGCCCTTCTCCACTCCGTTGATGCGTGGTTCGTTGAGGAACTCAAACTTAGATGAGTAGTTCTTTGACTCAACGGATGGCGCACCATCAGGTACGCTGACACACTGCTTTATCCCTGCCTCATACAGAGATAGTTTATCCATCTCTCCCTCGACAAAGATAACAACACCATCCTCATCTGAGATATCGTCAAGCCCATACAGTATGCGCTCTGCATTTACCTCGGACCTAAACTCCTTGGAGCCTGACCTATACTTAACGTTAACCAGATCACCGTTACGGTAGTAGGGAAACGTGAGGGCCATCTTCTCTTCCTCAGACTGAGGCATGTACACCTTCTTCATTCCGATACCACAGTCGATGGCTGTCTCCTCCGATATACCTCTCAGGCCCAACCAATCCAATGTGGCCTCTGGCAGGTCGCTCTTGGGTATAGGCTCTGGCTTCCTGAACTCAGGCTTACGCCAGTGCAATCCAAGGCTGTCATCAGTACCCGACAACAGGCTACCACTCCAACCACAGTGATGGCACAACCAAATCTTCTCGTCTGTGTTGACAGATAAACACTTGGCTTTCTTCTTGCGTCTGTCCTTACTGCACTTGGGGCAGGTTGTCGCAACCTGTGTACCAGAGCCAGTAAAACTGATACCAAAATCTGAGTAATCTTTCATGCTTGGAATCCTTTTCTTTTTGGCTTGTTGTTTCTAAGCACACCGTATATGTATTGCTTTGGATCGGCAGGCCTCTTGAGCAGTACAATACCTATTGCCTTTGCTACCTCTTGTTCCCCATTGTTCTTTATTAATTGGCCCAATACCCCTCTGGACTTAGGCCCTGCCAACTGCTCCCAGACATCCCAGATATTGGTGCTTGCATTATGTATAGATTCTATTACAGATTCCGTGTCATCTGACTTGACAGGGGGTGTCATCTCATTTGACACGGTATGTATTCTATACATGTTACTTGTCTGTCCCTTCTCCCCCTTCCTGTGTTCAAAAGATATGTGTCCTTTCTCACGTAACCTGTTGATAATTAAGTTAACATTCTGCCTTGACATACCCGCTCTATTAGCAAGGTATTTTTGAGAGGGCCAACATTCACCTGTCTCATCATTAGCATTGTCTGATAGAAGGATCAATATCATTTTCTCAGACGTTGTAAGGTCAAGGTCTAGCGCCTTAAGTATTCTTCTTAGGCTCATAATTTATCCTAAAAAATTAAACGAACTGGTGACTATAACAAATTAACATGTTACAATCAACAGATGAAAAGTAGAAAGTACATGCAATGGGTGGCTGAACACCCATGTATTCATTGCGGCACTCACCCTGTACAGGTTCACCATCTTAGAAGCCAAGCACTAGGCGCAGGGATGGGTAGAAAAGTACCAGATTATTTTACAATACCAGTATGTCAGCCGTGTCATTCGGACTGCCATTCTATGGAGCATGACAAGGAGACACAGTATAGATGGACATTACAGATGATAGGGAGAGCGATGGAGAGTGGCATACTAAAGATGTCCTAGTTGCCATAGAGATTGAGCATGATGGCGAACCGGATGATGAGATTATGAGAGCCATAATTTCCCAAGAGTTGGATCACAACATATACGTCAACAACAACGTTACATACAGAGTTCAAGTAAAGAACATAACCTTCATGGATAAACTAAATTGATAGAAGACAGAGCGGTGGAGACACTAGAAAGAATCGACAAGGTTTTTGAGGATGACATATATCCCAAGTTGCTTTTCGTACACACAGACATGGGGCCTTACAAAGAAATGTTAAGGGGCCTATTCATAGAGGGTGCAACTGTAGGAATGAAAGAACTATTCAAGGAGGTAAACCATGAAGAGGTACGTGATACGATCACAAGACATTAGGGACAGATGCACCAGAGCAATACAGGACATAGACCTAGACGGAAAGAACCAAGAAGTCTTAATCAGGGAGCATAAGAATAGTCGTAGCGTGGAGCAGAACAATCTATTCCATGCTATACTCAGGACCTTGGCAGAAAGCACAGGACACAGCGTAGAAGAGATCAAGGAGTACGTCAGTCAGGAGTATCTTGGTAGTGTAGAATACACAGGACTCGACGGCACACCTAGAACTAGAGTACGCAGTACTTCTGAACTTGATGTCGAGGAGATGTCTGGCTTGATCGAAAGGATCAAGCAACTAGCAAACCAACTCGATGTACGAATGGAGCATATTGAATATGGATGACATGACTGAAGAAGAAATTCAGGAGATGGAAGGTCAAGAGGAGTACGAGCAGACCGTAGCCCAATGGCAACAGTGGGAGGAAGAACATGGCAGTAACTAAGAGAGACTTTCTTAATGACCTAGTTAAAGAGAATGATCTAGTAGTTAAGGAAGATATCTTTACTCTTGAGAGGGGAGGTAAGAAGATACCCATCATCACAAGGACAGGTATCGAGAAGATACAGTACTCCAACGATATCAAGGTATCGTTTGAACTGATGAGCGTACCTCCTCAAAAAGATTTTGCAGTTGTGAAAGCAGTTGCAACTAAGGGTGACACAACCATTGAAACCTTTGCCTCTGCTTTATTTGGCAAGGGAAGAGAGGGTAATGTCACAACGTTGTATGTTGTAGAGATGGCAGAGAAGAGGGCGTTGTCACGTGCTGTACTCAAAATCTCTGGCGCATACAAGCATGGTGTTTATGGTCAAGACGAGTCGGAGGACTTCAAACAAAATGACTAAGAAGAAAGTAGCAAAGAAACCTGCTAAGAGAATAGCAAAACAGATCACTGACGAGCAAAAAGAATTGCTTCTAAAACTTATCAACAGTTCAAGTGAAGTGCTTAGAGATGTTTTAGAAGTAGGGTCAGCGATGGCTAATGACTGTCTGGAAACTCAAACTGCTATACATAATCTGGCAAAAGAGTTTAACTTCAAACAAGAACACTATTGGAGTCCATACAAATGAGCCACTGGTACGATACAGATGGTAACCCACACTACGAGATCGAAGGCAAGACAGGTATTCGTAACACAACCCTGCGTGACGCTCGTAAGCATGGGTGGGTGCCGTCTGTGTCTACCATTTGGAAAGATGTAGTAGCATCTCCCGGTCTGAACAGGTACTTCCAAGAACAGTTGTTTCAATCAATGGTAGAATCAAAACAGTTCTGGGATGAAGAGGAGTTAGCATTCAAGAAGCGTGTGTTTGCATTGTCCAAAGAGCATTCAACAAAGTCTGCTGAGAGAGGGACATACATGCACAATCTTATTGAGCAACAACTACTCAATGGAAGTTGCGGATCGAAGGACCCAAACGAAATACACATGGTCATCCAAACCCTAGCAAAGATGAAGGAGGTATGCGGTGATCAGGATTGGAAGGTAGAGAAGTCATTCGCTCACCCAATGGGGTACGGAGGTAAGATAGATGTACACTCTGACGAGTGGGTAGTTGACTTCAAGACAAAGGAAGTTTTGGATGAAGGTAAGAAGCCTGATGTGTACGACTCTCAGGGTGTGCAACTGGCGGCTTACAATCATGGGATAGGTGGAGGCAGGAAACTCCTCAACCTTTTTGTATCGTTTTCTTCTCCCGGTTATGTAGTAGAGTACCAATGGGAAGAAAGAGAGAGGCTGTTTAGTATGTTTGAAGCGGCCTTACAATTATGGAAACTAACCAAGAGGTATGATGCTAGATGGCAAGCGTAAACAAAGCAATATTAGTTGGTCACGTTGGCAAGGAACCAGAGTTCCGCGAGACTAAATCGGGAGACACAGTAGCGTCTTTCTCACTGGCAACCAACAGCGGTTACGGTGATAAGAAGACAACCGATTGGCATAGGGTTGTGTTCTTTGGTAAGACTGCTGATGTAATCAAGCAGTATGTAAACAAGGGATCACAAATCTATGTCGAGGGAAGAATTGCTAACCGTTCATATGATGACAAGGAGGGCATCAAGAGGTACGTAACAGAGATTACAGGGTACACAATGCAGATGCTTGGGGGTGCGGGAGGAGAGAAGCACACCGCTGATGCAAGGAGTGATGTTGATGTAGTGGAGAAGGGAGAGGACATTCCCTTCTGATCTAGCAGAGCAGATGCAATATTCATTTGCTAGATACTGCTACCGTAAGTCGAGAAAAGACTCCTCAAAAAACTGGAGCGATGTATTCAAAAGTTTTTGGGGAGTCTCTCTTGAAGAGTACATAGAGTACGCAATCAAACATAAACTGAAAGACAGTTACGAGGAACTTGAATGTCATTTTACAGAGAAGTAAGATTTTTCAAACGATCACAGGGTACAAGAACAGTGATCCTGCAAACCTATCCTGTCATCATAGATATCTTAGCCATATGTTGGGCCAAGAAATCAAACAGGAAACAGGAAGTCCTTTCTAAGGATATGGTAACAGCCAGTACCTTCAGCGAGGTTACAGTTTACGAGATAGGCCTTGCCGATAACAGCAAGTGGATCATTCCAATGTCTGAGGTTTCCAAGTTGGAGATAGAAGTAGACGAGGGGCCTGTCACGTTATGAATGAGTACCAAAAGTTTATACACAAGTCTAGGTACGCCAAGTATCTGGATGATCAGAAGAGAAGAGAGACTTGGGAGGAGACAGTAGAGAGATACGTAGACTTCTTCCAGAATAGAACGTCAATCAATCTTGGGCCTGTTCGTGATGCCATAGTTAACATGGATGTCATGCCTAGCATGAGGTGCATGATGACTGCGGGTAAGGCATTGGATAGAGATGCAGTCGCCGGATATAATTGCTCGTACCTTCCTATCGACAGCCCAAGGGCATTCGATGAATGTATGTATGTTCTCATGTGTGGCACAGGAGTAGGCTTTAGTGTGGAGCGAGGCTACATAAACATGCTACCGCATGTAGCAGATGAGTTCCACGAAAGTGATTCGGTTATCGTTGTAAGCGATAGCAAGATTGGGTGGGCAAAGGCCCTTAAGGAACTGGTCAGCCTGTTGTATGCGGGGCAGGTTCCCACATGGGATGTGTCCAAGATCAGACCTTCGGGCGCTAGGCTCAAGACATTCGGGGGCAGGGCATCAGGCCCAGAGCCACTGGAAAAACTGTTCCGTCACTTTGTCAGCGTGTTCAGAGGAGCATCAGGCAGGAGACTAAACTCAATAGAGTGTCACGATCTGGTGTGCTTTATCGGTGAGTCAGTGGTAGTCGGTGGTGTACGTAGATCAGCCACTATCTCGCTATCCAATCTGACTGATGATCGTATGCGTCATGCCAAGTCTGGTCAGTGGTGGACTGAGAATCCTCAACGAGCATTGGCTAACAATAGCGTGTGCTACACAGAGAAGCCTGACATGGGTGTATTCCTACGAGAGTGGACCGCTCTGTATGAAAGCCGTAGTGGAGAGCGTGGCATCTTCAATCGTGAAGCCGCAAAGAGAATGGTTCCAGAGCGTAGGGACAGTGAGCATGAGTTCGGTTGCAATCCCTGTTCGGAAATTCTGCTCAGGCCAAAAGAATTCTGCAATCTTTCAGAAGCAGTGTGCAGAGAGGGAGACACACTTGAGGACATCAGGAACAAGGTAGAGATAGCCACTATCATTGGCACTCTACAGTCCACGTTAACTGACTTTAGGTATCTGTCTCCCGCATGGAAGAGGAACACTGAGGAAGAGAGACTGCTTGGCGTTAGCCTGACAGGTATCATGGATTGCCCTGTTGTTATGAATGCCAGTGCAGATGAGTTGGAGTCTCTCAAGACTCACGCTATCAAAGTAAACAAACAGTGGGCAAAGAAACTAGGCATCCCAGAGAGTACCGCTATCACTTGTGTCAAGCCATCAGGCACGGTCAGTCAACTTGTGAACAGTGCATCAGGTATACACCCTCGTTACAATTCACACCTGATCAGGAGGGTTCGCAACGATAAGAAAGACCCGCTATCACAGGCGCTGATTGATTGCAATGTACCCTACCACACTGACCCGTACAACGCAGAGGCTTGGGTGTTTGAGTTCCCTCAGAAGTCTCCCAAGAAGTCACTGACTAGGCATGACCTGTCAGCCTTGGAGCATCTGGAGATATGGAGGAAGTTCTCTATGCACTGGTGCGAACACAAACCTTCAGTCACTATCTACGTTAAGGAGCATGAGTGGGTAGAGGTAGGCGCATGGGTGTGGCACAACTTTGATATTATATCTGGCGTGTCCTTCCTGCCTAGCGCAGACGAGGCACACTCGTATGAGTCTGCTCCGTATGAGGATTGCGACGAGGCAGAGTACAAGGCCAGAGCCAAGCAGATACCAAAGGAAATTGATTGGGACTTGATCCTTGAAGAGGAAGACGTTACCACTAGCAGTCAGGAATTTGCCTGTACAGGAGGGGCATGTGAACTGTGAAGATAAATTGGGGAAAGGAGGGGGGCTTCAACATGGGTGCTATAGAAGGCACTGACTACAGGTGCGAAAGGTTTTGGATTCCTAAAGGTGAGCAGAAAGAACATTGGTTCTTGCTGTCAAAGCCAACTGGTAAACACTACCTATGTACCAAGGGTCCTTACACCACACCACAAGAACGCGACACTGCAATAGTCGAGGAGGTTCGTAGGCGTGAAACCCAATAACCGTTGGACTCTGGAAGAGAGCGACATAACTGAGAGCCTGTGTACCAAGTGCGCTATATGTTGTGAGATTGAAATCAACCCTAGTTGGAAAGACCCAAGGAAGATGCAGTGGTTACATGCCATAGTAGAAAAGCATCCCCACATTGAAGCCACAGAAACTGGCATCAAGATTAGATGCTCTCACCTAGTAGACGATTACAAGTGTGGGATATACAAGGATCGTCCTCAAATGTGCAGTGACTTTAACTGTGTCGCATGGGCCAAGGTCAGTAACAACAGGGAGCAGTACAACAAGGTATTAAATATATTTAATTCAGAAAGGGTCAGAGATGCAAAAGCAAACTTATATGGTGGAAGATGGGGGAAGCACTAAATGAACTTGCTAATAATTCCTGATGCACATGCCAACCCAGACTATGACAATGAAAGGTTTACCCATCTGGGTAAGTTCATTGTGGCTCACAAGCCAGAGTACATAGTATGTCTGGGTGACTTTGCTGACATGCCATCACTATCTTCATACGACAAGGGAACCAAAGGCTTTGAAGGCAAACGCTATAAGAAAGATATAAATAGTTGTATTGAAGCCCAAGAGAAACTTATGGAACCGTTGAGGGCGTACAACGCCCAGAAGAAAAAGAACAAAGATAAGCAGTACAAACCTAAGATGCACATGTGCCTTGGCAACCATGAAGATCGTATCAGCAGGGCCACTAACTATGCCCCTGAGTTGGATGGGGCTATAGGTATTAAGGACTTGCAGTACGAGAAGAATGGATGGAAGGTTACACCATTCAAGTCAGTGCTAACTGTGGCAGGGATATCCTTCAGCCACTACTTTACCTCTGGCATATCTGGAAGGCCCATCAGTAGCGTCCACCTTGGCTTCACACTGGTTTCCAAACTACACTGTAGTGCGGTGCAGGGTCACACACATTTGTACAACCACGCTGAACAGACGAGGCCTGACGGCCAGAAAATATTCGGCCTTAGTGCCGGATGCTATAGTCACCCGCAATACTCTGAGAACTGGTGCAGAGACACTGAGCATCAGTGGTGGAGAGGGGTGATTATGTTAAACCAACTAGATGGTGAGGGTTACTACGACGAGATAGTTGCTGTTACTCAGAGGAAACTGTCGAGGGAATATCAGTAATGGACACCACGCAACCGATGGGGAAGGCAGTGACACCAAAGTAATTGTCCTCTACATCCTTGGTGTTGGCAATCTTCAGCACCTTTGAGTCTTTAACGATGAGGTATCCGATAGACCAAAAGGTTTGCGGCTCTATCTCATCTTCTTTTTCCCACCCTGCTGATGCGTAGATGTCTAACCATTCTACGCAGACCAATCTCATAGCGTCCTCTCTATACCAGATGTCTTCCTGTTAAACTCTGCTTTCTCTTCTCTTGCCTCATCAATTCTTCTAGTCAACTCGTTGACCTTTCTCTTCCTCTGCTTTGGTGTGAGACTTCTGTTCTTTTTGGCTGAAGTTCTGTCTGCCTTAAGTTCTCTTATATCAGATAGGTGTCTCTTGTTCTGTGCTGAACGTTCATCAGGAGATATTGCGTATGGGTTAATGCCGACAGAAGAACCAATCAATTTGAAGGCGCTAGTCTTAACATCCCCATACCTGTTAGTTCTTCCCAACATAAAGTCAAACAACTTTCCTTCTATCTCTGTAGGATCAAGCCTGTACATGGCCTCACCTATCGAGGACACAGACACTAGCCCATTACGAGTTAGAAAAGGAGGCATCATCATTGAGTTCATATAACTAAGGTGATCAAAAATTCTATCAGATAATGGATCGTCCTCATTGACAATTTTGTAACCACTCCAAGGGTCTTCCCCTGTCATAAATGTGCTTACCATTTGCCAACCGGGGCCTATGACTCCACCCTCAATCATTGCTCTTGCAACATCTCCTTGACCAAGTTTAGTTCCCATCTGCTGATACCAAGACCAAGGGAAGAAGTAGGAGATATCAACAGCCTGCCATCTACCTTCTGAATCCTTCCAAGGCAGGAACAACATCGTGTTATCCTTTGTAAACTCAGGCAGTAACTCTTCCATCTTATCCCAATCATCCTCCATGAATGGAAGGGAACCGAACAGAGCCTGTGCGCTACCAATCAACATCATGTATGGGAGGAACCTATGGTACTTGCTTGGGTCATTCAGAACCTTGGCTAACTCAGGCAACACTTTAACTTGGAACGTGATGAATGGCGCTCCAAGGAAGGACGATCTCAAACCTCTGACTGTGGGGTTAACCTCGCTGTAGTCAAACAAAATTCTATTCGCTTCCTGCACAGCGATGTCTTCTATGGATAGCAGGTCCGTTTTCTCCTTAGAAAGAATCTGATTAAGTTCTGCGATCTGAGTATCGTTGCTAAGTTTGTCCATGATGACAGCAACCTTACCTAGTATCTCTATGTTCTGGTAAAGGTCACCACCAAACTCAGAGATTTTGTTCCACATCTTCTGACCACCAGTTAGTATTCCCCACACACCTTCCTTCTCCATGTGTTGGAACACTATCTCCATCTTCTTCAACTCAGCAGATGTAAGTGTCGTGCCGGATACTCCCTGCTCTTTGGCTAATTCATATGCAGTAAACTTCTTGCCTGTTACTGAGTTAGTGAAGACCATTCCTGAGTCTTCTCCTCTCATCTCTTTGAGCGCGGCCCTTAATAGTTTAGGCTGTCTACGGAAAGATACTCCACCTATTAACTGCATCAACACCAAGTTAGATATAAAGTTTCTTACCACTGTCGGCGGGTTGAGGGGAACCTTAAGAGTCTTGAATGCACTTACTAACTTAGCATGTTTACCATATGGGAGTAGCATTCTTTGGAACAGATTCTGTTCTCCAGTTACCATGTCTGCGTTGCCCATGATATCTTCGTGAATCTCTTTACGAACGTACAGTCCTGCCATCGAGCCATACTTATCTGGCTTGTTAGGTATAGGCCTGAACATTTTCATATCATAGTTATCACTGTAATAACTTTCTAATCCTGTTCCGTCACCAACAGCAATGCCAAGACCTTTGTAGAATCTCTCACGTGCGGCCTCAAGTTTTGCTACTTGCTCCTCTGCGGCGGCTATTGCTTCAGGCTTAATTGCTTTATAGTTTCTTCCTGCTTCGATAAATCTTTGGTAGTCTGATATCTGGTTTTCAAGCCTAGCAAGAGTTGTTTTTCTAGTACCCTCTGTTCCATCTTTCTTTGTATAAGGAACTTCAACCCACTGCTTTGGCATTACCCAAGGAACTTCTCCTGCCACATACTTTTCTTCTTGTGGCATATCTTTTATCTGTTTATTTATTTCTTTTATTTCATCGTCGATAGAAGTTTTCTCTTCCTTAGTAGTTGCGTTGTCTCTGTCAACCATCTTCTGGTTTAGTTTTACGTTAAGTTCTTTCAAAGCATCAGACTCTTCAATAGCAGAACGCACTGACAATTGCTTAAGGTAATCTATTAAAACTATGTCATGTTGAGGAATTGTTAATGCACTGTAAAGAAGATACTTAACGTCCTTAATTTCTCCCCACATTTCCCTTACAGATTCATCAAAATCTTTCCTTGTCTTAGCCCAAAATTGTCCACTAGTTCTAAACTTTCCACCTACGTCAGTAGTGTGGCTAAGAATATGAGTAAGGTAAACCCTTGGAAGGTACGCCCCCCTAAGTTCTGCAAGTTGTGCTTTGCTTGCCTCTGGAAACATCTCTCTTAAGTCTGCTTCATTAGCAATTTCTTCAATCTTATTTTTTAATCCGATAGAAGCCTGTTGTAGTTGCTTGTCTACCGTTGAGGTTTCAGCAAAGGTAGCACCTTGAGTCGTAAAGAATTCAAACAGTTCTTGGTTTTGTTCCTCTGTTAGGTTGTCGTATGCCTTGAGGATATCCCTACCCATTGACTCAATCTCACCCATCTTTCCTGCGAGTAGTGATCTCAATTTTCTTAACAGTCTTGAGTTGTTAAGATTAGCAAACGGATCAAAGAACTTCTTTGTTGCTCTCCATGCAGAGCCTGCCTTCTCAGTGTAGCCTGCTCTCTCTGCGGCATCATGCAGTTTCCTTCCACCCTCTGTTTCAAGGATACGATCAGCCGCTCCCTGAACCAATGAGTAGTACTCCTCATCGTCAGAGTCAATGGTTGTTTGGTTGTTTCTTTGTGCCATACCACGTGCCGCACCTCTTGCAAATGCAATCAGTTGCCCGTCAGACACTGGCCTTCCAATGTACATCTGGAATCTTGCGGCTAATCTCTTCAGTGTATCAAAGATCATTTGCCAGAAAGAATTCTTGTAGTCAGCATTGGACTCAACAAAGTAGGCAAAGGCTTCTTCTGAAATATAGTTTTCCCTTGCAACATCATCAGCAAATGTTTTCTGGTCTGCTGACATGATAGCGGCATCAAATGCGTCAGCCCATTCTGGATTGTTTCGTCTGCTCTTTACTTCGTTAAGAATAGAGTTGAAGTCATCTCCGTATACCTGCTTCATTCCAAGGTGTACACCAATCTCATGCAGGTACAGCCCAGTGATCTCGCTTTCCTTGATGTTGTTGGTTATGAACCAAGTCTTTCCGTTGCGAGTAACAGCATGAACACCCATGTTAATCAAGTTAAAGGGAACATCCTGTTGGTTCTGTACTATGATTACTTCGCCGCTTTTGATAAGCCTTTCCAAGTTTAGCCTGCCAACAGTACTACCAAGCACCTCTTTAAATCTCTTAGGTGTTAGTCCAGTGTTGTACTTGAAGGAGCCTTGCCCATCTGCGGGAATGGGTCGTACTATTGAGTAGTTCTCAAAGTCAGTCTCAAAGTTATCGTGGCTTATACGTACTCTCATGTTGTTAGGAGTAGAGTTTTGATCAACCTCAATTGTCATACCCTTAGAGAATTTGGTTACGTCCTTCTTGCCTTTTACGCTTACTTGAAACTTTAAGTCTGGCGCTTTTCCTCCAGTAAACTGCACGTAAGCATAGTCACTTACCTTTTGTGTTACTTTCCACTTGCCTCCATACTTGTCCTCAAAACTTTGTCCTACATCCATGCGATAAAAAATAGTATCACCTGTTATAGGTTTAGCAACTACCTGCTCAGTGTCTGTAGGAGCATCAGGTGTAGTTTGTCTTGCTTCTCCAACAAATAATTCGTCTGTGTCTGTAGTAGTTACAGGTTTAGTTGGCTTGTCTTCCTTCTTCTTAGTGTCTGTAGTAGTTACAGGTTTAGTTACAACAGGAACGGCTTGCTCTTCTCGTTTCTTCCTGTCTGCTTCTGCCTTTTTTATTACTGCTTTTGCAAATTTGTCAGCGGCCTTTTGTGTTTCCTTGTCATCAGCCAATTTCTTTGCGGCATCTGGATCAGACATAGCCGCAACCAAATCGTCCCTGCTTACTACATTCCCTCCAAGTTCGTACTCAGTTTTTACTCCAAACCCTTTTCTTTTTAATACACTAGTTTCTACAACAGGCATTACAGTTGTGCCTAACTCAACCCCTTCTTCTCCGGGGCTGTATGTATACCTAACCTCAGTAGGAACTCCTTCACCAGAAACTCTAAGCGCCTTCTCCTTGCTCTTCAATCCTTGTGGAAGTTTGTATACTTTAAGTTGTCCTGCTGTTCTTTCTTCTACATCATTAAGATAGTCAGCCGTTTCTTGAGCAGTAGCACCCGTAAGGTCGCTAACTCCATCAACATTAACAGTGTACTTTTTATTTAGTTTTGAGTAGTACACTCGTACAATAGTAGGCTCGTCTGATGCAGTCTCTGCAAATACTCTTACAGGAATTTGTTTTTCTTTTGCGTCCCCATACTCTGGAGTGTAAACAACCATGCTATCTGGAGGGCCTATGTCCTCAATAGGAGCGGCTTCACCAACATCTACAATCTTCTGTGGCCTTACTACCTGAACTCTTTGATAGTTAAGTAGATCAACATAAATAACATTAGAGTACGTTCCTTCAACAACTTTACCTACAGAAGGGTCAGGCTTTGCCTTGTCTTTAGGCATCTGTATAGAGACACTTGTTCCTGCGTCTACCGATGAGATAGTTCCTGATATGATAGAGCCATCGTACATCTCAAACACTGCTTTATTGCCTACGTTTTCAGACAACGAATCTGCTCTGGCTTTCTGTAAACGCTCCCTATCTGCACCAAACATCCCATACCTGTGTGCAGTCTCGCCAAACACAGCGTCTACAAATTCATTGTATTGAATTAAGTCGCCTTTACCATCAGACAAGTTATAAGAAGCAACTAACCTAGCACCTTTCTCTGGACCTGCTTCTACCAATGCTTCATAACTGCTCATAGCCCCAATAAGTTCAGGCACAACTGCTGTTTGAGTAGCCTCTAGTACAGAGTCAGCACTAATAGTAATAATATTATCGGCATAATTATCACTACCAAGCGCCTCGATGTTAACGAAACCCTTCTTGAGTTGATTCTGTCTGGTAGAGTGTCTTACCTCAAATTTAAACTTAGAATCTTCTATAGGTTTAAATCCACTTGGTATACGCACAGCATAACGTCTTCCTAGTGCGCGTAATTTATCAAGGTTTTGTTTTCTAATTTTGTTTACTTTAGAAAGAACACTAGGCTTGACAACAGCAGTAACCCTGCCTCCACGTAAAGACTGGGCTATATCAGTGGTAAGAAACTTTTTATTTTTGGTTGTATCTACAACACGTTTAATCTTTCTAGTCTTACCTGCTGTCTCAGTAGCCCTTGCAATAAGGGAATCTTTAAGGGCATCTACTTTTGCCTCATGTTCCTGCTTGTTGGTAAAGGTAATGTATACTTCGACATCAGAAATGGGAGACAACATTGCAGGATCGAAATCTACTTCCTCATCCTTCTTTCTTTTTATTACAGTCACTCCAGTCTTTCTGTCAACAAATGCTTTGTCCACTGTTTCTGGATTGGGTATTGTGTCTGGAGTTACAACCTCAATAAAGTCAGAATCTCTTAATTGTTTTGTAGTTGATCTTTGCTCTACTCCAATGATGTCAGTCTTTAGTACTAACTGTCCTGCTACTTTAAGGTAGGCGTTGCTGAGATCACCCTTGGCAGTGTTCCATTGAGGCACTGTACCGATGTCTTCCCAAGGATAGAAAACACCTTCATCTAGCCCCTTCTCTTTCGCTACTGATTCACGAACCTTTACTCTGGTTGTTTCAGGTGTTGGCCTTTCACCAGTTGCGGGGTCTAGAGCATCTAGTTCTACGTAAGGCCTTTCTGTTTCAGGACGCTTCTTAGTAACCTTACCTTTAGCCCTTTGCTTTAGTTTTCTTGTTATTAATGCTTGCGCTTGGCCTACCTTCTTATTGAAATCTGTCTCAGATACTGTAAATACTTCCCTTAGTTCTTTGTCACTTACTCTTTGAATATCTGATATCCAATCTTCAATGGCTTCCATGTCATACTTGACAAGCAGTGAAAGATTTTCAGCAGGCTTGGGATAGGCTACCTGTATTTTTGATTCCCTCTTTGCAAACTTTTTATACTTCTTGTCTACCGCTTCTATTGCGGGTCTAGTAACTTGCGCCCTAGCAAGAGCATCTGCAACTTCATTTCTGAAGTCCTCGTCAGTTTCAAGCCTTGAGTAAAAAGCGGTGACATTTTTAGCCTTTGCTTTTATTTCTCCTTCTTCTGTGAACTCTTGCAACTCGGCCCTGTCTGCTTCAGTCATAAGGTCTTTTTCAAGAGAGACATCTATTTCAGATACTGGCTTTGCAAAAAAGTCAGACTCTAACCTAGCACCTTTTAATCTTGTTACTAACCTAACGTTCTCTTCTGTAGGAGGTATTGTTACTTCTCTTACCTTGTTTGTAGAAGTGTTCCTTAGTTTGTAGGAAACATATATGGGAGACTCTACAGTAAACTGCTTTCCCTTTAATCCCTTTGGGACTTTAGGAGTTGGCTTTTCCTCTAGTACATACACATCATCGTCTGGGTAGTACCACTTACCAGTCTCTGTGTTTCTTTGGTAGAACCTTACCTTGTCATTCTTTCCTACTTCAAGAAGGCCCTTCTCTGACATAACCTGCTCAAGGCTAATGCCTTCTATTTCTTTTTGTTCCTGTTCTCTCTGTTTTGCTGTAGTAACATCAATAGGATCACTGGAGTACTTTATCTGTAGGCTTTCAAGTCCTTTGGTTCCAGAATCACGGTCAACTATATTGCCTGTTTCTTTATCTGTAACTTCCCAGAAAGAATTTTTACGCCCGTCCTCTTTCTTTAGAATGTGCTTATCTGTTTCGTATATTAGAGTAGAATCGTAAGTGCCTTTAATTTTATTTTTAAATACTCTTTCGCCTGTATCTGTAACAGTGTCTGTCTTTCCTGTAATTTCCCAACCAAGGCTAGTTGCTTTAGTTTTCTTTGCCTGACCTGACTCAGCAGTAATTTCAGCAGGAAATCCTATTTTTCTTTGGCGCTTTTCTCTTGCTACTATACCAGTAGGCTCTTTCTTTTCGGGAACAGCAGGAGCAGGCAACAGTTTAGGATCGTAAGTAAGTCTGGGTGTTTCATCTACTAACTGTTTTCTGGTAAGTTGCCTTTTTTGCCGCTCCTCTAACGTTGTTTGCTGACCACTTTCTCTTGCTTGTTCTATAGTTCCAAGCCTTGATAACGTATCTAGTTCTGGAATAGATACACTGTCTCTGTTTAATATTGCCGCAATGCTTCCCGCTTTTGTTCTGGCAGTGGCTTGTTTTAGAATCTTATCTTGTCTATTTTTATTCTGAATGTCTACCAGAACACTTTCTATCTGCGGTCTATTGCCGCCGTAAATAGAAACTTCAATAGGACTTAGTTCTTCATTCCTTGAAATTTTTCTTGCTATACGATACAGACGTTGTGGTGCAATCTCTCCTGTTCTTACATATCGCATATATTCTGGCTGAGAAATATCTTCTTCAAAAATACTTTCTGCCGATTCAGGTTGAGGCAAACTTAAGTCTAATTGATCAATAGTTTTTGCCTTATTAAACTCTCCAAGTAATCCCTGTGAAGTACCTGCAATAGGAACAGGTAAATTCCTACTGTTAAAGTTACTCTGGTCTTGTGCGTTTAGCGCCTCATTAGATTCAACAATACCCTGTTGGGTGTTATCAATAATGTTTTGTGTATAGTCTTTTGCTTTTTTTCTGGCTGATCTGCCAGAGTAGGATACTGGTATACCGAGGAGGGTTCCAATGAGAGCGCCCCTAGCACCTGCTTCTAGTTGCTCTTCTCTTTGGGCTTCTGAATATTCAGTGAGAATGTCTTTCTCCTGAACGTAGTTGAGTGCTATGCCTTCAAACATAGTTTGGATGTATTCGGTAGTGCCTTCTTGAGCGCCCATGCCTATGGCTCTACCAATCCTAAGAGGAACACCGCTTTTTGGGTCTTTCATTTTCTTGCCAAACCAACTGGCAAAGTCTGCACCTCTACCCATCTTGCCTATGATTTGCATGGGAACAATCATGTCCAACACACTCATCATGGTTCCAGTAGATGCCGCAACAGCGGGCCTGCTTTCGCCAGTTTCCATGAGTAGGTCAGTGTAGACTTCAGCGGTATTAAGGAAGTCTATTGTTCCCAGTGTGCCAACAGTACCTAACGTTGGTCTTTTCAGAATAAGCGTTCCCACAATAGCAGGAGCAAACGTGGTTACAAGGTTAGGAACTTGCTCTGCTACAGCGTTCATGCCCCAAGCAACAGCGCCTTTCCAATCTTCAATCTCGCCTAGATTTTTAGGCCCTTTAAGTTGCTCGTCAATTTCGTTGACATCCATACCCATAAGGATGCCAGACTGATATGCGTTACTCAGCCAATCACTTCCTGCTTCTTGAAAGCCAAGTTCCCTTAGTAACTCTCCTGTAAATCCTTTGAAGGTTACTTCAGCAGAGCCTGATAAAAGTCGTTTACCTTTGGAGAAAGCAAGAGACATATCTCCTACTTGTGATTCAGGTTGAGTAATAACGTTTACAAGTGATGGTATCGCAGGAGTCTGCGCCATTATTTCTTCTAGTGTTCTTGTATCTGTAGGTGCTTCTTGGCCTACAGGCGCACCTTCTCTGTAGTATTCAACCATAGTTCTCTCTCTTAGTCTTAGGCAAAGGCTTCAGACTATTGTTGGCTTTCTAAATATTCGACTACTTCTGCTTGTTCTTTTTCTGAAAGTTTTGCAAACTCTTTGCTAACATACTTTCTTCCCTGCTCTTGACCGTATTCGTTTTCATACACAGCCAAGTTCCTTATAAACTCCATTGCTTTCCGAGAAAGTTTAATGTCATCAGCAAACGACAACATACCTCCAGTACCAGTACCGATAGATTTTTTGTCTTCTTGTCTAAGAGCATCTATCGCACTTTTAGGAAGTAACTGTGATGTTTCTCCTGTTGAAAAAGTTTCTACAAGATTTCCATATTGATCTCTACGCATATCCCTAAAATCATCTGGAATATTTGACATGCTACCGTCAGTAGGAACCAATTGACCAAACTCGTTTGTTCTTAAATTGCTAAAGTCATCTGGAATCTGATCAGATGCTCCTGCGGGTGATACAAGAAAGTCCAATACTGAAGAAACAGGCGTATTTAAAATTTCTAGCGCCTTGGCATTTTCTTCTGCGGCATTTGGATTTCTAGCCACTCCAGATGCACCTAAACCAACGCCAATAAGTGTGTTTAATTGCCCTGCTCCTAGTTCTAGTCCTGTACCCAAAACATTTAAACTTTCCTCTGCCGCTTTTTTCTGTGCATCAGTTGCATCAGGTTGAGTTGCTTTCCATATAATCCCTGCTCCATCAAGAACCTTTGGATCAAGACCGGGATACTTGTTCTCCAAAAGTTCACGCATTTTTGGAGTCCAACGCATCATACTTGGATCAGTATTTTGCGCTTTAAGAGCGGCCATTTCATGCTCAACAAGGGTTAGAGCAGTTGTTTGAGGAGGAGGACTGTACCCAAAGAAGTCATCTCTGGCCGTCTTTGCGCTCAAAAGATTTTTAAATGCATTGTCTATTAGCGGCTGAAAATCAGGAGAGCCTGCGCTATCGTGTTTTAAAAGAGAATCGTAATGTTTTGAAGCCTCTGTAAAGTTGCTTGTAAGATAATCATAAGTCATCTGACGAGCGAATTGATCTGATTGAGACTGTGCCGACGCTTGTGCCTGCCGAAGACCTATCAATCCTTGTAGGCCCTCATCCATCACTTGGGTTGCGGCAAGAAGTTTTCTCATGCTCATACAGCACCTCCAACCATGTTATTTATCATGCCTTGCTGTGCTTGAGGAGAGTCCATCTGGCCTTGCATAACGTTCTGCGTTACCTGACCTGCGGCCTGTTCATCAACCCTTGGATCACCTATGGACATGTACGTATCAATAGCAGAGACAAGGGCATCGCCCTGTATCTGTTCAAGTTGCTCTTCGCTTTGGATAGAGATAAGCCCTTCGTTCATTGCCATTTCAATAACAGCATTAATCACTTCAGCCGCAACAGCAATCAAGATATCTCTTGACAGTTGAACACCTGCGGATTCAGCCGCTGATACTTGAGAGTGGATTAACTGACCAACAAGAGCGCCAACTAAATCAGCAGGATCGCCTCCTTTACCACGCAAGTTTTCAACAATAGTCTGATAAACTTTTGGATCATCAAGATATTGCTCAATGTTTTTAAGCATGGTTTGTGCTTGCTGTTTTTCCTGCTCTGTTGCAGGCTGAGTATTTCCCTGTCCTATCATACGTTTGCCCCTTGTGGATTACTCAGAAGCCCTGTTCTTGGGCCAAGCACAGTGCCCGGTTTAGGAGCAGGCTTAGTCCTGCTACCTTGTATATCCCTTAGTTGAGAGTAACTTACGTCAGGATTAAAACCACCATATTCATATCTTTTGTCTTTCTCATCTTCTGCTAACAAAGCGGCAACCATCTGTATAACTTTGTTAGTACCATACAGGGCAATCATTGGATCATTCTTCCACAGTTCTTTATAGAACTGCCATGCTTTGCCTGCTTTGTCTTTGAATAGGGAAATGAAATCATTGCCAGTTAACTGCGCTCCAGTTGTGTCTGCAAGTAACGCATCTTCTCCAGTAAGATCACCACCAAAATACCTTGGCCTAGTTTCAAATGCAGGATTACCTATGTAAGGGTTTGTTGTCGCACCTGTTGCCGCTTGACCTGCCGCATCCGCTACTGTTACTGGCTCACTTGTTGGGACTGACTGTGCAGTGCCTGACCCAAAAAGCGATTCCAAAAGACTTGGGTTGTTTTCAGGATCAACCTTAAACATTTCTTCAAAGCCTTGCACTGCTGTGTAAGGACTATCAGATGCTCCCGCAGGAGGAACAAGCGTATCTAGAACAGCAGTTCCTGTTCTCTCAAGAAATCCGGGTTGGGTTCCTCCTAGCAGTCCACCGCCTTGGGTAGTGATTGGATTAAAAGGCTCTACATTAGGACCAAGGAATGTAGTACCTCCAGTTACTTCACCAACAACATCAGGCGTAAAACTTGCAGGAGTAGTGACAGCACTTGTAGCCATTCCAGAAGTAGGCGCAACAAACCCTTGGCTTGCTTGAGATGCGGCTTGAGAAAGCGAACTGCCTCCTCGTATGCCGCTCATTAGGCTCTTACCCCATCCGGTTATCTGAGGCCATCCACCACCACTAAATCCTGTGGCGTATCCGTACCCCACATAAGCGGCGGCGGCAACAAGCAATACAGGGGCAATTTTCTTTAGGGCTTTGCCTGCCTTTTTAAATACTCTGCCTATTGATTTGACTACACTTCCCATTTATTTCTCCTTTGGTAAGACAAAGTTGTTACCTGTCCTTACCGCTCCCATTCTTTCATATAATCTACATGTTCGTTCTATATCACCAATGCCAGAACTAACCCCCATGCTTATCTCAGCAACGCCGGGATTGACTCTGGCCCATTGGATATATCTTCTTAGTAAAGAAGCACCCCAACCTTTTCCTTGATCAGTAACGTAAAAGAAAAGATCAGCGGCTTGTTTCTTTCTGGAGTACCACAGTTGGTGTGTCACACCTATGAACACACCCTCTACTGTACCGAGGTCTACAACATTAACTAAATGCTCTTTTGATAAGATGCATATCTGAAGATTCTTTTCTAGAGTCTTCTCGTCTAATGGAACTGAATTTGAAATTGATAATTTATGCGCTTCTTTTACAACGTTTGCAATTTGTTTAATGTCGCTATTATTAGCGATTCTTATCATTTATCATCCTAAGATGTAGTGGTTAAGTTTGGATTTTGGTATGCCTCTCCCCATGTAGACGCAAAATCAGTTGGACTCATACCGTTACCACTCATCATATCGTAGTAATACTGTGCCGCTTGAGGGTTGCCTATAATGTCAATGAGGTCGCCTGCTGATTTCACTCTAAGAGATTCCATTCCTAAAGAATGTTCCATTCCTGCAACTTCCATTCCAGTAGAGGCCTGAAGGTCTGCAACATACCGTCTGGTCAGGTCATTCATCTTTGCTTCATCTAGCCTGTAGCCGCCTGCAATGTGTGCCAGAGTTTCTTTAATAGCGCCGTCTAGTCTTTGGCTCATCTGTTGATAGAAGGCTTCGTTCTGTTGCTGACGAAACTGGTTAGAAAATCCTTGGTTAGCAAGTCTTTGCTGACTAAAAATCTGGGCATCTGCTTGTGCTATAGGAATAACAACACTCATAATAGAGTTCATTACTTCTTCTTGCGCCATACTAGAGTTAGTAATTCCTCTAGCATTAAGCCTTCTCATTGCTTGTCCAGTAGCCTGTTGAAACAAAGGGCTGTTGGTATCAAGCATTGAAGCAACCCTGTTTTGTACAACCTCAGACTGTGGCCCTTCCATAACAACTTCAGAAAGCAATGGCTCTACTGTTTTAACACCTACAGGAGTAGGATCAAATGTTGATAGGTTTACTTGAGTCGCTGATACAGTAGGAGCAGGGGCAGGGGCAGGAGCGGGAGCGCGGGAAGGAGAACCACTTTCTATTTTTGCAGGCTCTGATTTTTTAGGAGCCTCAAGCGATCTTCCTTCTTTTTTACCATGCCCTGCGTAGTGCATAGAGCCGTATTCAGAAAGACTAACTCCTTTTCCCTTCCAGTTCTTGTCATAGTCTGCCTGAAGATCAGGATAACGTTGAGCATAAGATGCAAACACAGGATTATTAACTCCCTGAGAACCATGCTTTGTAGTAAACTTAGCCTCTTTAGGTTTTTCGTTTGCCTTTTTTCTTTCTATAAATTGTGGTCCTTCTCCCGGCATAACTTTCTCCTACCTTTTTAATCCGCGCTCTGAAAACTGAACAATAGCCCCTTGCAAAGTAACTGGCTTGTCGTATATGGAATCGTTTTTGATAATGATACCCATTGTTTCGCCAACACCATGTATCCTTGCTCTAGCCTTGTCAACTACTGCAATACCTAACGTATCGCTTGATACATCATCTACTGTCCACTCATCATTTGTCACATTAATTGTATAGTCGCTAGTAGTAGGAACAGTACCGTCACCATAGTTATACTCTGGCTGTACTACTAACGTTGTGCTTGTATCTGAGTTTAGTTCTAAAAGTATTTCTCTAAATCTTTTCTTTCTGCTTGGGGTTCCATAGTGATGGTAAGCAAGGCGCACAAAAGATGGCACAGTTTGTCCATCAAAAGAAGTTCCTGAATCAATCTTGCGAACATAGCCATCATCAAAACCGCCGTAAAGAACTTCATCCCCGTTTGAATTTTCTCCAGATGTAGCACAAACTATCTGGTGATCCATAGAGAACGGCATAATTCCTTCATTCTTTCCGTTAAGAAATGTCATCGTGATGCCCGTCTTGTCATTAAAGTAAAGACGATACTGGTTCTTTTCCCTAACCCTAAGAGAAACGGAAACCTTGTTCTTGTACTTCTGTATAAGTGGGTCAACCTTTGATGACACAATAGCCTGTTTAAAGTCACCATAGTTTAGTGTTGACATAAGGGACACGATGCCCCTGTCATCAAGGAACACTGTGGTCTGCATCTTCTGTACAGTTTTGGATACAGCACCAGTTCCTGTGTAGAACTGTGTTAGATTCCAATCATCCCTAGATGTTCCATAAAGAATATATGAGTTGTTTCTGCCAAAGATAGCAAGAGCATCCTTAGTTTCTACTTCTATTCCTGTTACATCATCTCCCACTACAATCTCTGCCGCTCCTAAAGTTGTACTCCAAATAGTAGGCAGTGCAGTAGAAGAGTTCTGTATAGAACCTTTTGGATAAGAATAAAACAGGTGTGCTTTAAATACTTTTACATTCTCTGGAGTATCAGTAGAAGTTCCGTTGTTAATCTTTATAAATGTTGTACCATCCCATTCAAAACCTTTATCAACACCGCTAACTCCATACATCTTTTCACTGCCAAGACTGCCTATAAAGTTAAAGTTAGCAAAGTTATAGGAACCTCCCGGCTGTAGCGTTTGCTCGTATAAAGCGCCCTGTGCTACAGCGATAGTAACAGTAGCAGGTTCAGAAGCGCCATTAACAAGCGCCCTTTTTATTCCGCTTACATGTATTTCTTCGTTGTTAGTCCATGTTCCGCTATTGGAAAGAACTGAAATAAAACCTGCCGCATCATTTGTAGAGTAAGCACCACTGGTAATTGTTACTTTCTTTACTGTGGCTGTTTCCCCAGAACTAGAACCTGTGATAGTATCATCCTCAAGTATTTCTACTTCTCCCGCATCGAAAGCAAGAGTGGACATCTGTAAGTTCTCATTGTCTGCAAACACGCCAGATACATCAGTCAATACTACAGTGCCTTCTGCACCAGTTGACCAGTTACCGTGATATGTTAACCCTGCAACAGTTCCAGTTGCTCCACTAGTAGCGCCAGATATTGAAGCCCCTACCACAAACTCTCCGTTAGTAGTAGTTCCATCAAAGTTTAGCGCTTGACCAAGAGATATCTCTTGCCAACCAGTAGAGGATGACTTATACATCCCGGCAGTTGCACCGCCTGATTTATTTCTAAAGGCGTATATGTTTCCGCTATACACCCAAACACCAAGAACAGAACCTTCACCCGGAACAACGCCAATAATGTTTCTTTGGTTCTCTATCCTCGCTTGTAACTCAGAAACTAATGAAGCATCTGCACTAGCATCTCTTTTTACAGGAGGCCCATAAGAAAGCGATGTGGCGTATAGACCCATTAACCAATCCTAACAGCAGACAATTGACCATACTGAAGTAGAATATTTTGACTACTACCGTTGTTGTGTTTTATTCTTGCATACACATCTGTATAAGTAGTATGCCCTGTAGCGTCAATAATTCCGCTCATGTTAAAACTACCAACATCATTTGCATTTGTAATGTACTGAATACCTTTTAAAGCAGGCGCATCAGTTGTGCTTCCTCCAGTGTTGTCAGTAGAAAGCATTGCAGTCCAGATTATATTTGCCGTAGCAGATTGTTTTATACAAAGGTTGCAAGAAACAAAGTAAAACCCTTTGTCATACAATCTAATCTGGTCACTTGCAAAGTCAGCATCAGCCCCAACAGTTGTTGAAGAAACGGTTCCTGTATCTTGAGTTACATCAGAACCAGATGACCCTAAAGACCAGTCGATAGTTACAGTAGTCCCATTAGCAATGGCTTGAACAGCAGGTGTTCCATCAGCAGACGCATGGTTAATGCAAGCGTACCCACCCATGTCAGATTCTACGTACTGCCGTAACATCTGCGCCGTAATAGCGCCAGTAGTATTGTCAGCAAAACTTGTTCCAGTGAGGACTGCCCTAGTTTTTCTTAAGGCTGTAGGTGTTCCCATTATGTGTACTCCACGTTAAATGCGCTTCCAAATGCGCTATCTTTGTTTAAAAAATATATCGGTTCGCCTTCTTGAAATGTTCCGCTAGTAGTAGTAAAGTATATGTAACCCTCTGCGGCATCAGTAGGGAAGAAACCCGCTTGACTATCTCCAGTTATATCCTCTACAGATACAATCAAAATAGTTCCAATAGCACCGCTAGTTCCCCCTTTAACAATGTCTCCAGAAGAAGGTATATTTAAATGAAAAGATGCGCTAAATGAAGACGAAAACACATTACTTTTAGATGAGCCGTTAACAAAAGGTATCCTAAAGTAATCAACATCAGAAGGAAGTGCTTGACCATCTGCTCTTTCGTATCCATCAACACGACTATAACGGCCACGAATATCTACCTCAAAGTTTTTTGCGGCTATACACTCCCCTGCCTCAACAGAAAGAACTGGATCAACTATGTTAAGTCCACCGCTAAAAGGGAAGTAGTAACTTTGGGTAGTCATTCAGTAACTACCACGTAGTTTGATAAATCTTGGACCTGAGAAAACCTTCTGTTTCTTTGTCCCGGTAATTGATCAGACTCAAGTTTATCAAGTAAATCTGTAAACTCAGCAACAGATGCAGAAAGAATTTCAAGGGCATCATTCTGTTCTGCGTAGTAAATTTTCGCCCTACAAATGATCATCCTGTGAAACCTACTTGGTATAGCAGACACATCTGAATCAGAGGATAACTCTGTAGGAGTTTTCCAGTACTCCGCTTTTATAACTGTTGATGAATCTGGTGTAGGATAAAGATCAATAACATTATCTGGTTTAACACTAAACACTTCAGGAGTTCCTGAATCAACTGTTCCGTACTTGTACTGATCCTTGTATTCATTCCAAGGCACATACTCTAGAGGTTGATAGTTGTCAGACGTAGGATCAAATACAACACAATCTATGTTCCATTGTGCCAAGTCTGTAGGAGATGTGATAGTGGAAGTTCCTGATGATGTAGTAATACTTGCTTCAGCCCAAAGGTAGTTCCAGTTAAACCATCTGCGCTGTATATCAATGTCGGCATCTTTAATCTGGCGTACAACATCCTTTTCTTCTTCGGAAGTAGGCGTAACACTACTAGGCCCTGAACCGGGTATGCCAACCTCCCTAGCCATGTCTTGACAAAGTTGCAGATATGTACTCATAAGTTTCTCATAATGTCAGATACTACAATTCTTGGGTCTATGTTAGAAGCGCACAAAGCGCCACCTATTTCCTCATCTCTATTACATGTGCTGAATCCAAAATGCATTTTATGGCATGGATAACAGGGGCAGTTTTCTGGAGTAAATGATGTAGTATTGCTCCAGTGTTTAGTCAGATTCTCTTCTGACGAGTGAGAAAGAAATACAGCCTTGTGTATTTTCTTCATGCTTGCCGCATTTAACACTCCTGTTTCAGGCCCAACAATTACAGAACAATGGTCTAAAAAAGCCATTGTATTACCTATAGACCATTCGCCTGACTTAGTAATAACTCTTGGTTCTTTCTCCCAACCAACCTCCAGTATCTTGCACATCTCATCGCCAACAGTAACAAAAGAAATATCCTTTCTTTCTTTTAAAATTGATGCAATCATTACATCATTCCAAGGCCACACTTTATGCACTGATGATCCAGACAAAGAAATCATTACAACATGCTTTGACTTTATTTTCTTTCTCTGTTTTCTAGCCCACTTCTTTTCTTCTTCTGAGGGATAGTATGCAGGTCTATGTTGAAATGGAACGCCTGCCAGTTCGTGAGTAAACTCAAGGTAGTTAACATTACACTTCTTGTGTATCTCTTCTTGAGAATCGTAGTAGCCTTTACTTGCAGGTACTTGGTATTTTTCCCCTTTAGACTCAACTACTCTGTTTGGGTTCAACAGAAGTGTCCCCTCTATGGACTCAGACAGTTGTACAAACTTATCAAAACAGGGAGACATCTTCTCCCAGTAATTAACAAGTTGTGTATTGCAAATCTGATTACTCTTTTGTATTAAGAGTTCGTCTACGTAAGGGTTTGACTTTAGCAGTTTAGAGCCTGCTTCAGATACATTAACACAAACCTTGTATCCTTCTTTCTTAAATTGCGGGAATAAAGAAGATGTTTGGATGATGTCTCCAAACGCTCCGTATCTAACAATGCAAACAGTTTTGCTTTGTCTCTTCCCGCCAAAATCTTCTAAGGTGTAATCGCTTACTTCCTTAAAAGGAACGGTTATTTTTTTCATAGTTGGTTTAGTAGTTTTTCCTTTATGGTATCTATCTTGTCTTTCTTTCCTACTTCAATGCCAAGTTCTTTTGCTTTTGATACAAGGGCATTCCTGCCTGTCATACCTTTCTGCTCTTGAACCCAAGCCGTATAGTCAACTAAACCACTACTAATTAAATCACCGTTTGTCCTATAAAAATTGTCGCCTTGAGTAAATCTTGCTTCAGGCATCTCTTCAATAGTTCCGTGTATTTCGCCGTAAGGCTCGTCCCAATTTATTTTATTTGTCATTATTCCAGTGGCATACGAACAGCACCGAAAACAGAAGCATTTTCAAGAATAATAACTTCCGGTCTGGTTCCTACCCTCGCGTTGTTGTTTCGTTGATTCCTCTCAGTACTCCATTCGTTAGGCTCGTCTTGATTTGTATAGCCACACTGAGCAGGGTCTTTATCTTTCTTTTCTTCGTAGTCCATATTTTCCCCTAAGAAAAGGGGGGCTTGCGCCCCCCGATCCATATTAACGAAAGTTAAAAGAACCTGAAGGCGTTGAAACCTTCTGTTTCTTTATACCCATCGGCATCTGGTTAGGTCCATGACTATCCAAACCCAAATCAGCAGGGGATGAATTATCTTTTTCCTTTTCAGAAAGGCCGTTTGCAGGGATTTTACCGCTTGCACTGTCTTTCATGGTTTACCTCCTAGTACCATTCAACTTCAACGTATGCATAACCTTTGCCTGCGGCAGTACCAGAATCAACGCATTGAACATAAGTAACTTCAATCTGCGTATCAGCCGGAAGTGCATCAGCAATGACTGCATTCGTATCGTCTTGGTTATTGTAGGCATTGGTAGCCGCAGTCGTATCGGCAATTTCCAACTGACCATAAGCATTAGGATCAGCGGTAGTACCTACCAAAACTTTGCCAGTAGTAGAATCATCGGCAAAAGTTTCAGTGACATGCAAACCAATATTTTTCAACGAACCCTTTTTACCACTAGGTCCTTTGAAACTCCAAGCAGTTCCAGTGCCAGCACCAAAATCAGTTTCAACTGTATCTTGGTAGATATAAGGACGAGGATCACTATAACTCATAATAATTTCTCCTTAAGCCGCGCTGTCCCAGATCACTACACGTGACTGAGCCGCTTGTGTGTGAACGAGGCCGAAACCTCCCAAATAATACCACGCAATCCCACGATCCCTTCCAAAGTCCCCCGGAATTTTTCCGCGAATTTCTTCAGGAACAGCAACTGCTTCAGCAACGGTATCTTCACCAAAGAACACAGCCCAATCGGATTTACCGTTAGTCCATGCAGATGATGCAGTACCAATGCCTGCTTTAGCAACGTGAGTCTGCTCAATAAAGCGAACACCTTCATAGCGACCAATTTCGCCATTCATAATCATCTGGAAACCCTGATCAATATACTGCTTGATACCTTCCAGATCATTCTTAAGTGCGCGCCAAGTTGACGGCCATGCAATAGCGTAATAATCATCGCCAGTATAAGCCGGGATATTGCGCTCTTTCATCGTGTCTACAATCAACTTAACATGCTCTTTTCCAAGAGCAACGTTGTTGTTAATAGCACACACACCGTTGGTGGTAAGCGTCAAAGCGGTAGTACTCGTTCCCGCAGTCGGAACAACACGCAATTTAGCAGTGTCGAACTGAGCAGAAGCGAGATTATCAAACGCTTTTTTCGCATCGTTTTTAAGCACTTTACGAACCACTTCACGAATCGGCTGTTCACTCAGGTCATCCAACTTACCTGTGTAAGGAACAGAGTTACCCGCTTCGGTGATAGTCATCGTACCCTGAGAAATCGTGAAAGAAGTCTCTGGGATAGTGCTGGTTTCAGTCAGGGTTGCACCCTGCGTGGCTACGTCGCTAAACACGTTCCAGTGGAATGTATCGCCTCGATTCAACCCTTGATGGGCCGCATCTTTAATGTCACAGAACTGACGGAACTTGACAATCGGCTGTACGGCCATTCTCAGTTCACGACTGAGATTGAGCGCATACATATAACCACCGGAGGTATTAACTGACCATACTTGTCCAGCCATTACTTATCTCCTTAAAGTTATTGATTATAATTGCCCTCTTGCCTGACGCATTTCTTCGATAATTTGTTCTGGGGTTTTAGGCCCACTATCATCTTCAGAAGGTTTGGCAGACTGTCGGGCAGACTTAGGTTGTGGGACAATTTTCTTCTTTCTCTCAACTCTTTTATTAGGTTGTTGAGGGGCAGAACTATTATTTGTCCATTCTTTCGCATATTCAGCCGCCGCATAAATAATTTGTCCCGGTGTCCAAGAAGGATTTTCCTTCATAAGGGTGACCGTTTTATTATCAGCAATAGCCCTAAGATCAGGATTCTGAGAAATCTCAGGGTACTCCTGATCAAACCAAGAAACTGCATTATGAACTTCATTTTCATATGCTACTTGATTTGCTTGGGCTTGTTCGGCTTGTCTACGAGCAAAGGCTTGTCCAACAGCCTTATCTACAGCCTCATCTATATTTGGGGTAGCAGTATTGCGCCCCGTCAAGGTCTGTAACAAATTTGCGGCTTTTGCCGCATCATCTTCATACAACGCTTGATGGTATTCTTCTACAGTTTTATTGTAGTCAAACCCATCTTCTGGCTCGTCCGTGGATGGAGCAGATTCTTTCTGTTGAAGACTCTGCGCATACTGACGCAACTGAGCCTCCTGTTGAGCAAGCACCTTCTCTTTATGAGCGGCTTGCTGAAATCTTTGCTGAGAAGCAACATCCTTTTGGTGAGAAGATTTTAACCCGTCAAATGGTACAACAACATCCTGACCATTTACTTTAACTTTGGTTACCCATTGACCTTCGTGTTTCCACACAGGAGCGTCTTCCTCAACTTCCTCAACTTCTTCAACTTCTTCAAGTTCTTCAAGTTCTTCAGTATCGTATACGCCTTCTTCACCAATTTCTTTAATTACTTCAGACTCCCTTTCATCTACTATGCGTTTAAGCATGTCTTCTCTGGAGCCTTGTACTTCACGATCTACATGTTCTTCTTGCTCTTCGTTTTTAACTTCTTCTTCTACTACTTCTTCTACTACTTCTTCCGCATCCTTTTGGGTAGCGTCCATTTTAACCTCCAAGGTTACTCTTCTTTGTACCTTGCTAATTTATTCGCAGTCTCTCCGTCTGAAATAATCGCATCCAACCATTTTAAAACTGATAAGGGGGTAGCGAGGTTTGAAGATATTTTTCTATAATGTTTAAGTTCTTCTTCTGAAGAACCGGGCCACTCCTGAAAGGCCATTTCTTGAAAACCATTAATACCTTCTCTATATTGGTTTAATGCTCTATCAAGCAATGATCTCCCTGTTGGAGTTCTAATAAACTCTTGGGTCTTCTGCCCAATTTGAGTTCGTTCAATTAAGTCGTCTACATTGGGTAGACTCGGATCATAATACTCTGACATTTATCCCTGTGCGTATGGCACTTTGTTGTATTTATCTCTTGCCATTGTTCCTGCTTTAGAAACATTATCTTTGTCTACTGGTTCTGACTGCTGTGAAATAATCTGATTTATTAAAGCATCTCTTTGCAACATAAGTTCAGCCCTGCGCGTATCTGCATCCTGCTGTTTTATAATTGCTTCGTTTTGTTTAATAGCAAGTGAGCCTGCATCTTTCTGCATACCCATCTGTTCTTTTGCTATATCAGTTTGTGCTTTTATCTGAGCCGATCTAAGAGAGGCCTGTTGTTTTAACTGTTCAATCTGCAATCTGCCTTGCATCTTAACTTGATCGTAATCAATGATAGATTGCAACTGTTGAATTTCGGCCTGTAATTGTTCAATCTCAGGATCACCAGACTGCTCTGAAATAAACCTTGCACCGTCTTTATATCCAAGTTGACCAAATATTTCTTTAGCCACTTCTTCAGTATTAATTCTATTTTCCATGCCCGGAATCTGAAACACATTTGAAATTGCGTATACTAAATTTTGAACACGGCCTACTGGATCAGTAGCGTTCATTCCTACGTTCACTTTAAGAATGACATCATGCTTAAGAAGTTCATCAACAAGTTGATCTTTACCTGCATAGTTCTCTTGTCCAGTTAACGACATAACAACTTCATCTGTTTCATAAAACTGTTCAAGACGCAAAAGTTGTTTAAGAGTTGGCTCTACCCAAGTCTCAGAAAATGTTCTCAGAACAAACTCAGTAATAATATTAGTGTTACCTTTTAACAGATTCATGCCACCAACTGTTTCGTTCATAGTGTTGGCGCTTTGAACTGTAGATGTAGAAAAGTTTCCCTGCAACTCATCAAAGTCAAAGTTAATTCTATCCTGCTCTGCATAAGCAGAACCAGTAACATCACGTGTTTCAATGACACGAACATCCTGATCTGGATCATCCATCTCAACTGCTCCACCCGGAACAGACCTAAACAATGCATCAAGATCAATGTTCCTGTCCCTACGTATATGGTAACGCTTATTCATTGCCAACTTAATGTTGTCAAATCTCTGGTTCCATATGTCGTTAGAGGCGGCTTGCAATTCCTCAGTAAGTTCTACAGTGCCTGATGGATATAAACGATGAGATTCAATGTTTAATTTACCCATAACGTATGGGCGCTCACCATCACGCAACCAAGGGTAAACTTCAAGAAGAGGTTTTGGTTTGGTTAGCATGTAATCAGTTCCGGCAGTGAAGTAACAGTAATCATCACCGTCTTTTTTTACAATGTTTTTATGTATCCAAACAATTTTAAATTCTTCTATATTTTCAAACTCATCTTCTAAAGGATCAGATCGAGGCTCTTCTCTTGTAAGGCGTATACTATCATCGTTTTCTTTTGAAGTAGAAAGCAACTGGCTGATTGTAAGTTTGTTCCAATCTCCGTCTTCCATTTTTTGCATTACATCTTGTACAAACATAGGAATTAAATGAATTACATATGGACTAGTAGAAACAGGGTCATACCAATCAGAAGCAGGGTCAATCCTAAAGTTTTCTGGTTCAACAATTTCAATAATAGGCTTGTCTGAAATAGTAACGTTTTCTTTTTCTGTAATAGTTTTGCCATCAATATCTACAACATTGTCTCCAAAAGCATCAACGCTGTAGTAGGTGTCTTCTTTTTCTTGGAACTCCCAATACTGGTGCGATACAACAGTTCCATATATCGCCGCATCCTGTATAGCCGTTACCATTGTAGAGAACCAAGGAATAGTATTTGTTAGCCTATACTGCATCATAGACTTTGCAACTGTAGCCGCTCCAATAGATACTGGATCATTTGGATTAGAAGGATATACATCCATTACGTCCTCATTAGAGAAGAACGCAGTAGCCATAGCCGCCTCAAGTTTGCGAACAGTAGATCGAGTCTTTGGTCTAAAAAGAGTAGAGCGTTTGTCATAAGCAGACGTTAAATATTTAGAGCCAGACGGATGCTTACTGTTAAAATTGGATATATTTTTTTCCCACTGATCTCTTAAATTAGAATCCATATACTCTGTTGAAGAGTCGTATGCTTCTCTGGCAATGTTTAACCAATCCTTATCTTTTAAACTTCCAGATACAGATGGTATAGCCTCACCCTCTAAAGAAGGTTGTGGATTAATAAGCGACATTAACTAAAGTCTCCGTTTAACTGATTTCTATCATCCATAACTAAATCACTGTAGCGATCTTGATTAAACTTTCCTCGGTTTTGATTGTATCTTTCAAGAATCTCACCGCCTGCTCTCATAACAGTTTTATAATCGTTGTCTATTTTGTCAGCGTGAATAACAAATCCCCAGTTTCCAGACAATCTCATAGACTTTACAGTAACTACTCCATCCATAACATGAACGCCCCAAAGCCAACCGGGATACTTTTTATCCAAAGTTTCCGCAACATTTTTCGCTAACAGATGATCAGTTAAATCGTAAATCTCAGACTTTTCAATATCCATTATTTTTTCCTTGGCTTGTAAAAAGTTCTTTTGCCATCATTAAACACATAAGTGGCAACAGGCCTAGTGTATATAGCAGGGTCTTTGCTTTCAACCAAAGCAATCCAAGATATTTTTTTTTCTCTTTTTATATTATCCATACTGTTGGTTTCCAAGTTGGGTCTTTATGTACAACTGTTGATCCGTATCCTTCTATAACAAATATACCTGTTTCTGGATCATATGAATAAGTCTGCCCTACAGTTGGGGCCATTCCATAACTAGACCAAGTGCCAGAAACTGCCGCCCAAGTAGCAGACATATCGCTCCACTTTGGAACATTAAATGTAAGCGTTGAGTATGGAACAGTTCTAAAAACTCCTTTAGCAAAGATTGGAACTTGACCAGTTACAGTTAAAGTTCCTACTCCGGGCGATGGAGCAAAAGTCAAATCTACACTAGGGGTTAATCCATTAAATACTAAGGTAGCATGAGCAGGGTAAGTAATATTTCCCTGATGCGCTATAGGCAATTTACCAGATAAAGCGAGTGTTGCATTAGCAGGATTAGCAAATCTATCATCCCAAGCATAAGGGATTGTATTCCAATTATAAGTATTTCCTGCCCACGTAGACATTAGACATACCTAACGTGATACGGATCAGCCTCTGCATCAGGAGCCGTAGGCCATCCCCAATAGGTTTTATCTACGGTACGATTTACAATTTGAGTCTCGGGGCCGATAGTCTCAACACCCAACTCGTCGTAGGTGGACACCTTTCGTTCTTCCTGCACCTCATGGTTCTGAAAGTTCTTGACTGCCTGCACAGATGCAAAGGCTTCAACACCGTTCTCAAGACTGTTACCGTGAGCGCGAACCTCGTTACGGTAGGTTGTCCATGCTTCTTCCATGGCAGTGCCGCCGTCTGCCGCTCTGATAACCATCCAATCAGAAGAAGAAAGCAACGAGCCAACGTGTGCGTTGATCTTCTCAATCACCTGAGACTTCAGAGATTCAACATCCTTCTCTGTGGTCGCGTAGGAGATTACCCACTCGCCGTCAGTAAAGGTGTAAGACTCCGCACCAGTGTTGTAGTAACGACTGTCAGGTACGTCTACACGCGCAGGAGCGATGCCTATATCAAGCAGTTCTGCTTTTGACCATGCTCTGAAGATGTTGGATGGATGCTGGATGCCGTCAACCGTTAAGGCGCGAGGCGTTTTAATTGTTCCAAATGTTTCGCTATACCACATAATTACCTCGCATTAGATGTTTTGAATGGTGATTCGGCAAAGGCTATATAAATATACGTTAAAGCATCATTTATATAAGCAGAACTCTCTCTCATTTTAATTCCATTAGAAAGAAAATCTAAGTTCCTTGAAGTTCCTTCAGAACTGTCACTATCGGGTTTTAAGTCTGTCGTAACCTCGTTATATGGATTGCGTTTATTATCAAACATTACCCAAGACCTAGACGCATCTAGTTCTTTAATTATAACCATCGCGGGTTTAAATCCCGTATAGATGAATGCCCCGTCAGCGTCGTTATTACCTTCGTAACTGCCTACCTTGCTGAACCCCGGCACTGAATGGAAGCAGTAGGCGATCATTGCGCTTGCCGAGTTGGTGTTGCCACTGTCTCCTACGGTAAAAGTAGATGCGCCGGGTGCGGCTCCCCAATAAGCAGCAGAAGTAGCCACGCTATCAGGATCATTTAAAAGCAAATATTGGTTTGCTGTGCCAGTTATATTAGTTGTATTAGTTGGCCAACCCCTTACACCGGCTCTATCCTTAACAATAATTAATTCTGGAGCCTGACTTAATCCGTGACCGATTGTGTTAGACGTTAAATTTCCTGTCCAACTGACTATCGAAAATCCAGCGGTAGTATTCGCACTTACTGAACTGGTGATAGAGCCGTCACTGTTAGAGGATGCTGTGCCTCCTCCTTTCCATGCCCACCCGGCATAGGTTGGGCCGCTTTTGTTTACAGTCCAACTGCTATCGTCTGCTCCCATTGTCCAACCGTCGGAATCAAACGATGTAATGGAGTCGGCATCAGTAGTTTCTGCATCAGTATTGTTTGAGAATAATGACTCACCTGCTCCACGAACTGAGTCTTGCAAGTTGTGAAGATAAGAGTTATCTCTTGATTTGATCCATGTGAAATCTGGAGCAAACGCAAGGGACGAAATAGATTTTGTCGCTCCTGTTCCAGTGTAGAGGGTGGTGTCAAAATGATCTGTAGGTAAAGCAATAGCAGGGTCATCAAGATTAGAACTGTTTAACGCTTTGTATCCTGTAGGTGGCGTGTAATAGAAGTCAGATCCCGCCGCGCCTGATGTTTTTGCGCCGGCGAATGAGGAGTCTTGACCGAAATTTAGAACTCCTGAGTCTGTAGTTCCCCAATTAACATCGCTCCAAAACGGAGTAACAAAACTACTCATGTCACTACCGCTTAACAAGTCACTAAACTGAGCATTACTTCCTGCGGCGGGATCGCCAGAAGATATAAAGGTTCCATTTTTAGAAAACCACATCTTTCCGTTATCCATGTCAACAGCGCATCCAACAATATCTCCAGTTGTCCATGTTGTTCCAGATGCTGATGATCCTGTGCCATATAAGTCACCGCCATCAAGCCAAACTCTATTTCCTACATTAGTTGTGGCAAAATTTTGGTTATAATCTGTTTTGGCAATTCCAATTGCAGGATAATTTGCTGATGCCGCGTAATATTCAAAGTACCATTTACCACTAGCAACGCCAATAGTTCCTAGTGTTGCACCGTTATACCCTGATGAAGATGTATCTGGAGAAGATACACTTAGATTTCCTTCTGATAACTTACCTCTTGCTGATGGCGCTTGGGGAGGAACCCATAAAGGACTCAAAGTACAGTAGTTATTCGTCGGGCTATCAAGTACCTGATCTGTAGCAACCAGATTAGTTGCAGAGAAATCGTTTTCATTCCCAGAACTATCCGCGCCTAGTCCACCATCAAAGTCTGAGTGGATCAGGAGTTTAGTGTTTGAATCTGCGACAAATGCTGTGGTAGATGGTGTAAAGGCTCCTGTATATCTGGCGCTGTTGGAGATTCTTATTTCGTCCATGTAGCCAGTAAGATAAGAGCCACTCGCCCCATTTTGACCAATAGATAATGGGCCAGAAATATCATCTGTATCAGTATCTGTGATCGTATTAGAAAGAGCAGTACCATCAAGATACAGTGTGTAGGTATTTGAATTTTTAACTAGGGCAACATGATGCCAATTTGTATCTGTAATTTCACCTGACCCACCAGAGGCATAACCACTAGAAATAACCCAACTGCCTCCGCTCTTTAGTCCAAATTCAAGGCCATTATTAGACCCTGCTCCGTTGTGACTAATTTCCCATTTATTAGAACTATCCTCATACTGTCCGAATAAATGCTCTGCTTGGGAGTGGTTGTCAAGTTTTACCCACGTTTCCGTAGTCCAATCTCCTGAGCCAAATATGTTCCAGTCTGTTGAATCAGCAACGCTAAGATAATCACCAGTGCCATCAAACTTAATGGATGAAGTGCCTATCTTTTCTTGAGCGCGGGAGTTGGCTACGTCACCGTTAGCGGTTATGGTGTGCGATGAAGAACTGCTATCAGTAAAACTATTCGCTAGTTCCGTGGCTGAGTAAGATTGGTAGAACCCGTTTGTTCCGTAACTTCCTGTGTACTCAAGAGGAAGCCATTGGTTAGTGGCTGAATTTGATTCTGCGAAACTCGCTGGGGTGAGGGCTTGGCCGTCGATCCAATGAACTTCTGCTAGGTAGCCGTCAAACGGCAGGCTTGATGAAAAAGCGCGCTCACCAATTCTGTGGACTACGGTATTGTTTGCCGCGTACTCACCATCCTGCGCGGCACTATTAGTCGATGTACCAAAGGCGGTGACTTGTTCACCATTTAAATAAACTTTAAAAAGAGGTGATGCTGGTGTTGTGTCGCCTGAAACTACAATATGATACCAAGCAGATGGATCACGAAGCACCTGTGTTGTAACATACTCTACGGTAGTTGTATTACCGTGAATTACGGTAAAAGATATTTTATCCGTGTGTATTGCTAGAGTGACTTGATCTGCACTTGCGGCTCCAAAAGCAAATATGTTTTGAATTGAGCCTAAATTCCCACGCTTTACCCAACTGCTCCAAGTCCAAGTTTTGCGATTGCCTGCACTGCTTGGAGTCCTACTCAGATAAGCAGGGCCACCATCCTCAAACCGCAACGACTGGTCGATCTCATAAGGAGGCTGATTCTTTCTGTAGCCCGCCCCCGTTATAGCATTGTTGCCAGTTAATCCTGTCATGAATAATTAAGAGTTGCTACCGCTTGGATGTTGGTACTATCTAATACAACATAGTCAATACGATCTACTCCTGCCGCCGTAGTGGTCAGGGTTGGTGCAGTGCCTCCTATAAAATCCCAGTAAGAACCCCAACTTCCAGTTCTCGATCCAGTCCCATCTTGAGTAATAAAGATAGAACCTGTTTGTCCTGCTGTAATACTAGTAGGATTCTGGAACGTAGCGTTGTGTCCTAGAGTAACTTTAAAGTTATTACTATTAGATAAGTTAATGGTAATGCTTGCCGCTGAAGTTAGTGTAGTTATATTTCCAGATGTTGCGCTTACTGCTATAGTAGCGCCACTGGTACGAGGCTCCATTGCATTTACTTTTAATGTACTCATGTTATTGCCTCAATCTCTGCATCAGTAAGGCCCAACGCTTTTAGTTTTGCGTTACCAGATGCTTTGTCTGCGGCTTTTTGTACAACTTCCGCTTCTTGCTCTACTTGTAGCCTTGCGATTTCTGCGTCGATTTCTGCTTGTGTAGGTTGCGTAATGTCAGGACTGCTCCAGACAATCTCGTCATCAATGATGGCGTAACTTGCGCCGGGGGTAAGAGAGCGTATTGCGTCAACAGTAGTAATCATGCTCCTATCTCCCATGCGCGAATAAATCGGTAAGAATCACTTTCGGTAAAATATGCGACGTTATTCCCTGCTGTATAAACGTATAACTGATAATTACAGGCACTCGTAGTTGATGGGGAATCCGTGTAACTTGATCCCCAAGGCATCCGATGACTTGCCTGTGTGTTTATATTAATGAGCGATTCAGTATTGATAGAAGAATAACTGCCGCTTGCAATCTGCCTATAAAGTTTCGCTAATCCGGCATAGGAATTGGCTTGAGTGCCGCCAGCGGACGATCCGAATTGGATCAAGATTTTGGAACTCGTTGCTGACGGAGTGATGCTCACCAAGAATGTTGATCCGGCAGATGCGGGAGTTGTGTTGTTATCGACCGAAATTGCTCCAGAGTACCCCTCTGTTGTGACGTACTGAAGCACCTTCCCCGCTGACAGACCTGTTACGGTTGCGCCAGTAACGTCTAGCGTTCCATTCACATCTAGTGTCGCGCCAGATGGAGAAGAAAACGTATCGCCAGAGTCTCCTAGCGTAAATGCAGTCCCTGTAGCAGGGCTGATCTTGTTGGCTTTAATTTCGCTACTCATGGTTTAGTCGGCCAAGTAACCGCCTCCACTTCTTCTACAGTTGTTAAGCCGTTAGTAATATCTCGCAAAGCCTTACGATAATCTTGCATTGCGTCTGACATGGTTACGTCTTGCAGTGCGTACCAGTCTGTCTGAGCAAGCCTTCTGTCCCTATCGGAGCGGAGATTAGCAATAG
>Ga0208793_1000116_pt1 | contig 53146 bp, 68 predicted proteins | sample 17_taG_FD_184092 | JGI IMG/M metagenome (GOLD analysis project Ga0208793, IMG submission 184092) | Marine viral communities from the Subarctic Pacific Ocean - 17_ETSP_OMZ_AT15314 metaG (SPAdes) (version 2) | ecosystem: Environmental > Aquatic > Marine > Oceanic | place: Pacific Ocean | collected... | reverse complement strand
ACATTGTCATTGGTAAATACTGAATCTGTTCCTGATTCTTCAAATCTCATCATCAGAACTCCACCAACATACATATCTACTAAGTCTGATGCTGTTTCTGTAAAGTAAGTATTATTACCACCATCAAGGTAAAATTTCTTAGTTGCTGGCATTTGAAATCCAGAACTATTTGTTTCAAACACAGTTGTTCCTGCGTGTTTAATTTTTACCTCAGATTTTAAATCACAAACAATGCTTTCAGTTCCATCGTTGCTATCAATAGTAACATATCCATCATCTCTACCTCTTATATGTAAATTACCAGTTGTGTTTTTAAGATAACTATTATTACCATCGTGTCGCATAGTAAAATCAATTCCATTACCAACACCAACATAAAAGTTATCAGGAGCATAAGCATACCCTGCACTACTGGTTTCATAAAATCTCATTACATTTACACCACCAACAACCATATAAACTGAATCTGCTGAATCTTCGTGTAAATAAGTATCACCACCACCATCTAAGTAAAGTTTTTTGGTAGCTGGTAGTTGTACATCTTCATTTAGTTTTACATAATTACCAGTATTAGATATTTCTATTTGATATGCTAATGTTCCACCTGAATCTTTACTTCCAAATCTTAGTCCACCTGAATTAGTATTGTTAAGAATATAACTCCAATCTCCAGTATTGTTTATTTCTAAAGTAGAACCACTAAAAAGAAGATTGGCTTCTCCGTTAATAGAATCAGCGTCAGATGCTGTAAGAAGTCTATTGTCAGCAAAGTTAGCTATAGAATCTACAGCTCCACCTCCACTACTACCGCTACCAACTTGACGAATTGTTCCGCCATCGTTAATGTATAGCTCTTCTGTACCAGTTCTATAACCTAACTCGTAATAAGCTAAATCTGAAGTTCCAGGTTCGCCAGAACCACGCTTAATTTTTATTATATTTGCCACTCAACCCTCTATTAATAAGTACCACAATCAAAAGTAGTATTAGTAAATCCACCTGATGCTGTAATAGCTCCAGTAAATGTAGATGTGCTAGATACCGCTAATGTACCAGTAATCTCTAGGGGTTTATTCATTTCCCATTGAGTTCCAGTATCGTCATACAATAATGTTGCACTTGCTCCGTCTATTCTAATACCAGCTCCATCTGCTCCCGCTGAATCTGCTGCTCCGTTAGCTATAACAATCTCTTTATCCTCTACAGTTAATGTTGCTGTATTTAAAGTAGTAGTATCACCTTGTACTGTTAAATTACCAGTAACTGTTAGATTACCACCAGATGTTATATTTCCAGGTAGCGTCAAATCATGCGCTAATTTAGCCGCTGTAATAGTATCGTTAGCTATATCTCCAGCAACTATAGTTCCATCAACTATTTTTGCGGAAGTAACTGAATTATTAGCTAAAGCTGTAGTATCTACAGAACTAGCTGCATAATGTTCAGCATCTAAAGAATCAGCTACAATATGTTCGCTATTAATTTGGTCATCAGCTATTTTAGCACCAGTAATTGCATCAGCATCAATTTGCGAAGTTCCTATTGAACCAATAGATACTACTCCACTAGATACTGAAAAGTCTGCACTTGCAAACGAAGCAATACCTTTTGCACTTGTTGATGCAAAAATGTTAGAGTCAGTTAAATCTACCGCTATTGTAGATGCATTGTTGTCTGAACCAGAAGCTACTGTACCGCTAATACCAGCACCATAAGTTAAATCTTGCAATGTAGGTAAGTGAAACACTTCTACGCTAGAATTATTATGTCTTCCAACAAATAACTTTTTAGACGCTTGATTTAATGCTAACTCACCATTTGCTAAAGTTCCAGGGGCACTACTATTAGTGTTACTTGAGTGTCTTTTTATTTGAAATGTATTCGCCATTTTATTTTACCTTTTATTAAGTATAAGTATTACTCTCTATTGTCTTTCCTGATAACGTTTGATTAGAACCTACGTCTACAATATCATCGTTATTAGTTCCCCCTATTACTTTATCGTCTAACTGATTCAATTCAGAAGCAGTAGCCGTAATATTTTTTAATTTTGTTAAATCTGTAGTTGTTACATTTGAAGATGAAATAATTCCACTACCATCTACATTTTCTTGCACCGCATCTTGCAAATTAGCCGCTGTTGTGCCTGTAAGTGATATAGGTATCTCAGTAGCATTAATTGTAAACGTATCATCGGTTTTAGACGCATTTTGTACGCCTACGGACTTGTTAACACTTTGATTGTCAACATTAGTCTTAACCTCTACAGGAGTTGATACTTTTGCACTAATAGCCATTACCAAGCCGTTACCAATCCAGGAGAAACTACAACATCGCCTTGTATTTCTCTTGTTAATTTACCACCACTAGTTTTTTTAGATACTAATTCCCAAACACCTTCATAATTATCAGCTAAATCATCTGTAACTGTATCTGCTATTGTCATAGTTAAAACTGTAGCACTTGTTTTAGTTAATCCAGCACCAACAGTTAATGTAATATCAGCACTTGAAGAAAAATCTTTAGCTATTATTACTCTATAGTCATAATCACCAGTATCATGTGGCGCTGTAAATGTAATAGTGTTTTCAAAATCAGTATTTTGCATTATTTGTATATCTTGATATTGTTCTGCGGTAATCATTATATACTCCTAATATAAAAGTACTACGTCTGTTGAACTACTTTTTGTTGCACAAATTGGATATGTGTGTCCTTTTAACAAATGAAATGCTACTACAACACCATTTACTGTTAAATTAACGTTTGCTGATGTGCCCTTCATGTGCACAGCTCTACAAGCGTCTTGGTCACTTCCCGTTGCAACTACTGCTTTGATATACGGAGCAACACTTTCTTGTACTGCGTAATCATTAAGTCCTTTTGCCATTTTATTCTCCTGTTAAGTTAATTTTGCGTATTCAATTGCTGGACCAGTATTATCTGCTCCTACTACATTAATAGCTCCCAAAGGTTTTGGTATAAAAATACAATCTCCGCTATTTAGTGTGCAAAGACTTGCTGAAGCTAATTTTATAGTTACAGCGTCATTATTAGCAGCCGTACCTAAATGAGGAGCTGCAGTTACATGTTCTAAGCCCGTGTGTTTTATCCAAACACCATCATCTCCACTAGCCGCTACTTGAGTTGGAGTGGTAGTTGCTTCTATATGTGTCATAACTCCACCAGCCCAAGCATCAATATTTGAACCAGCCCAAGTTAAACTAGAGTTTCCTCCACCTAAACTTCTACCAATTTCAGCATCAATAGCTTCTACTGTATTTCCTTCTAATGTAGTACTTTGTATTACTGATACGCTTGTTGCATAATCTATTCTTGCCATTATATTCCCCTATTTTACCGCATACGTTTTTATCGTATTTGCGATATACATTTTGTTTCTGTTGCTTTCATTGTCAGCAACCTTTTTATGAAATTCTCTTAAATAATACTCTTTTGCCTGTATATCTCCTTGTCTTTCAGCCATCATAGCACGTACATAATCTACAACTGCTAGACTTAACATTCTATTTAAATTTATATGAGTAGATTCAATTGGAGAAGATACTGTAGTTAAACTACCTACTGAAGTAGTTTCAGGGTCTTCAGCTACAAAAGGGTCTACTATAGCTGTATATTCTACTCTTAATCCTAAAGTAATTGCTTCATCTGGATATATAATATCATCAAATTCTCCGCCTTTGACTCTACCTTGATTATCAATAATTCTACCAGAACTTCTTCTAATTTTATAAAGTCTTAATTTTTTTCCGCTTTGTATATAAGCATAAGTTCTATCTGTGTCATAACTCATGGGTTTGTATCCTCGCTAACTACAGGTTCGTTTGCTAATCTTCTAATAATTTTATACTTATTATCATCTTCGGTATCTAAAACACTAATATGTTTAATTGCAATTAAATCAGCAGGCAAATTATAATCTCTTTGATTTTTAACTATATTTTGTTTAGCGCTTGTTGTAGTAATTTCATTTGATGATTGTATTTTGTTTATTGCGTCTTTAACGTAAGCAATGACTAATTTTGTATCTCTAGTATTTGCTCTTTCCATTAATTCTAAAAGCTTCACGATGTTGCTCCTTGCTCTCTTCTTTGAGATTGTTGTTGTTGTTCAGGAGCTACTATAGCGCCAGTAATTGCTTGTAATTCACCTATAGCTCTTTGAAAAAATAATTGAGATGTTTGAATGCTATCTCTACTTTTTTGAGTATAAGCACTAGCTGTATTTAATCTAATACCAGATTCTTGTAATTTAGTGTTAGCTTTAGCAATTTTTAATTGAAAAACATTAGAATCTGCTTGGTATCTAATATTAGCTTCATTTAATTTAGCCGAATAATTTTGTAAATCTATTTGAACTCTTTGACCTTCTTTTTGTATTTCAGATTGATATTTAGCAATATCTGATTGAAATCTTTGCATTGCTTCATTTAATTTTGCTGAAAAATTTTGTGTATCAATATTTTTATTTGCTGATTCTTTTTGTAGCTCAGATTGATATTTAGAAATATCTGTTTGTATTCTTTGTACTTCTTTTTGTAATTCATTAGTATACTTAGCTAAATCAGAATTAATTCTTTGTGTTTCTTTTTGTATTTCAGCTTGATAATTAGCTACTCCAGAAGATATTCTTTCAGATTCAGTTCTAGATTCTTGTGCATATTTAGTTAAATTGCTATTAAAAACACTAGTATTTTGATTTACTTTTTGAGCAAACGATTCTATGTTAGTTCTTTCAACATCCAACCTTCCTTTTGCTATACCTAATTCCATTTCAGTAATTTCAGTTGTAGCTTTTGCCATTTCTGGGTCTTCGTCTTGCAACCAATGTATAGCTGATTTACTTACTTTGGCGCTAGTATCTCCTGAAGTAAAACCGCTTTCTAGTATTGATTCAGCATTATTTATATCTCCAAAAGAATTACTTAAATTTAAAACTAAAGATTCAGAATCGTATGAAGGTAAAGAAGTTAATGTGTTATAGTCATCTTCTAGCGATTTACTTAAAACTAATCCGCTAGGTAAAGAACTTGTTACATTTATAGAACTAGGCAAAGAATTTGTTAAGCTAATGTTAGTTGGTAAAATTCCAGCAAAATTAAAACTTGGCAAAGTGCTTGTTATGCTAAATCCAGAAGGAACACTATCGCTAAAATTAAATATAGGAGTAGAACTAGGCAATTCACTAGAAAAAGATTCTATAGTCGTGTTAAATATTTTATCTATTTCTGTTTTACATAATCCTCTATAATATTGTGCTAATCTCATATAATCTAAAGAAGAAGCATATAGTATAGCAATATTTTCATATTCTGTAAGAATCCAATCATCTGTATTTTCATCAATTATTGGGGGAGCTGAATAAACAATCACTCCTTTATCTCCAGTACCAGCATTAACAGTTGTAGAACTGCCCCCTAATGGTGTATATGTTTTATTTGCTCCTGAAGAATTATAATCAGGGTCTGGTTTAATATAAATTTTACCACTTAGTTTATAGTATTTTGGAAACATTTCAGTAGCCGTTAACAAACTATCAGCTTCGTCAAATATATGTATACTATTATCAGGAGCTTCAACAGCTACTCTTTTTTTCCCACTATCTAAACGATAAACTGCTAATATTTTATCATACGCTAATGAAGAACCGTTTCCTAAAATGTCAGTACCAGCACTATTCCAACCTGTAACTTCTACTTCAGAAGCAATAGTCCATAAAAACTTTTCAGGTAATGATGCTACTATAAATTTAGCTCCAGCATTGATATACTCTACTAAATATCTAGCCTTGGTATCGTTACCAGTTATATTATTTACTTTTTCCCATAATTTCATATCTATTCTCCGTATGCATTAAGGTCCCCGTAGGGAGAAAGGAGGTAAAGAACCTACAAGGACCCAATGCAAATTAACTATTTAGATTATTTCCAAATAGCGTGTGATTCTGGCATCTTATATTCGAAACCAGCTTCAGTTAGAATCATATCGACTCTCTTATCCGTACCTGAGTTTTCTAAATTCTTAACTCCTACGTAAATTGAGGTATCTCTATTAACTCCATTACCAACTAGTGGTCTGTAAGCAACATTGTTCATGTTGATAGCAGCGATTTTAACGTGTGAACCATCTAAGGCAATACATCTAGCTACGTTCATTTTACCGTATACTGTTTGTATTTCTGTTACGTCTAATCCCATTACTTTCTTTCTACCAGTAACGGCTAAGTCTGCTCCAAAGCGATTAAAGTTATTACCATTATCGCCAATAGCAATGTTATTCTTAAAGAACCCACCTAGTTTATGCAACCAAGTAAACACAGCAGTACTACATAAGAATACTGTTGCTCCGTCTTGATTGTATCTAGGGTCAAAATATTGTGACATATCTTGTAAGAAGTCATCAATACTTTTTGTAGCTAGGTCTAATGTAAAGATATTACCAAAATTCAAGATGTAATCAATTGCACCTTGAGTGTGGTTAACTGAACCATCTGCAACTTGTGAACTAAATAATCCAGCCCATTCAATGTCCCATTTGTGTTCAATAAGTTTTTCTTTCCATGTTCTAGCCCACTCATTTGGTTCATACTTTAGAGCTGTTGCTCTTGCAGTATTAGTCATACCAAACTCGCCTCTAAAGATTTGAGTTTGTCCGTAACCAGTTGAGTATGGGTTATCTTTCCAAGATTGTCCAAGTAATTCAGAACCTTCTCCATATGATGTACCAACAACATATGAACGTTTTCCTTCTAATGCTTCAGCAATATCTTCTGCGTATACTTCTACGTCAGGTTTATTGTTAGCTAAGAAAGATGCTAATTCAGCTCCACTAGACATTCTAAGAACTTTACCAGTAATTAGAGATAGTTTAGAAGCGGATGCACCGCCAGCTCCACTAAGGTCTTTGTCTGCTGCGTCTGCTACTGCTGTAATGCGAACTAACATATAATCGTTAACTGCATTTCCAGCTGCGTCAGTCATAGGTACTTTAAGGATTTGATTAGGTTGTAGAAATTGTGGTCTTGTACCATCAACTCCTACTTTAATTTGTCCATTACTTTGGCCTTGAACATTTTGAATGTTTCCAGCTGAGTAATAGTCTGTTCCTGCATAAAGCTTTACTTCACTTCCAACAACGGGTGCTGAAGTGTTTGCTGCTTGTGCTAGGGTTGCGTCTGCAAATACATCGGTTGAAGCAGATTTAATACTTCCAACGATATATACATAACGCTTCATGAATGAATGTCTCTTCTCGGTAAACTTAAAAGTTGGGTCATCCGTAGGTTTTTTAGCCATTGTAGAAACAAGTCTAAAGAACGGTGTTTGAGCTATGGCAAGTTCTGAAAATCTATCACCAAAGTCATAACGTCTACGTAAATCACCAGTAGGGTATGCTGTTGTTGGATTAACTCCACCAACTTCTCTCCCTCTGTTAAGTAAACCAGTAGAAGTCGACAATGCTAAAGGTGTACTAGGCATGTTTCCCTCCTAAGGGTTTGTTTTATTTACATTAACTCATCTAGCCCTGCACCTTGTGATAGCAGCTTGTCAAAAACGGCATCGTCTACTGATTGTTCATCTCTTTGTTCGTTCCCAGCCGAAGCAACGCTAGGTGGCATAGTTCTAACATTTTTCATTTGTTGTACTATTTCTTGTCGAGCACCTTCAGCTACTTGAGCATCACGGTTATCTCTATTTTTCAAATAATAAACATCTTCTAATGTTAGTTTATGCGATTTTGCATAATCCATTAAATCAGAGTAATCTTCATTAGAAACTTTGTACTTATCTTTAAAAGCACTTTCTTCTAAAGCTTTACGTGATTGTATAGATTGTTGTTGAGCAAAATCACCTAATCTTCGTTGCACTACTCCATCCACAGTTGCATTAAACAATTTTGCAGATGAAGATTTAGGGTCTGACAAAGCTTCGTCATAATCAAAAACAAAATCTTCGTCTAAGCCAAGGCGCTCTTTCACACTTTCGGGTGCTGAGCCACCACCCTGAAAATAATCTCTCACATGATTAATTAAATTCGGGTCTTCTTTCATTGCATTTAGTAAAGGCATATAAGGTTCAATCTCTTGTAATTGACTGTTAAGTCTTTTAGCTTCACGAGATGAATCACTATATCTCTTTTCTAAATTATCTACTTCTTGAGTAGATTGTTGCTCGACTTCAGGGTTCCCTTCAGGGGAAGTTATCTGTTGTTCTTGAGCTTCTTCTATTGGCTGGGATATAACATCACCCATAACTTGTTTATCAAGCTGAGAAAAAAAATCTTCAGCCACAGTATCTTGCTCTATAGGGGCTACTTGTTGTTCTGCTCTTTCGGCATCATCCATAAGTAGGTTATCCTGTGTTATTTCACTCATACTGTATTTCTCCTTCTAATTTACAGTTATTTTTTCTGTTTATCAACACTAATTTTTTTCTTTTCTAGTGCTAATTCTTTTTTTGCTAAATCAACGGTATCTTTCATTCTACCGCCTAAAAGTCTTTGTTCCATTTGGGTCTGAGTAACTTGTCTATCAATCGTTTTTTCAGCTTGGTTAATTTTATCTTTAATACCAGCTTGAACTAATTGTCTTTCTAATGTTTCTATAGTTCCCTCTTGGTCTTTCATCTGCTCTTCCATTCCAGCAATTTGTTGTTGCATTTGAGAGTATACGCTTTTTCTTTGCAATAATTGTTTTTTGTTTCTTATATCAGTTTGCTCTATCATAGCTATATCATCTATTAATCCAGCTTGAAACCATTTAAAATATTCATCTTGCAAAGCCCATCTATTAATTGGCTGAGTTGAACCAGATACAATCCTAACATCAAATTTACTTGAATTGTAATCATTATATCTTTTTATAACTTCACCAAAATCATTATAAATAGGAATATTAATAGAAGCTTCTTGAATTTCTCCCTCTCCTTGACCAGCTTCTGGTTGAACTAATCTAAATATTTTTTGACTAGTATATGTAAATTGAGCTATCTCTTTAAAGACTCTACCTACTTGTTCTAAAGCTGGTTCCACTACATTATTTACCCATTGTCTTACTCTTCTCGTTCCATATTCATCCATAGCTAACATACCACGATATGTTTCGTGACTATCTTCTCCTACTCCTTGCATACTAGATGAAATACCGCTGATATGTTCTATGTCGCTTTTACCTTGTTGAGTAACAGTATAAAAAGCGTTGTTAATAGGCAAAGGTTGTATAGCGTTAGGAACATCAAATCCTTGTCTGTATTTTAATAAAGCTCCAGGAGAACTTGAATATTGTTCCCATTCTTCTTCGTCAATAGCGCCTTCTGTATATAGCCATCTTAAATTACTAGCAAGATTAGCATTATGTAACATAATTTGATGCGCTTTATTTATTTCTCTTTGTTTACCAATCATAGGAGTTACGGCGCTCACTGGGTAAGGAGTGTTTGTATGAGTATACATAACTGGAATAATTGGATAATCTTCTATAGGCAATAAACTTTCGTATAAATACATATCTCCAATTGAAGCACATACCTTTACTTGAGTTTTAAAAAATTCTACATATTCAACTACAGACTCTGCAAATGTATCAGATTTCATTTGTATATCAAAAGAACTTTTATCTATTACACTTTGAACAGTTTTGGTTTGAGCTTGAACTAATTGAGCTTCCATTAAAGCTCGTTGCTCTTCTATTCTCATTTGCATTTCTTTAGAAAATTTTTCTAATTCTAATTGCATTCTTTCTGGCAACATTTCGCCTTCATTAACTAATTGCATTAATTCTAATTCTTTTTCTTTTATACCAACAGACATTTCCTCTATCATAGATTGCATTTCTTCTTCTGCTTGAGATTGAATAGCTTTTAATTGTTGGTCTGTTGGGGGTTGTTTTAACCAAACATTTACAAAAGGAATTTTTTCTTTACTATAAACTTCATAATAGTCTAAGATTTCATCTTGCTCTCCATCTAATTTAAACGCTTCATTCTCTACGTCTCCTGGCAATATTGTTTCAGATTCATGAACATCTCTAAGACTGTATTGTTTACTTTCTGTTGAACCTGAAGCTTTAGATATTTTTGTTTTAAATTGAGGCAACATTTGCATTAAAGAGCTTTTAGAAAGATTTTTTTGTATAATTATATAGTTAGCATCTCTAAATAAAAAATCTCTACTAAGAGGGTCTACATAAACATCGTAAGGGTCTATAGTAGAAAATATAACTTCTCCCATTCCTTGGTCTGCATTAGGGTCTACATCTACTCTAAAATATCCAACTCCTTTGACTAAAGAGTCTTGTATTACTTGACCAAATAAACTTTTACCATTTGATAAATGCCAACAATATTCAGCAATCATACTATGTACGTGAGCAATATCAGCGTCTGAACCTTCTACTCCAATCGCCTGCCATCTAGGATTGTTAGCGGTAATAAAAAATTTCATAATATCAATAGCTGGAGTTATTCTATTGATAATAAAATCAGGCATACCTCCATTTCTTAAATCTTCTAATTCTTCTGCTGATAATTGTTCGTTCAGATAAAAATCCATACCTTTTTGAGAATCGGTAAACCATTTTTTTCTAAAATAATTATTTGCTTTTTGAAACAAATGCTTATTTACGTCAGCTTTATTTTTTCTTCCTCGTTTAGCCATATTAATCCCTTATTTCAAAGTGTGGTAAATCATCAAAGTTATTATCTTTTAAATCTTTATCTCTATCCCAATCTCCACCCCAACGAATATTAAGTCCCATTGAAGCTGCAATACCCATTACAAATCCAGCAAAATATGTAAATCGCTCTCTATCTTTCCAATCTATAGGATACGGAGCTACATCTACAGCCAATGAAGGGTATTTGTTATGATTTCCTTTTGGATATTTTAATTTACTAAATCCTTCTACAAATAATGCATCTTGTTCTGCTTGACCTCTATGTCCTTGTAAAACAGTACAATCAAAATCTTCAACTACTCTTTCAAATAGTTCTACTAATCTTGGGTCGCAAGTATTTAATTTTTCTTGTGATTTTTTTCCAAAACTTGGCATTATTAATCTCTTAAACTTTTTATATAGTCAAATATACGTTTTCCTTGTTTACCAAACGCCCCACCGCTTTTCAACTTTTCTACTGAAAGTTCTTGTTTAGTTTTTGGAGGATTTTTAAGATACATTTCATAAGCAGCTTGAGATTTTGGTCCCCAAATACTATCTAGCTCTCCTTCGTAAAAACCCAATTTTTTTAAATCTCTTTGATGCGCAAACACATTTTCTTTTGACATATCGTGTTGCAGCCCTTTAGGCAATTGCCCATCATTTGGCGTAACAGTTATTGGTTTCATAGATTGACTATCCTTCATCATTTCACGAACAGTATCTCTTTTTATGTACCCTCCATGTTTTGTGTTTACTGGATTCTTTTTTAACCATTCATCTGCCATTTGGTCTGTAATTCCATATTTTGCAGTATCTTGTTTAGCTTGTTGAATACCTTCTTTTGTATATGGATATTTTTTATTTCCTACTTGTGGCATAACTTATTCCTTATTTTTTAAAAGTTTTTTCTGATGCTGAAATTCCAAATGAACCAAGTGTAACCCAAACAAATGAATTGTAAATATAGTCGTTAACCATAAGTTCAATTCCAATAATTCCCATAGCTAAATCAACAATACCAAATACGCACATAAGTGTAAATGAAAGAAATCCTATGATATTCTTTTCGTTATATTCGTTTTCGTCTTTAAATATTTTCCACATTAAGCAACTAACCAATTTTTAGCTTTTCTTTTAGGTTTATACCATTTTGGTTTATCTTTTGTCCCATTTTGTTTATAATTAGGGGGAAAAGCGTGTAAATTAGCATAATATAGTCCCTCAATTGTATCATCATGAGCCATTCTTGGTCCAAATGTAATGATTTCGTTAATTAAATCAAACATATTTTCTCTAAAATATAAAGAACCTACACTAAAGATACCAGATAAACCTGAATAAATTCTATTTCTTTTTTGTGTTCCTCCTGGTTTTTCGGGAATTACACTAATATCATAACGATTAATTCTCCTCCTTTCGTCATTAAGTGCTTGGAATACACTACGATTCATAGCGACATCTTCTACTGTTGCGCTACTACAATGATACTTATTGTACAATTCAATAATATAATCTACTACTCCTTTCTTATCAAATATTTTACCATTGTTGTCTTTTGCTCCTAATGTAGGAATACTACGATGTCTTTCATATTCTAAAACATAGCGATTATTATTTGCATCAACTGCAATAACCATTATTACACTAAAATCAGATTCTTTAGTATCAATATCGGTAGCTGGGTCACAACCAATAAAAGTAGTAACTGGAGTTCTATCTCCGTCATTAACTATATAACCCATTTTATCGTTTTCATCATATTCATAAAAACCTTCCCAATATTTTATATGTTTTTGAGTCCAAATAGAATCTTCTTCTGATTGAACTTGCATCATATATTCTTGGTAAAACTTAGAAGGAGTTCCACTATCTTGGTAGAATTTTTTCTTCTCTTCTAACTTTTCTAATGGAAACCATCCTGGCCACAAAGAAGTTCCATCGGGCAATATAGCCTTATATGTAATTACTCTCCATGCAAAATCTTTTTGATTTTCTCCTTGACGAGCATAGTTGACGATAAGATTATTGATAAAGCTATCAAAGTGAACAGGAGTACCGTTAACCCTAAGCCTACCAGTATGAGGCTCGATAGCAGGATAAACAACAGCAGTAACGAGATTACTGTTTTTAGCCCTTGCTTCAGCTGTGATAGTGTTAGCTTCGTGTTCAAAATCGTCAAGGATGATAAGGTCGTATCTTTTATGTAGTTTAGCACCACCTCTAATTCCCGCAACATTCGATTTACTAATGAGTTTACATCCATTTTTTAACTCCACATCTTCTTCTGTCCATTTTTTTCCTTTCAAATTACCAAAATAATATTTGATTTTATCGTTGTATTCAAAGTGGTATTTAATATAGTCCATATTACCAGTACTAAGCTTTTGCGTTGCAGACACCCACGCATAAAATAGCATATCGTCTTTAGGGCAAAAACAAAAATCTTTGATAATCGAGCATTTAGTTAGCACAGTTTTTCCATGACCACGAGGCAAAATAACCGCTAATTGTTTTACTTCTGGGTTATCAATAGCATCAGCCATCTCGTAATGAAATGGAGGTGTTTCACTTCGCATAAAATCGTCTGGTAAAAATAATTTACCAAAAGCAATCATATCCTTACTTGCTAACTGAAGTGCTTCTTCCGCTTTGCTTATGTTCTGTATCTTGTGCATCTTTTTTAGATTCTTTTTCCATGTATTTTTTTAATTTATCTTCGTCTTTATTCATACGTATGTATTTATCTAAGACGCTATCCATTAACATTACATGACTGTGCAACATTTGCAATTGCATAGTAAGTTCTTTTATTCCTCTTACTAAATCATGTTTAGATAATGTTTTTTTATTTATTTTAGCCACCTTGACCTACCTTTCTTTTTTTATAGTGCTTAGGACTAAGCTTATTTCCAAACTTTGTATTTTTACTTTGACCCTGACGAGTCTTCTTTTTTCCGTTAGTTCTTTTTGCTTGAGGCAGTAATCTTTTCATTTTCTTTTTCTTTTTCTTTTTCTTTTTTTTTGTAGTTCCTGTTCCGTATGCCATTTTAGTTCTCCCAACAATTTATTCTATCTTTAGTAAATTCCATAGTAATCCAACCCGTACGTTGAATCCCATAAAAGCTATAACGAGCATAGTCTGCGTATCTGAGGAACGACCCTCCTCTTACATACCATTTACGTTTTAGACTTTCTTCTCCGTCTTCTATTGTCAATGAATCAATTGGCTTACAATACAACTGATGATTATGTCCTAAAAAGTATACATCGCCATCAGAATAAACCGAAGCCATTTTATCTAATTCTGTGTCTCCGTTTTTAGCTCCACTTTTTCCGTGTCCACTAACAAGAAACCAATCTTTGTCACCAATAGTGATTTGTGCGTATCCAGGCAATCTAAAATATGGAACATCCATTTCACTTGCTAAAGTCTTACATACATCAAAATCTAATATGTTAAAACTTCTTAGATAGTCGTGATTCCCTCCTCTTATAAATAAACACTTATCTTGTATGGGTTGAACAAGCTTTAAGAACGAAAGATATTGTTCTTCTGGTGGAATTGCCTGTCCTCGTTGATTTATGTTATAATTAGGGGGAATCAGTTCTATCATATCTCCGTTACCAAACCATCGTGCGTTTGGGTCTTCATATATAACTTTAATTGCTTCCTGAAATTTCTTTAAGTCAAACTCGTGAGCTCCAACATGTATATCAGTTAATCCGTGTACACGTAATTTTTCATCGCTTTTTATTTGAAATAACTTTCCTGGCTCAATGTGTTTCTTGTCGTATTCTTTTACATTAGAAGGAATAGGAATAGAAAACCATTTACCGCAAGACTTACAGCTAAATTGTTGCTTAACAGTATCTTTGTTTCTTTTCTTACCTTCTTTTTTTGTCAACATACTACTACAATGTGGACATATCATTTGCTTTCCTCCTCGGAAGTTGTTTCTGGTAGTATAGCTCTTGACGCTCCTTCGATTTCGTCTGGACTAAATCCTTGGAACATACCTACGACTCCAGTTTCTATTTTTTTAACTTGATTACCCAATGTACCGATTGCTTTTCCTAGTTCTTTTAAGGATTGCAACGCTATATTTTCGTCTTCGCTTGTATCAGCTAGTTGTTTTAAAGAACCTAATATGTATGAATGGTCAATACCTAGCTCTTTAGCTATCTCTTTTGAAGTTTTTTCTATTTCAGTCATTACTCGCTCCTGTTTAAGTAAAATTACAGCTTTTTTCCTAGCCGTGTTACGATTTTTTTCAGTAAATGCTTTCATATAAGCACTCACAGCATCTTTTCCTACTGCCACGCTCGTGGCGAAAATTTTTTCTCTGTTTGTACAATTGGACCTCTCCTTTACCCTAGAAGAAGTATTCTTGATTTTGGTGCTAAATGTGTAGCGATTTGGGTGTTTTTCAAAGTCTGTGTCCATGTAAGTTTTCTTAGAGTTGATAAATGTGCCAACTACAGTTCTTACATAGCCTTTAGATTGTTTATAATTTTTAGAATCTTTTGGATGCGATAGATTTTCGGAGACTTTAAGAAGTTGAACAATACGACCATCATCACTCTTTACCCAATCACCTTCCTTTGCATCTCTCCATTCGGAGTGAAGTATCCCTTTGGGATGGTCCTTCATAAACTCTTTGTTTGTATCATAAACGTAATGTCTTGTATGTTTAATTTTTCTACTTTCCACGTTGCTTCGCTAATTGTTTATGCAAGGATTCAATCAAATACATAACATCCTTATGAACCCAATGTTTAATTCCATTAATTTCTATGGGTACACTTTCGATTCCTTCGTCAGCATCGCCATCATTTTCTACATATTCCATTGTCATCTCTTCATCTTCTAAGATTTGTTTAGACAACTTCCTTTCTAGCTTAACCAAGCGCTCAATATGTCCCAAGATTCGTTCCTGGTCCTTTTGAGATAGTCTTGCTAACCAATTTATTGATGTACCCATACATTTTTTCCTTGACTTGTACTACAAAACACTTTATCTTTGAGCAGTCTACGTAGCTATAGTAGATACTAGTAGATATAGTAGATTATGTAGATTTCTTTTTCTTTGGTTCTTTCTTTTTCTTTAAATTTTCTTGAACCTGCGCTATAGCATTTTCAAGTAGCTTCTGATTCATCTGGGCTTTTTCTGCTTCTTTTCTAGCTACTCCAGTTAAACCACCGCCACCTTTTAAATCTTTACTAGTTATCGTCATACAGACTCCTTTGTTTACATCTAATCTAAGCATACCCCATGTTATTTGCAACAAAAAATTGTAGGATTTTGAAGTAGCCCTACATACACACACCCTACCCCCTAAGTTGTGGTTGTTGATATATGAATTTACGTTGAAAATCAAATGATTGGAGAAATCAATGAGTAATACTATAGAACACGTAAGGTCAGCTATTCAGACTAACACTAGGCTTAAGATGGCTGGTGTAAGAACTAAAGTACAGAACTATCAGATTATACAAGATGGTAGAAGCTTACTTCAGTTTGAGTCTGAAGCACAAGTACATGAGTCATTGATGAAAGACCCACAGTATGCAGCACAGGTTGCAGGTCAGTCTGGATTCACAGCTCCAGGAGCTAGCTCTAATACGGATGCTAAGTTAGACGCGCTATTATCAGGCGTTCAGACTTTAGTTGATGCACTTACACCAAAAGACTAATCGTCTAGGTCTAGGGAGTACCTGAAACAGAAACTCCCTTTCTTACTCTTTTTTACACTTCCATCCATTAATTACAGTAGAATACATAGCAATATGTGTATAATATGTGGATATAATGTAGATACATAGAGATATAACACCCTATATATATAGAGATATGTGTATAACATGGGGATAAACTAGAATTAGAATTACTTTAACCTATAAACTACATGGAGGTATGTATGTATATACGATTAGAGAAGTCCTTAAGTGGTCCTTATCTTAGGATAAGCTACGAGGGCAATGGTATGTGGTATTATCGTTTGAGCGGGTTATGCCCAGATGATAATGTTGATACCTGGACTATGATTGATGTAGTCCTACACTTTCTTAAAGATTATTAAGAGAGTCATAGCCTTTCGTAACTGAAGGGCTAAAGAAAATAGAGAATTAAAGTTTAATCAGGATAGGGTTTTAGGCTTAGCGGCCTTCCACAATTCCCAGACGTGGGCGTTAGTGTCCGTAAGGGATATCTATTCTGGTTAAAATTAGGTGAAGCTTATACCTCTTATGGGCGTTCGTAGACTATGTGAAGTAGTTGAAACGTAAAGAGTCTTAGATTTAGCACAGGGTGCTTAAGTCCAGTTACGGGAGATGTAAGACGAATGAAATATTTGCACAAATCGAACATGTAAATCCAGGCATTAATGTATAAGTGTAGCCATTAGATAAATTAGATAAACTAGATAAATAGAAAAGAGGTAAATATGACTTATTATGAATTAGGATATGAACGTAGAGATAGATTGTTTAGTGATTATAGAATACTATATAAACAATACTATGGAATATCTATGAGTGATTTAAAGATGCGTAGGTTATTAATTAATAATATAACCGATAAAGATTTAAAAATACGTATCAAAGCTTTAAGAATGTTATTAGAATTACACGATTAAATATTTAAGGGGCGAGACTCTACTTAATATCAGTTAGTAGTATATCTCATTTACCTCGTCTTGTCCCTTTAATTTAAAGAATTAGAATACGGCTATATTAGTGGATAACAATGTAACATCATGCATAATCCACCTTGAGGCAATTAGATATCTAATGTATATCTGAGTAGTTAGGCAATGGTCAAATGACTGAGCAAACCTATGTCAATCAAGATACCTACAAAATGCGAAACGCGCAGATGTATCATATAGGTATTGTAGGGGGATAGCTTCCCAATGCGTAATCCTACTATAGACGTATTTTAATATTTGTATAATAAACCAAAGTAGAAAAGAGGTAGATATGAAGAAAAGAGATTGGAAGACATATAACTGTAGTAAACAGAATTGTAAGAATAAAAGATATAATAAGAAGCTCAAACTATGTAAATATCATTATCAACGTAGTAGAAAAGACATAAAAAAGATTTATAATATTGATAAAAGATTTAAACACGAGCCTAAACATTATAGAGATTTAAAAAGATTTAGAATTAAATATAAATATGTAGCAGAATGTGTTTTATTAGTTAAGTGGCAACAAGAGTATGATGAAGCTGATGATAAGAAACAAAAGATTATAGAAGCTAGAAAAAGATATATAATCAAAAGTAAATATAGCAAGCTTAGTCCAGACTTATTAAGTAACTTTGACAATAGTTCTGATATTAATTGTCAAGTTGTTAAAGATTATAAAGAACATATTAAATACTTAGAAGCGTTTGACTGGAGAAGTAGAATTGTTCTTAAAGGTAGAAGTAAAATGAAATACTTATCACAAACTAAAAAGAAAGAAGAAGAGGAAAATGATGAACAAATTTGAGATGGTAGAATATAGAAATAGAGTTAATAGAGAGTACGAAGAAAATGGTGAATGGGAATACACACATCCTTACGGTTATAAGGTTAATAATAATCCCAAGGCTGTAGCTATATTGAGCGGCTTAAATAATTACAGAAGAACACATTGGCTTGTTAGATTAATGCAAGACACTCGTTCATTCTTTAAGAAAAGAATAACTATTAAGATTGAGAGGAACTAATGTTTTATACTAAAAAGAATACTCAGACATTAAAAATATTAAGGCATTTAAAAACTTATGGAAACATTACAAGCTTAGATGCGTTTGAACATTATCGTGCAACAAGGCTAAGTGCTATTATATTTAGACTTAGAGAAGAAGGTTTTGATATTGATACTAAAAGAATACAACACAAAGAAGCAAACTTTGGTAAATATGTCATGCTAGATACTGAAAATAATGATAAACTATTTTATAATTATAGAAGGATTGTATAATAATTAGGCACGGGACTAGGATGGTCGTGTATTCATCCGATTTAATAATATTTCCTTGTATTGATATTATCAAAAATGTCCCGATAGCCTTAGCCTGAATAGGTGTTGTATTTAACCTGAAATATGTTTATATTGTAGTCGGAGGAATCAATGATAAATATACCTAAAATATATAACGATTACTTAGAAAAACTACGACATAAGAATAGAGAAAAATATTCAGAACATCGTGGTTGGTTCTCAGCTAGTGCAGCTGGTAGTTGTTTTAGAAAGCAATTACATAGAACTCAAGACTTACCACTAGAACCAATGGATGAAAAATCTAATAGATTATTAAGACTTGGAACTCTAGTGCACGCAGACTTTGAAGAAGCATTTGTAGATTATAAAGCTAAAGGTTTAGATGTAGTTACAGAACACCGCATAGAGATGCCTGAACTCAACGTAGTAGGACATTTGGATGTAGGAGTTGTAGACAAACAAACAGATAGTATACACGTGTATGATATAAAGACTGCAGGAGCTTGGAAATGGAGAATGAAGTTTGGTAGAAATCCAGACAAGAATCCTTCAATTAACTATGAATTGCAATTAGCTACTTATGGAATGGGTTTAGGTAATGAATATGATATTACTGATGTAAACTTATCTATAATGTGGTATAATAAAGATAGTTCTATGATGAGAGAAGAAAAAATATCTGACTTTTACATAGAAGAAGCATTTGACTACTGGACTGAACTTAATGAAGTGCAAGAGAAGGTAGACAATGAACCTGAGCAGTTAAAGCCAGGTAGCGCTAATGTTCCTGTATATAATTGGGAATGTAAGTATTGTGAATTTCAGGGCAAATATTGTCCTGGTCTATATAGTATCTAAACTATATAATACGGAGGAACTAAATGAAACTAGAATGCAGTATATGTGGACAGGAGCATGACGACCCTTATGGACATAATGCAGAACCTATTAATGATGGTAGATGTTGTGCAGTTTGTAATTTCGATATAGTCTTGCCTACAAGGATTAGATTAATGTTTGCTGATAAAGGTAAACAAGTAACAGAAATGATAGTAAAACAAATCAAACAAAGAAAGTTGGAGGAATAACAAATGGGATTCGATTTATATGGAGAAAATCCGCAAGTAGTAAAAGCCTTTTCAGATAAGAAGAGCGAACGATATGAAGAGTTATGTGCTATGTCTTATGAACTTAGAGAAAAACAAGGACTTAATGATGAGTATTGGAAATTAAATGATGAATGGGAAACTAATAATCCAGGAAATTATTTTAGAAATAATGTTTGGTGGTGGAGACCTTTATGGACATTCACTTGTGAACATTGTGAAGATATATTAACAGAAGATGACATGAATGCTGGATGTTACAATGATAACTATGTCATTACTGAAGATAAAGCAGTAGCAATAGCTGAAAGATTAAAGGAAGCTTTAGAAACTCCTGAAACTCAAGAATATCTTGATAATCATGCAAAAGCTATGCAACAAGCAAAAAAAGATAATGAAAAGCTTAATGAACAAAAAGAAGCTTTAAATAAAATTGCTATAACAATGACGGGAGACGAGGACATTGTTCCTATGAATTATCCTAAAGATTTGAAGAAACAATTTGATGAATTGCTTGAAGAAAGAAATTGGGCAGCTAGTTATCCTATTAACAGAGATAACATAGAACACTTTGCTGAGTTTGCAGAACAATCAGGAGGGTTTTCAATATGTTAAAAGATAATTATGCAATAGTTGGAGACGGAAAAGATAACAATCCAATAAACAAAATATACAAAGACGAATGGATAGCATTTCTTGAAGTTAGACAAGATGCACAACATAATATGTATAGTCCTGAAGCTAGAAATAGTGCAAACTTAGATAAAGTTACTTGGAAACAAATTATGAAAAATTTTGACAATTTGTATGAAAGATGGGGGGATTTAAATGAGTGCATTTAGTGTATTAAGTAAAATAGATGTAAGTGAGCATACAGAAAAGAAAGGTAAATTTACATATCTTTCTTGGGCTTGGGCTGTAAAAGTATTACTTGAGGAATTTCCTAAAGCTACTTGGGAGGTACATACCTTCTTTGATAATAGTTTAGAAACACCTTATATGCGTACTGAAGCTGGTGCATTTGTACAAGTAACAGTAAGTATAGATTCAGTAAGAAGAACACAAGTACATCCAGTATTAGACCACATGAATAAAACTGTAGCTGAACCTAATGCTTTTCAAATAAACAATTCAATACAACGTTGTTTAGCAAAAGCAATAGCATTACACGGATTAGGATTGTATATCTATGCTGGTGAAGATTTACCTCAACCTCCAGATGCGTTGAATAAAGAGCAATACAAATCAATGTTAGATTTACTTGCTATTATAGGCGATAAAGAGTTTGAGGCTAAAATAGTTGCACAAATTGGAGACGAAACAATTAATGATGCTAACTATAAAGCGGCTTTTGCGAAATTGAAGCGTAAAGCGGATAAAGTAAAAAAAGCCATAGACGAACTTGATGAAAAGAGAGCGTCTAAATGAAACTAAGTGAAATAAATAAACCAAAAGAAAACTATAGAGACGAACTATATCAGACAAATAATAGTTATACTATTGGAGTAAATGACGGTAAAGAGTTTCGTAATGCAATATTTACAGGAACTAAATTATATCATGGAAAGCCAATGCTAACATTTGTTATGAAAACAAACAATGAACATATTAATTTAAATATTAATCAAAGTTATTTGTCCTATAGTATTGAAGAACCTATGGAGGATGAAAATGGGTAAACTTACACTTAAACAAGCAGAAGAGCTTGTAAAAGATGGTGTCTTTACACAAGAAGACCTTGAGAAAATGCAAGATGATGGTCTAATTAGTGCAGGTAGAGGCACAACTCGTAGATATGTTAAAACAGGAGATAACACTTGGGTATCACCTATGTTATATTTTGCGGGATTAAAAGGAGCTAAGTATTCTAAAGAAATGACTAAGCTTAAAATGGAAGTTAACCAAGTAATTGAAAAGTACACTGAAGGGGAGACTAAATGAAAGAAACTAAAGCGACATACAACGAAAAAGAAGACGGATTTGTACCAGTAGCAGAAGGAACTTATCCTGCACACGTAAGCAAGTTTGAATCAAATGAATATAATGGTAGCATTGTATTTAATCTTACTTTTAAAGTTGCAGAAGAAGCAAAGGAAATTGAAATACCAAAACTAACTAAAGACTCTAATGGTAATTATGTACCTACAGGTGATGTTGTTAGTGCTGGTTTTGTATCAGGAAACACATATCGTGTAGATAAAGGTGTTTGGTTGACTCCTAGCCCAGCAGAGGGTGAAGGATGGAAGAACAGAAGATACAAAGAGTTCTTTGAAGGGTTAGGCGTAGCATTTCCAAGCAATGATGCTGGAGATACAACACTAGCTGAAGTAGAAGAAAAGGATGTTGTAGGATTTCCTTGTTTAATTGAATTAAAAGAAACTTCATTTACTAATTCAGAAGGTAAAGAACGTAAATCACTTAAAGTAACTAATGTATTTAAGTGGGATGACGGAGATAAATTATCTTCAGATGAAGTAAGTGTTGATGATTTACCATTCTAAATGGTAATTAACCAAGCGGCGGTGCCTCGTCTAGTTTAAAACATTCGGTTATCTACTAGATTTGTAGGCACTCAGCTTATAATATTGGAAAATAAAGAGAAAGCTTCTATGGTAGCGCAACTCCACCGTACAAAACAAGTAAAATAAGTCAGTGGGTTTACTATTTCTCTTTGTTTTCTAGTCTTAAATTAGTAAATTATATGCGGACTTGTTTCGGCATTGTGGTCCAGGACTAAATCTACGTGAAATCCGTAGTTCCATGGAAAATCAATGTAGAAAGGTTGGCTACTAAGTCCGCATATATAAGGAGGAATTTTGGATAAACTTAAACAAGCACAAGAATTGTTGCGTATTAATACTGTCTGGAATAAAATTATACAACGTATAAAAATTAACTTAGAAATAGGTTCCAGCGCAAAAGATATGATAGATTATATTGTGAAAGATGAATGGGAAAAAGAAAATGAATGAAGCAGTAATTACATTAAAAATAACAGATAGTGAACTGAATCTTATGATTGAAACACTAAGAAATACTACATTAAACGGTACTATGAAAGAACCTTTAGCTAGATTGCAAGGAGATTTTGAAGGTATAATGGAAAATGTAGCAGCTAAAAGAAGAATGAAAAAACTAGTTGAAAGTAGAGAGGTTACAATTGGGTAAAAAAGTAGAAATAAGAACATTAAAACCAGGTGCAAGATTTAATCAAAATGGAACAGAAGGTGTTTTATTGAGCGTTGGTATTAATGCAGAAGTAATGGTGTACAGTATACCAGATAGTCATCACTTTAAAACTAACGAAAGTTATTATAAAGGAAAACATAGTTGGTCAGCTGGTACATTAGTGGAGGAACAATGAAATGCGAGGCTTGTGGACACGAAACGGGAAGAAAGTACAATCCAACAAAGCGTATCATTTCTCTCTTGGAAAAAAGAGGAGACGGTTCAATCTGTCAAAAAATGTTGAAACGAGTTATAAAATTAATTCGCAGCAACATTAGTTCTGATAAAGATAATCAAAAAACATTCTATTTCCTGCAAGCAATATCTCAGATACCAGCTATATCTGTAACGAGAACAATTCATCAATACAATATAAGTGAACACGTGTATCAAGGTAAAGGATTTGCATATTTAAAACAGATGATTATATCTGGATATGAAAATGAAGATAAGATGTTAGAAAACGAAATAAAAAAGTTTGGTAGAACACCAAAGAAAGTAAAAGTAGAAAGAGGAGAGTATAAAGATGTCTATAGTAGCAATGGAGGAGACTCTATTTCCAGTTAAAGAAGTTCCAGCAACATTTATGAAAGCTGAAGGTAAAAAAAGAACTTTAGTAGCTGGTACAGGTCATAAATTCATCATAAGAGAAGATACAGGAGATGTATTGTCTTGTATGACTGATGAATACAAAGTAGTTGACAACAAATCAGTTGTTGATAAAGTTCAAAAAGTATTAAAAGGTTCTGGTGCTGAATTATCAGAAGCTAGAACATTTTCCAATGGTTCAAAAGCTATTTGGAAATGGAATTTTCCTAAAACCGAAGTTAAGGTTGAGAAAGGTGATTTAATAAATCCACAATTAATAGTAGCAAATAGTTACGATGGTAGCACATCTGTTAATGTTATGGGTGGTGCATTTAGGCTTGTATGCTTGAATGGATTGACAATTGGTAATGTCTTAACAAAAAAGAAAGCTGTACATAAGAATAATAATACTAGCATTAATCAAATAGATAGTACTATTACTGATACAGTTTCTATGTTAGTTCAAATGTTTGAAACAGAATTTCCAAGACTAACAAAAACTAAGTTAAGAGGTAAACATTTAGTTGATATGGCTAAACTGATTCCACAACAATATATGGAAGACTTTACAAGGTATTGTTTAAATAATAATATGAATACATATTGGGATTTATTGAATGCTTGTACTTATGTAGCGACACACGTTGCACATAGAGATAGAGAGTCTATTCACATTATGGAGAATCAGATTTATCCAACAATAACAAGATTAGCAAGAGCGTAGGTTCCTAAAAGGAGATAGCTTCTTAATAAAGGTCCCTGAGATATAAACCACTTGATAGAGACTGGCTACTGTACAGAAGTCATATAGAGAACGTAGCGTGACCCTCTCTTCAAAGTTTATTCTCTTGCTAGTAATTTGAGCGGTGATGGATTAGCCAGTAGACTCTAGAGTTTATAAGCTGCTTAATCATTAGGAGTAGCAACAGAAGGTGAGTCTTACTTAAAGTCTATAGAAGCCAAAACTAGCTACTCCTAAGTTATTAATTAGTGACAATACACCCTTAGTGCCATTTATAGCGATAAATTTAGGTTAACTAAAGCTATATAACCTATGGTTGCAAGGGGTGAGTTGCTTAAATCAGAATAGAGATAGTATAGTATAGTTAAAGGTATCAGCTGTGCATTCTATACCTCTGCTATCTCAGTTCTGAAAAAAAAGGAGAAAGAATGAGTTTAAGTTTACATGATAAAAATAATAATCCTTTGAAGTTTGAAAGCAACTTTAAAGAAAGACTTAGCAAACATAAAACTTTACATGCTTATACAAAAGAGCACGATAGAATTAGTGAAGAGTTTGCAGAAAAACACGGTAGAGCTTGGTGGGTATTTTGTGGAGTATCAGTAATAGCAAAATATAAAGATAGTTGGATAGAACAATTTAGAGTTATGGATGGAGAAACAAATGAGTAAAGATATTAAAGCACACGTAGAAACTGATTCAGAATATGCAAAAAGAGTTTCAAAAATAGATATGGATGATATGTGGGTATGTGATTATTGTGGTACAGAAGAAGTAGATGAAAAAGCGTGGGTTAATATGAACACACTTGAAGTAACAGAATGTGTTGATGATACTCCACGTTGGTGTAATATTTGTAATGATGAAGTAGCACCTATGACATACTTTGATTGGTGTGAGAAAATTGCTGAAGAATGCGGAGGCAATAAAGATAAATACGATAAAATTACAGCAGGGAGTAGAATGTAATGGGATATTTTAAGAAAAAAGAAATAGAAAAAATGGATGATTATAAACTTAGATACGCAGAAGACTTTGAAGACGGAGTAGACAAGTATCCTATGCCCCATATACCTACAGAAGAAGAAATAGAAGATACTAAACAAGATACTACTTGGAGTATTAAACACGAGGGACACTTGAATAAAAATAATATTATCTTCCATGATAATAAATATCAAGAACTTTACCAAAACGTTAAAAAAGTTGATGATAAATTGAAGGAGCATAGAAATGAGTGACGCTGAAAAAGCATTTAAATTGCAAGAAAAAATAGCAAATTTAATAGATAAACTAGATGAGCTTGGATTTGAATATATGTATTTTAACAATATAAGCTCAATAAGAAGAAAGAGGGATTATGGAAAAAGAAAAACAAATAGATGACACTATAAGTGTAAATATATATTATTCTTTTGATGAAGAAACAGGATATTATTTAGATACAGAAGGTATAACAGATGAATTTATGTCAAGATTAGGTGAAATAGAAGATGATATATCTGAATTAAATCACTTAAGAGATGAACATTTAAGACTTAAACATATGGAGGGTTAAGTGAAAGAAAGTTTACAAAAGAAATACGATAGAACTAAAATGTGGTATCAATCAGCACAAATGCTATTAAAAAATAGAACAATAACAGATGTTTGGTGGCAAGAATGGGATAGAGATTATCCAGAAGAAGGTACTGGGCTTTGTTTTCAAACAGATGAAGGTGATACTTTCTTTATTGGAATGGATGATGAAGGAAATGGTCCAGGTGCTTTACACGTTGGAATGACTGATGCACGTAGAAAAGGATTTAAGAAAGCTGGGCTTTGTTCTCATGTTTTACCAGTTGGCGTAGAAAGCAATGATTCATTTATTGATTTATATAAGCAAGTAAAAGGGGACAAAAATGAAGAGATATAATTTTGAAGAACTATGCGATATATATGAAAATGGAGATGACCCTTGGTGGGTAATTGGTGATTATCTTAGTGATAAAATGTTTTATACAGCTGTATATCATCAAATGATGTCTAATATGTGCTTAAATAATGAATATCATCCAGACTATGCTGGTGGTGTTGTAGATAAATGGATGTTTAAATATTATGAAAATGCACACGATTTAATATTTTGGAAAACATTTGGTAGCGGACCAAAAGTAGAACATTATCTCTCTACATACCGAAGTGGACCAAAAAATGAAGAATGATTGTCCAACTATATTCCCTTATTATGGAGGTAAATATAGTTTATCAAGACAACTTGTTCCTAAGCTTCATAGTCATGAACGATATATTGAAGTATTTCTTGGTGGAGGAAGTATGTTCTTTAGAAAAGACAAAGCACAAGTAAACATATTAAATGACTTGCATAATGATATAATAAATTTGTATATTTCAGTAGCGGAGGATTTCGATAAGTTTAGACATTATTGTAAACATATACTATTGTCTAGAACTCTTCACGAAGACTATAGAAAACTAATACATAGTAATTCAAAAGTAGACATACCAGATTATAAAAGAGCGGCAATGTACTTCTTTGTATTGAAAACGGCGTTTAACAAAAGCCCTTTCTTGCCAATTAGTAGCGCTGCTAAATGGAATGATGATATTCTGGCTGATTTAGAACCAAGTAGAAAAAAACTAAATAATGTATTTATTGAAAATATGGATTTTAGAAAGTTAATTGAAAAGTATGAGCCAAAAAAAGGAGATATGTGGTATTTAGACCCTCCTTACTTTGCAGCTACAGATAGAAATGATTACTATATACATTCATTTACAGAAGACGACCACTTAGGCTTAAAAGAAGTTTGCGATGAAATTGATGCAGGCGGGGGAAAGTTTATGGTGTCTTATGATGATAGACCTGAAATATGGCAAATGTATAGATTTTATTTTATAGATATAATACCTATTAAATATGCTGGTCAATTACATAGTGATGAAAAAAAGAATGAGTTAGTTATTACAAACTATATTCCAAAAGAAAGACAAATTAGTTTATTTACAGAATCGGAGGTGTTATGAAAGAGATAACAGATAAAAGAAAACTTAAACAGACAAATAGTATGGAACCTATGCCCAAGAATGAAGAAGCAGAAATAGCTTTATTGGGAAGTATTTTGTTAGAAGGTGATGAAATCTATGAAAAAGCAAAATCTATTATAAGGGAAGAGAAAGCATTTTATACCACTAAGCATCAAGAGTTGTGGAAATCGTTTTCAAGGCTTTATAAAAACAATGTTCCAATAGATACGGTAACAGTATTCGGAGATTTAAGAGATAATTGCACAGACCATACTTTAACTACATATTATTTAACTGGAATGGCTAATGGAGTTCCTACTACTGCGAACGCTGAAACTTACGCTAAGAACATTTGGTATAAGTTTATACAACGTAAAGCGGTAAAGAGTTCCCAGATATTATATAACTTAACTTTACAAAATACAGATGATATTGTAGAAGTCTTACATCAACATGAAAAGATTATACAGGATTTAAAAGATTTTGCTCCAAGTAAAGTAGTTGAAACTAAAGACATATTAACCAATACAGTAGAAGCATTAAAAGAAGGGACTAACTTAATACCCTTTGGTATTGAACAGCTAGATAAAGCAGCTGGTGGTATGACTAGAGGTGAGATTACAGTTGTAGGTGGTAGACCAGGACATGGTAAAACTACTATGATTATTAATATTGTTAAACGATTACTTGAACAAGGTAAGAAAGTTATGTTATTTAATCGTGAGATGACTAATGTTGAAATGATGAAAAAGATTTTAGTAATGGAATTTCAAGAGTTTAGTTATGAACGAATTAGAAAAGCATCTGATATTAGCAAAGAGATTACACAAATCAATTTAAAGAAAGAGGCTCTTGGTGAAAAATACAAGAACTTAATTATGTTAGATGATTGTAAAACACTCGCAGATGCCATGAAAGAGATAAGCAAAGAAAAACCAGATGTAGTCCTTGATGATTATATCCAACTTATTCGTACAGATGGAGGTAATAAGGACAGAAGGTTTGAAATAGAAGATATAATGCTTGACTATAAGTGGATTTGTAAGAAAATTAAGTGTAGTGCTATATTAGTATCACAATTAAATAGAGAAATTGAAAGAAGATTAGACCCTAGACCTAAGTTATCAGACTTTGCGGAAAGTGGTGTAATTGAACAAACTGCTGAAGCGGCGTTCTTTGTATACTATCCTTATGCGGTAGACAATAGAGACAATGATAGGTATGAGATTGAAGTAATATGTCAAAAAGCTAGATATGGACAATTAGGCTCTTATAATATGGGCTTTAATGGAGATAAATGTAGCGTATACTTTGACCGAAATGAAGCAATTAGAATGATGAATAAATGAAAATTATAACTATAGACCCTGGATGGAGTGGGGCAGTTGCTTTCTTCGACTCAACGAACCTCCAATTCACTACCAATTGTCCTACTTCCAGGGAACCTGAAGATATGGTTAAAGTTATAAGAAATGCTATAGGTCGTAAGAAACCTAAAGTATACATAGAAAGAGTGTGGGCTAGACCTTACGAAAGAGGTGCTTTTACTTTTGGTGAAAATTATGGCGTTTGGTTAGGTATTATAGCGTCATTAAAACTAGAAAGAGTAGATGTATTGCCTAAAGTATGGCAACAGTTCATTGGAGGAGAGATACCAAAAGACTATGCAGAACGAAAAAGATATTTTAAGAAAGTTGCTCAAGATTGGGCAAGTAATAATCACAAAGTTACATTAAAAAATGCAGACGCAATCTGTATTGGAATGTACGCATTAATGGAGGAAAAATGATAAAAACTAAAAAACCGACTAGATGGTCAACAAGAAATTATGCTTGGAAAACACTAAAAGACATGAAAGCATTTGCAAAACAAATAGAAATGGATAATTTTGAAACAGGTTTAACAAAAGAACAACAAGAAAAACTTACAGAAGTAAAAAATCAATTAAAAATAGTTACAGAAGTTTGTAAAAGTCTATAACTAAAAATTATCTAAAGCTTTTAAGACTTCTTCATTGAAGTTTCTAGGAGCTTTAGATTTTTTCTTATCTTTATTTTTAGGAGTTATCATAGGTCCCAATCCTGGTATTTTCTGTAAACGTTCTTTAGCATCTCTAGTTTCACTAGTAGGAAATAATCCTAATTCTCCTTGAGTAATAACACCAAGATTAACTCCATCTCTAAATTTAGGCAAAGTAGAATATATACTTCTATGTAACTGAGTATTCAAAATTCTTACAAGTTCTTGCATTTTTCTTGTTCCTGATGTATCGGTCCAATCCTGATAACCAGCAAGATAAGAAGCCCAAGTTCCTTCTTTCATTTCATACAGACCAGATAGATTTCCTAAGCTAACTAAATCTGCAATAGCTGGACCACCTACAGTTCCTAATACTGGACCTTTACCAAAGAATGCTTTTTTAGCTTTTTCAGGGTCACTAGAAGCTGCATCAACATAATTTTGTATACGCTCATAAGTGTCGTTTTGTACTAAATTTCCCCAGTTTGCATTGGTTAAAGGAGAAATTATTGCATTAATAACAGCATACATAGAACCTAATCTATACATTCTCCATCCAGCTGCACTATTCCAATCACCAGATAACATAGCATCTTTACCATCTCTTACAATTTTTCTTTGCATATTAAAAAAGTTTAAACCATAATGTTGGAATTGTCCTAATACCGAACCTGTAGGAGTTGTTAGTACTTTAGATTTACCTGTAATACTATAGTCGTAATGAAGATTATTAACAGTACTGTTTCCATGATTTTCTGCACGTTTTCTTCTCCACATTTCCATTCTATACTGATATTCAGTAGCATCATTTTTTTCAAATATCTGAAAATCTCTTTCAGCATCAGGTCTTTTTAATTCTTCAACAGTTCTTTTTTTACCTTCTCTTTTTAAATCTCTTTTTAAAGATTGTTGAAATTCAGCCTCTAATCTAGGATTTGCATTATCTAGTTTCCATTGCATTGCGTAACCTAATTCAAAAGTATATCTACGATTAACTTTATTTTCTACTAAAGTCATTAAAGTACCACTTTTTTCAGCTACTTTAGATAAAGCATCTCCTATTCTATCTCCTATGCTTTTATCTATTTTTAATTTATATGTACCAGTACCAGCATCGTAAACTGTATCTAAAGCTAAGTTTCCATATACTTCCTGTATTTCTGGAAACAAAATACCATTATTTGCTAATCCGTTAGTTAATCTTTCTTGCATTTGAGCGTCTTTTTTAAAAGTTCTATGCTCATTCATTCCGTTAGCACCAAACCATATATAATTAAACATACTTTGTGTAGCGTTTCTAGCTGCACCTCTAACATTTAACCCTAGTTTACTAGCAAATTGAACTGCTGTTATACTTCTAGCAATTTGACTTGCTACAGGACTATTATTTACTTTTTCACCAGTTATTAAATTATAGTGGTCAGAAACATAAGACTCTAAAAAGCTTAATTTTTTGTCTAACGCTGTTTTTTTACCTTTACTATATGTATCTGTTATATTTTTCATAACATCAATATATTTACCGTTGTTGTAAGATACATAATTAAATCTTGTTGCACTTCTAACATAAGAATCTATAATTGGTATAACATTGTAATCTATAGGACCTTCTATATCTAATGTTCTTTTACCTAAATGTTTATTTATATACATATTTTCATTTATTATCTTGTCTAAATTTTTAATAGTATCATAGCCTTTATTAAAATCGCTTTGATTTTTTTTACCATTTCCATAAGCAAAAATATTTTCTGATGCTCTAGCTAGTGTAGGCATAACATCAAAACTTAATACTGGAAAATATCCATCTTTTTGTAAATTTCCTGATTCAAATCTTTCTATAATAGAATCTAAAACACCAGTATTATTTTTATTAGTAAGTTTAGAATAATTTTCAAAGTTTTTTAAGATACTATTATTTCTTTGTAAAGACCATCTATAGTTTCTTAATCCTTGAACCATAATTTCAGTAGCCTTAGGTTGAACTTTATTTAAATATATTTCAGCAGCTCTTTTCAAATTTATATCTTTACCTATACTATTTTGTTCAAAATTTTTCTTACCTCCAGAAACTAATTTATGAAAATCAGATAACACTTCTCCTTCTTTACTTTTAATAAAAGGGTCTATTTCGTTTGTCATTATTTCATTTGCTTTATCATGATTTCCTTTTACTCTCTCTCTGTTGTAATTAGCATAATGTTTTCTTAATTTTTTTTCAGATTTAGAAAATTTTGCACCAGCGTTAGCAGAAGCTGTTGTTAATTCAGTAATCATGTTGTTAAGCTGTGTATTAAAATATTGCGTATGACCTTTGTATGTTTCATTAGATTTCTGTACATCAACGTACCATTTATCTACAAAATCTACATCACCAAATATTTCTTGTGGAAGGTATAGCCATTTAGCAAATCCGCCTCTAGTTTTAGTTAGTTTCCTAACTTCTCTATCCATAATTCTTCTCATAAGCTTTAATTGTTCTACAGTAGGAGCATTATTTTTTGCACCTTTAACTGTATCATAACCCTCACTAGCTTCTTTAGTCATTTGAACAATTCGTTTCCACATACCAGTAGCGTGATTACCATATTGTTCTATACCAGGAAGAGTTTCAAATTCTTTAGCCATTTCTAAAAAGTTTTTTTTATTAATTCTTTCTTGTTCAGTTTGTATACAATTTCCCATTAGTCACACCATTTATTGTTTTCTTTATTTTTTTCAGCAGTCCATTCACTAGGAGAATATTTAGAGCGTTCTGATTTGTAAGGGTTTAAATTATATAGTTGTTGACCAACATCAAACACAGAACCTCGATTACCGCTCATTATAAATACACTATTATCTATTTCATTCATTTTTTGCAAGTCAGATTGTCCATTTAAAGATATTGCCCTAGAATGTCTACCAACATTTCCTATCATACCAACAGGTATTGCATTCATTACGTGCATATTAACTGTATCTTTAATTAATCCAGTACCAAACAATTTATGCATTTGATGATAGCCGCTTAATCTAGAATATTCAGTTGCATTAGGATTTAAAGCGTTTATCAAATCTATTTTACCGTGATTAGCTGCGTAAGTAAATGGGTCAAAATAAAATCCTCCTTCATTTGACTGTTTTAATCTTTCTCCTAAAATTGAATTAGATTCAAAAGAATTTGGATGCCCAGTAGTTAAATACTGTAATGACATCTCATAAGACTTAGACATACCTTTCAAGAAATTAAGTTGCATTTGATTTCCAAAAAATTGTGAATTATATCTTAATCCAAGTTTTATGTATTTTTCAATTCTTTTAGATTCTGGAGTAGGAAAATATAAGTCTTTATATTTAATAACTCTAGTAAAATCTACTTTAGGAGTCATAATTTTTGCAATATAAATATTTTGTTCTTGCATAGTATTAAAACCTACAGATTCTTCTCTCATTCTATTAGTAAAATATTGATATATATGTGCTTCATTTACAAAAGCTATTTTTTCGCCAGCTTGTCCATCACGGTGACTTAATTGTGCTGTTTCTCCGTTTCTAAAAGCACTCCATGCAATACCAAAATCACGTCTTGTAGCACTAGCAGCTTTACTTAATTCTGCAAAATTAGTTCTATCCATTCCCAATTCTGAGAAACTCATATTAGTATATTTACCAAAACCTTCTACTAAAGCCATAGCTCTTACAACTTCATGGTCGTAACCTATTTCTTCTACTACATTTTTACCTTTTTTAACTTGTTCTTCAAATAATTTTCTTTTTTTCTTTCTAGTATCTGAATCCATTGCTTTACGATTATCTTTATAATATTCATATTCAGCTTGTTTCATTTTGTGTTCTACTATTTGATTCCTGATATCTGGACCAATATCTATTTCTTCTTTAATATTATCTTTAAATTCTTCTAAATTTTTAATTTTTTCAGAAAGTTGAGTTTTTGTAAAATTAGACATAGTCTTGTTTCTTAATTTTTTCAATTCTCTAATTTTGTTTTCTAAGGCATTTGCATAATCCCATTTTTCAGAATCTTTTTTAATTTTTCTACTAAAATCTCCCATCATATCTTGACTCATTAAAAACTTATCTAAGCTCCCATCTAAATTCTCACTTTTATCAACAATGCTATCTCTAGTATTTTTTAGTTTTAATTCCCCTACGTGTAATATTTGAGCTAATAAAGTATCGTATACCATGTTAGTTCTACTAAAACCTTCTCCTGTTCTATTAGATTTAATTTGAGCATTGTCTCCAAACCCTGCAAGTATTGTTCCTTTTTCGTATTTAACACCTAAGTCTTTAGCTATTAAATATTCAGCTTGTCTCATGTTACTATTATATTCTTTAATTTGTCTCATTAAATTATTTAGACTAGGAGATTGTTGTTGACCTTTATCAAATATATATTGAGAAGCATTTAACAATTCTGTGTAAGGTCTAATTAAACGATTTGTAATAGCTTCTTTATATTTAATATCTATTTCACTATCTTGCTTAACAAGCATTTTATCGCTTCTTTGACGAACTTGCCCATTAATTGTTTCAGTTACTTTAAATTCTGACATTTTATACACTTCAAATAATCCATTTTCTCCAAAGAATATTCTATTATAAACGCTATTTGTATCTTTAAATACACCAGTATTAAATCCATTGTCCATATCTACAATATGTTGATTCATATTAGCAATTTCTTGATATACTTGATTTATATCTGCACCTTTTTTAAAGTGTATATATGTATTTTCTGGTAATTTTAATAACATACCTCCTACAGATTCACCTGGTCCATTGCTTCCCATAACTGCGCCATCAGAACCATAAATAGGGTCTACTATTCTTCTATACTGAGAATCTGCTTTACTTGCATTGTTTAAAAACCAAGCTAAATTAGTTTGAGATTTCATCGTAGTTCCTAATTGTATCTTAGCTTTTTCTAATTGTCTTAAATAATTTATTTGGCTATTTGGATTGTCCATATCTAAATTTTTCCAACTTGCCATATTATTTCCTTCACCTAATCCAATAGTGTCTACGGAATCTCTAACCCTAGCTCTATTTACTGCGTATTCTAACATAACATCGTGTGGCATACTTGCAAAATAATTGATTGTATCAATGTCAAAATCACCTTCTGCCGCTCTTTTTAAATCCGATTGATTTAATGCTACAATATTACCATCTCTACTATCTTTAAAGCCTTTTAACGCAACAGGCATAATACTAGAAGTTTTTGTATGTGGCTGTCTTTCTGAAACTATATTTACTTGGTAATTTTCTGGCAACGCTTCAGCTAATTCGCCCAATGTTTGTATTTTTCTATAATTCTTTTTCATACCTTTTACTTCACTTAATCTTATAAGTTTATCGTATCCAGCATCCACTCTTAACCAAACACTTGTATTGTCTGCATCAATAGTAGTATTTTTTGCACTATCTGGTAATAATATTTCACCAGCATCGTAAATCCTATCTCCAACTAAAATAGTATCTCTTAATGTTTTTTTACCTGAAATATCTATATCTGGCACTAAAACTGCTTGACCACCAGGTAATTTAGGTTTTAATAAGGGTTCAACTTCATTTGTAAACCACATTTTATCTTTTTCAAATCTTAGCAAATCTGGATGAATATTGTTTTCAGCCATAATATCCAATAATGCAAAATCAGCATTATCTAATTCTTGAGAACCTTTTTCTTGGCTTTTTGATTTTCTCCATAATTTAAATTGAGAAATTTGCTCTATCCATCTTTTTGGATTTGTCCACAAACTACCTTTGTTTCTAAATTCTCCTAACTTACTTTCTCCTTCTTTACCCCAAACATAATTCATAAAACTATCTCTACTTGTAGTTAGTTCGTTAGCATGATTAATACCTATTGAAGCTTCATTTTTAGCTGCTTTAACACTAACGATTTGCATATCTTCTGGTCTAATTGTATGAACATCAAGTCCACCTTTTAATACAACTTCTGGTTTTAATCCATTGAAAAATTGTTGAGAGCTATATGTTGGAACTTTATATTCTCCTATTTTTTTAGAAGCTGAAGTAAATGTTATAAAGTCAACTTTGTTACTAGCAAATAATTGAGCAAATTCACTTTTTCTTGCAAAAGCTGTTTTATTAACATACATATTTTCTCCAGTACGTAAAACTATAGGTTTAATTCCACCTATACCAGGGTCTGTGTGTCCAGCTAATACTTGCAATGCTTTAAATGCTCTATCGCTTACAAATGTAATTCCATTAACATTAGAAGCGTCTGCTAATTTACCACTAGCTATATCTCCTGTTAGGTTGTCAATTTCTATTTGTAGACCATTTAATAAAGTATCTGCATCGTTTGAATTTATTTTTTTATTTGCTTTAGCTATTTCTATTTCAGACATTTTATCTGCAAGGTTTTGTATTTCTTGTTTCATAACAGAATGTATGTCGGCTATACCAAAGTCTTGACCTCCGTAACTCCAAGTATTATTACCCCCTTCATCTCTAAGAATAACTTCTTTCCATTCTCCATTAGCAAACCTTTTTAAATCTTTACCTACTTGTTTATCTCCTCCAAACCAATCAGGATTCTTAGAAACAAAATCAGATAGCTCATTAACTGTTTTAGTATCAAATCTTTTAGCCGAAATGTTATCAAAAAGTTTTAATCGTTTAAATATTTTAGCAGCTTCCTTTCCTTTGCTTTTTTGTATTCCTCCCCACCAAGCAGATTCTCCTAATATGTCACCTAAAATATAGTCGTCTAACATTTTCTTTAAATTATTATTAGTGGTTTCTGATGTTGCTCCTTCTTTGTAAGTTATTTCTGTACCATCTGTAATAAATCCAGTTTTTTCTAGTCTTTCTGCTTTTTCCTCTTTAGATATGACTCCTTCATTTTCTAATCTATTTAAATAATTTTTATATTCTGTAGTCATAGTTTTTATAGAAGAGTTACTTTTTTCAATTAAATAAGCGTATTTATTTCCGCCATATTGATACATAAAATAAGAAGTATTTCCAAATTCAAATCCATCTCCATACAAATCCATTTTTTCGTTTTGAGTTCTATATTGTCCAGACAACATAGCATCTCCTACCTGGATTCTATTATCTGTATTAAACAAACTTGCACGCATACCGCCAAAAGTAACATTTGTTCCTTCTAAAATTGCAATTTCAGCATTTTGACCAAACATTCTTTCTATTCTATCTATGACATGAGTTTTTCTAACAGTATCATTTGAGTGCGTTGTTTTATTAGGACTTTCTGCGTTAAATTTATATTTTCTAATTCTTATGCTTTTATTGTTTTCAGCTAATAAACTGATTACAGTATTCGCCATTTCAGAATCAGTTACTCTAGAATCTTTATTGTTTTTTATAAAATCTTGCATAAAGTCTGTAGTGAATTTATTTATATCTGAATTATATTCGTTCATAAATTTGTTTTGTATATATGCTTTATGACTTAATCTAGAATCTTTAGGAACGGCAAATTTATCAAACTTATTATTTGCTAATACTTGCTCTATATCTAATTTATTATATTCGCCAGGGTCTATTCCTTTTTGGTCTAAAAGCTCTTCATATCTTCTTTGTATAACAGATTCAGAATCTACCCATTGAGTATCAACAGCTTTTTTCATTTTTTCAAAAACACCTTGCCATTGCGTCTCGTTTAGTTTTTTAAATTTACTTCCATAAAAATCATAAATTCCCCATTCCATAGACAAGGCAACAACGTCTACTGCATCTTTACTTTTTAAATTTCCACTGGTAAGAGCTGATAATATGTATTTTTTAGCCTTAGCTTCATTTTCAAAAGCACTCCAATCTCTACCAGATTCTAAAAATTCTTTTCTGAGCGCTTCTAGCATTAGTTTTTCAGAAGTATATTGTCCTCCGTTTTCTAAATTATTAATATTGTCAACTAATTCTCTAATTTGAATTTCAGTTAATGCTATTTTTTCACCAGGTGAATTTTCTAAAATACCTGTACCATTAGTTTCGTTACGCATATATCTTTTAATACTATTTTCGTATACTTTTATAACATCTTGAATAGCTTTTGGAGAGCCTGCAAAAGATTCAAGTTTTAATAAATTTTCTACAGATTCTATAGTTTTTGCATCTGCTCCATTTTCTTTTAATATTTTCAAAAATTCTGTGTTATCTTTAAATTCTAATGGAGTTCCTTTTTTGCTCAATGCATCTGAAATATCAAAAAGTTCTCTAGCCCAACTTCTTATTGTAAATGTTCCAGGTAAAATAATATTTTCAGCTTCTAACATTTCAATTATTCTAAAATCTTCATCAGTTAAGGGCTGTTTTTTACCTTCACTATCTAGAACTAAAGTTTCATCTAATAATTCATTCTTTTTGGAATTTAAAGCAGCTTCTCTACTTTGTTTAGCCATATATTTATCATTATAATTTTTAAAAGCTAAAATAGGTTCTTTATGATTTTCTAAAGATTTCATAATTTTTCTAGCATCTTTCATAGTAAGTTCTTTTACTGCTCCAGCACTAAAGGTTCCAGCACTTCTTTGTGTCAACCTTACAGCTTTCAAGAAATCATTTAAATTACTTTCCATATCTTTTGCTGATTCGTTTTTATCGTTTTTAGCTTCTTTAATTTTTATTTTTAAAGCAATAGAAGCATCAGCCATATCAGAACCAGTAGTTCTTAAAAGAGCTATTATTTCAGGATTTTTTTCAACAAATCTATCCAATTCTTTCATAGAAACTTCATTTACTCTATAAAATTCATGATAATTAAAAGCGCTTTGAAACCACATATCTGAATATTCAAATTGAGATTCTTTTCCTATACCAAAATCTTTATTACTTTGTTGTTTAGCTAAAATAGTTTTTTTAGCAAAGCTATCCCAAGCTTCTTTACCTGGCATAGTGTTGTCATTGAATTTAATTTTTTCTTTAGCTATTTTATGCGGTCCATGTTTTGCTATAGCATTAATCATGTGGTTATATTGAATAACTTGCCATTGTTGCACTTCGTTTAATTTACCAATTACTTCACTAATTTCTATCTTTCTAAAAGTATATGTTTTTGTTTCGCTATCAAATTCCCATAATTTATCAGGAACTTTACCTTCATTATTTAAAATATTAGCAATTTCTTTAACGTTATCTGTTAAATTGCTTTTAACCAGGTCGAATAAATCATGATTTGCTGAATGATACAATTTATTCATTTTTACAATTCCTCTCATACCAGGCTTAAAATTCATTTCTTTCATTTTTTCTATATAAACCTTTTTTTGTCCTACAGTAAGTTCGCTCCAATCTTTAGGTCTTTTTCCTTCTCCTACTATAGAATCAAATTTAGAGTCTGTAGCCATTCTTTGATAAAGCAATTTCCAACCAAGTTCTCCTTCTACCTGAGGACCTCTTTTGTTTTTTTCTATTGTTCTTTGAGAAGTTTCTGATTCTAAATCTACTCTAAACATATCATCGGCTTTTTCATTAGATTTAAATTCCCATAATTTTTTAAGACCATCTAAAACTTCAGGATTACTATATCCTTCACTATTCTGATTCATGTGTCTATCATGTCTAGCATCATTATATACTTGATACTGCAAAGCACCCCACATTAAATTGTTTTTGCTTTCCATTTTACCACCTAAGGCTCTAACTAAAACATCAGCATCTCTAAATCTTTCACTAAAAGAACCCATAGGTTTACGACCACCCATAAAAGTTCCTTCATATCTTTCCCAAGTTTTTGTATTGTAATCTTTATAAGTTAATTCTTTTCCATGTTTTAATAAGAATGCACCAATTAACAACGCTCTAGCTTTATCTCCCATTGTTAAATTTTCATCCATAAATATTCCAGGACCTCCAGCCATAGTAATTCCACCAATAAGCATACGAGGCATACTACCTATACCAGCTTCTCCTCCACCTAACCAATCTTGCTTTAATGCTTTTTTAAATTCTGATTTCCATTGATTTCTAGCTTGTCCGTGAACGTTTTGTATTACATCTCTCATTAACTCAGCTGCCGCTTTTTTTTGTTCTTTAGTCCCGTTATCTAATTTATTCAAAATACTTACTGGGTCTGGTTCGTCTAAACCTAATTTTCTTAATCTTTCAATATGTTGTTTACTAATTTTTTGTCCAGGTTTTGCTCCACCTCTTGTTAAATAGCTAGAAACAATTCTACTCAATTCTACTCCCCCTAATTCGGTGCTATTTATACCTCCTAATACGCTAAATTGTCTACCAACAGCTTGTTGACCAGCATCTGTGCCTAAATTATATCCTTTAGCGCTAGTTCCTTTCATTATTGCTCTTACTTTGTCTACGCCTTTTAAATTAAAAATACCCATAGTACCACCTTTGATACCACCAGGTATAAATCTAACAGCTCCTAAAGCGTGTCCTAACGCTAATGCATGAGTAGTAGTAGAAAGTGGGTCCCAATCGTGTTCTCCAGCTGCAGCGTCTATCCCATGCAATACATTGTCAACTGCTGCAAAAACCATAGCTTCTTCAAACATGTGAGAATAAAAAGATGCTTTTTTACCATCTCCTAATTTCTTAGCAACCAACCCAGCTAAATTAGAAACAGGTCTACCTCCACCTTTTGCTATTGAATTTACTACAATGCTATTTATTTGATTAGCGGCTTTTTCAGTAACAGTAAAACCTTTTGCTTCAGCAAATTCTCTTAAAATAGTCATTCCCTCATCATCAACTTGTTCCCAAAATGCTTTTCGTTTTGTTGCATCAGCTAAAGCATCATCAAAACCAGCTAAAGGTTTAATTAATTTTTCATCTAAAACGTGTTTTTTAAAAGCTCCAGCAATACCTAATTTTGTAACATCATCAGCAACAACACTTGCGCCTTCATCAAGATTTTTCTTAGCAAAGGCAATACCTAAATCATCACTTTGTTTAAAAACATCGTCTGCAATATTTTTACCTATTTTTACACCACTAGCTTTAGAAACAGCTTGAACAGTTTTACTAATAGCTGCTTTACCTGCTCCAAAAGGTATTAAGAAACCAGCTGCGGTACCAATATCTCCACCCCATTTCGCAGCTTCAGATACTTTATCGTCTTCTGGTTCCCAATCTGAAAGCGCACTAACTGCTCCAAAAGTAGCTGTATCAAATAAACCTTCACCAAATTCTCTTGTAAAGTCCCACATACCTGCACCTAAACCTTGATACATAGATTTTTCTTTTATTTGAGCTGGTTGAGATTGAGAATAAAAATTCATTCCACGATTTTGTGGGTTTGTATTAGATTGAGCTGTATTATCAGATTGCACAATATTTCTAGTGTTTTGACTAACACCAGCTACATTGCTTTCAAATCGCTTTTTTAGTATTTCTTCTAAAGTAGGCATACTTTATTATTTATTTTTCTTTTCTTGATAGTCTGTGACATCTTCATACCAATCCGTAAGAAAATTAGTCATTTTTTTCCCGCCATACATTATATCTCCAACGGCAGTTCTTTTATCTGGTTCATTGTCATATCTAAATACTTCAGTATCTGGATTGTATCTTGGCAAGCCTGGGATTGAGCCAAGCTTTCCTTCATATTTATTTCCAGTAGCACCGCCCCACATATTTACTATAGAGCCTAAATAATAGTCTGTTTTGTCACCAAATTCTAAGAACTTATCAAAATTTTCACCACGTCTTTTAGATTCGTATAATTCTTCTTGTTCGGATAACATTGAATGTTCGCTTTGTAATATTTGTGTATTATGTCTTAATCTTTCTATAGCATCATCTATCGCTTTCGCTTTGGAGCTTTGATTAAATTTATCTAATTGTATTTGTCCACCTAATTTTGCATCATTTTCTAAATTATTTCTATAGTCCACAATATCTTTTATACCGCCTTGTTGTTGCAATATAGCATTATTAACTTCATTCATTCTAGTTTCAAATATAGCTTCTTTTTCACCAAAAGTCATTCCCTTATCTATTTCTCCCCAATTGCTTTTATCAAAATTTAAATTATCCATATTTAAAACCCAATTACCAGTATTTCCACTTCCAGGACCTTTATCTAATTTAATTCCTAAATTTTGAGTATATGCATCTAATAATTCTTTTGTTTCATTGTTAACATTTATATCATCGCTAACATAATTCGCTTCTTCTTTTAATTCTTTTTCTTTTTCTTCTGCAATATCTACTAATTCATCAACATCTTCTTGATTCAAATATTGAGCTAATTCATTAAATTTATAATCGCCTAATTGCATATCAGAATGTTCTTTGTCTAATAATTTAACTTGCATATTCATTTCTAATACTTCGTCAAACATTGGAGGCAATTCTCCTTTGTATCTTATCATAGATTCCATATAATCAACCATTAATTGCGAATTAGTTTCATTTTGATGATAGCCTGTTAATTGACCAAATAATTCAGAAGATTGTTCTTTAGTAAATCCGTATTTATTTACATAAAGTTTGTTAAAATTTTCTAAACTATATGTAGTAGATGCCTTGTCTCCAGTACCAGATATTTCTATAATAGCATTATCCTCGTTTGTTAATTCAGGCAATATAAGACTTTTAAATATAGAATCTAGTCTTGAATTTCTACCAGCTATAAGAGGTTTTTGTATTTCTTTTATTTCATTGCTAAATGCTGCTTTTTTCTTTAGAGCAAATTCTTGCATTGCAAGGCTTTGAGCTTGACTTTTAAAAGCTAATTCTTGTTTAGCTATTTTTTGGCTTTCTCTAAATTTAAGAGTATCCAATTCAAAAGCTCTATCATCTCTTGTCTCTTGTCTTCTGTTTTCAAAGATAGAGTTTAATACTGCTAATACTTCTGCTCCCTGTGCCATTTAAATTATATCCCATCCTAAAGCCGACATAGTGCTATTAGTTTTACTAGCCATACCTATTTGAGCTTTTAGTTTTGTGTCTTCTGCCCTCAACCTAGCTTTCTCTTTTAAATCAAAAGCAAATATATCAGCTTGTGTTTTGTCTAAAGTTCTTAATATATCTCTTCTAGTGTTTGTAAAATTTTCATTAACTTGTTCTAATCCTAATCTATTTTCTTCAGCAGCTTGACCGCTAAAGCTAAATCCTTGCGCACCAGAACCAGCTTCATAATTTCTATCTAATTCTTGAGCCAATGTTCTAGATTTAAAACCAGCATTTTCAAATGATGATAAATAATCTACTTCAGAAGCTTCAACTTGTTGAGCCGTAGCAATATTTAATTCTTTTCTAGCTGTTTCATTGTCAGCTAATTGAGCTTTAGCTGCTGCTATCTTAGCTCTAGAAGCTCTTGCTGTATTCCTTCCTTGACCAATTGTTCCAGCAACTTGTAAACCAAATAATGCTGGTGCTAACCATGCAGGCATTAGTATACCTCCCAATATTCGTTAATTAATCCAGCTTTTAATAAAGCTTCTTTTCTTTTATTGCCCTCTTCATCTGTTTCAAACGGGTCAATAACTTCTTCATTTCTATATTTTTTAAATATACTTCTATCTCCTTTTAAATCAGCCCAATCTATATTTTTTAATGGATTTGCACTTAAAGTTTTATCGTAGAATCCTTCACGCTCTCCAAAAAAAGAACTGTCTTCAAATGTTTCAAAATCTGTTATTGTATCTAAATATTCATTTATATTATCATATAAGGCATAAGGAGTTTTATCTTGAGTTAATTCAAAAGAACCATCTCCTTGCATTATCCAATTAGTATTAATTTGATAAGGACCTATATCATAACTTGCCAATTTTCCATCATCTGTATAATTTTTACCTATATCGTAATTAGTTTCAGACTCTCTTGCTTCAATAAAACTTTTTATATCATCCCATTGTACTCTTCTAGTGCCTTTTACTTCTTCGCTAACAGATTTATACATTTTCATTAATTCATCAGAAGCTGCATCTTTTTGTGCCTCAGTAGAAGTTTCAGCTTCATAAATATCTTTTTGTTGATAAAACAATTTTTGTTCATCTTTGTCGAACCAATTATTAACTGCATTTTGTTCACTTTGCATTAAATCGTCTAATACTGCCATTCTAGTAGACCATGCTTGAAAACCTTGACCTTCATAAATCATTTTTCCTACTGTATTAGATACTTCTCGGTCCATTAAAGCACCTGCTTTATAGCCTATTTTTTGAGTTCCAGACAAAGCTTTTGTTTCATCTCCATATTTCCATCCAGAAGATAAACTTCTATCAATAGTTTCAGGGTCTAGCAATTTAGCTCTTGCTTCTATTTGACCTTTTGTAACTTTTTCTCCACCGAAAGTCATTTTTTCTTCGAACATTTCACCAAATTTATTCTTACCAGACAACACATCTAAAAAACTAGCGTGTTCGTATTTAAATTTTTCACCAGTAGCTCCTTCTAAATCTGCTACATAACCTTCAAATTCTACGTTTTCTTCTTTTTGTTGATAAAAATTATCTATTAGCTTTCCAGCTTGAGCAACCAATTTAGTAGTATCGGAGATATTTTGACCTTTACGAACGTAATCGTCTTGTTCTAAATTTGATATATATTCATTAGCCATAGCATCGTACATAGTTCCTTGATAATTTGCTATTGATTCTTGAGCTCGTCTTCTTGCTGATTTAACTTTAGCCATTTTTCCTCACAGATTTTATATCTAATTTACAGTTAATATTATTAAAATTCAACAACTTTATCCGCCTTCTTCATCCATCTGTACATATATAGTAATTGTTCTAGTTACAGATTCTGTACTACCGCCACTTGGAGTGTTAGATAAAGTAATTGTAGAAGTTCCAGTATAGGAGTTCGCATCTACAGTATCATTAGGAAAATCTACATAAAATCTCATATACAATGTTTGTGGACTACTAGACAATGATATGCTTACACTATCAGAAACATTTCCGTTATTTGTAGTTCCATTAGATATAGGGCTTGTGCTTACTCTAACACGCATATTCCCTACATTAGTACCTAAACCACTAAATACAGGATTTCCACAAGTAATTGTAGTAGTTCCATTGTTCCCATTAGTTAATACTGCTGTCTTGCTAGTAGATATATTAAAAGTACTTCCAGATGAATCATAATATGTAGAAAAACTAAAGTTACCAAATACACTTGACCATTCAGGGTCTAATGATAACCCGTAAAATTCATCCATACTATCGGGAGTTGTTAAATTAAAAGCTGCTGATGCGCTTCTTAAATCTAATGTATCGTTATTATTATTATTCATTTCGTCATTAATATCGCCAAAACTTATAGGTCCTGAAAGTTGTAATGTCATTTTTCAAGCTCCTCTATGCGTTTTGTTAATTCTTGTATTGTATCAACTAAATAAGGTATAATCTTTATATAGGATACAGTTTTAACCTTTTCATCATCTCCTATAAATCCAGGAGTAACATGAACTACATTAGGTAATACTTCTTCTACTTCTTGTGCTATAAACCCTACATCCTCTAAATTATCTTCTTTCCATTTATATGTACTAGGTTTTAATTGCATAACTAATTCAGAAGAATCTTTTAACCTTTCTATGTCTTTTTTAAGTCTAATATCCGATACATTTAAAAAATTACCAGATGCGCCAAATGCGGTGATATTTCCAGCTGAGACTACATCACCATCGTGTTGGACCTGAAACTTCTTTGTAGACCCATTTTTAGCCTGTATAAACACAAAATCATCTCTATCTAATGAATTTAAATTGCTTACATCTACATCTAATCCCATTAAACATAAAGCTCCGTCTGCATAGTTATCGCCAGTAGCAGTATCTTTTACTATTGCTTGGAATTGATAGATGCTTGTTCCTACTCCACTAGAATTAGTAAACCTCATATTATTAGCATCTGCGTGACCAGAATCTATTTGTGTATCAAACAACATTGATTGTTTAATGTATTTATCAGTACTAAAATCGCTTATATAATCTTTTTGTATACTAAATACTGCATTTACTGGAGTAGCGTTTACTGCGGTAGCATTTAAATCATCATCATTTATTTTTACATAAAAATTAGTTTTAGTTGCATCTGTGCTATCTACTTTAAAAAATCTATTAGCTATAATATTATTAGTTATTTGGTCTTCAGAAGATAATCTTTTTGCATAGACTACATCAGTAGAACCAGATAAATCACTTGTTCCCCCACCCCAACTAGGAGCACTATCAGCTACAATAAAATCATTATAAGCAAAGGATTGAGTAGAACTACCTACTTCAAATATATCTACATTAGCTCTTTTAACTGTAAGAGTAGCTTTACTACTATCGTTTGGTAAAATCTCTACTTTATTTTGTGCGTCTTGTTCTGCTGTTAAAGAACCTTTTATCGCTAAAGTGTTTGAAGCGTGAGTCCATACTAAAGAACCACTAGTTCCTCCTAAGAAAAAATCTCCATTATTTTTTATCATAGTTTTCCAAGCACCATCATAATACCCCATAAAATCTGAAGTAATATTTAACCCAGTAGTAGGAGTTCCATTTGTAGTTAAAGTAAAGCCGCTATTACCTCCAAAAGAATATGTAGTTGGATTATTTTGTGCAGAATCATTTGCTTCAGCATTTGTAGGAGCAAAATCTCCAGTATTAGTTACTGTAATAACTCCAGTTACATTTAAAGTACCAGTACTAGAATCCCATGTTAATGTATTATTAGCACTCCCACCAGTTTGTACTAATGCAAAATCGCCATTACGAGCCATATATGTTTTAAAAGCTCCATTTGTATAATATCCTAATTTATTTGCATCTAAAAAGAAACCGCTACCAGTAGGACTATCGTTTAAAAGCTGTGTTAATTTTTGTTTATCTTGTCCTGTGGTGTAAGCGTTAACATCAGATATATCTGAAGCTGCAATAGTTAAAGTTCCTGCATTAATTGATATGCCTCCTATTTCACCAGAAGTAGCATATATGTGTCCTTTTAAATAAACAGATTCACTATATAATCCATATAAATCACTTTGACTACCATTTAGTCCAGCGTTAGTGTCTGTGATGCCATCAAGTTTACCTATTCGCACCTTAGTTTTTGTAGCGTCATTCCAATCAGCATAACTAGTTACACCATCTTTAATATCAATAAAGGGTGCATTAGAATCATCTGAAGTTAAATATATAGCTCCTTGTCTAGTTGCTACACTTGTATTTCCTATGCGAACAAATTCATCTCCAGCCTCAGGAAAACTGCTATTGTTGTATCCTATATTAGTTACTGTTGCTACATTATTAGAAACAGAACTTACCTTGTAGACTAATTTTTTAATTATATTTGCACCAGAAGCAGCAGCTCCAGGTTTAACTTTTTGCATCATTATAATATCGTTAGCTACAAAAGGACATAAATTGTTTTGGGGTGCTTCAAATGTTATAGTACCATCATCATCACTAGCGCTTAAACTATTAGAGCTTTCTACTTTAGCGCTACTAGTAATAAATACATTACCATTGGTTGCTCTTATTTGTTGTATTAATAGTTCATATACTGTTAAACTTCCTCGCAATATCAAATCACTAAATTCAGCTGTAGATGTATTGTCTATTTTCCATCCACTACCAGCAAAACCTGATGAATAAGGGTCTGAACTTATATCGTCTCCAGAAACAACTATATCACCAAACTGAACATTGTCAGTAGTTCTTACCGCTTGATTCATTGGATATAATTCATTTGCTCCATGACCAGTATTTAATGTTGTTCCAGTAATGGCGCTACCGCTTATGTTTCCAAACTGAACATTAGAACTTGTAGTTAAATGTTGTCCAGTATTGTATTGCAATTGTGTGTTTGTTATAGAATCATTTGTAATACTTAAGGCAGCGGTTGAACCTTCGCCTTGAGAATGACTAACAGATACTTGACTATTACCTGTTACATTGACCATATAATTACCTGTTGTGTGAGTAGTAAGACTTACAGCATTATCAGCTATCATAGAACCTTCTACAGCATCGGTTTGTATAGTTAATGAACCAGTTCCACTAGCTAAACTATTTAATGTTATAGAACCTTGAACATCTCCACTATTAAAATTAACTACTGGAGATTTGTTAATTACTACTCCACTTGCTATATCTCCACCATTAATATCTATATTAGAAAAAGCTGGTTGACCGCTAAAAGATGGATTGCCTGAAAAAGTATGATTAGCTGTAATAGTTCTAGGAGCTATGTTGTGTACATATTGAGTGTGGTCGTCATCGTCTAGGTTTAATAATAAATTGTGATTTCCGCTTCCACCGCTCGGAACAGCAACAGACATTCCCCCTATCATTCTTACCCTAGAACCACCTTGTTGCGCAGTTCTTTGAACATCAGTACCAGTAAATAAATTTATCCATTCCCCATCTTCTTTAATGTAGCTTTCAGTAATATTGTTTCGTTTTACATATACAATATCCCCATCTCTACCGCTATCATTGTCAGGAATATCTTCTCTAAATTTAGGTTTAGATTGAGCTAAATGTCTAAGTTGTCTCTCTCTACTTGACACTCTTAGTCCTATATACTATAGTTATATCGTTAATTTGTATATCACTAACAACACTTTGACTAGAAACTTCTTCTAATCTTACAGCAAAAGACTTTACATTATTGGCATTACCATCTGTTAACATTTCTATTTCAGTCCAATTTACGCTACCTGGTATATCAGTTATATTATTTCCGTCAGCATCTTTAAATGTTCCATCAAAATCTTGACCATTAGTAGAAAATTTAGGTAATATTTTTGTAGTAACATCTTGTTCAGTATCATCAGGTCCATTGCCTCCTTTATATGTAATATATACTTTAGTTACTTTTTTGTTGGCTTGTGTTCCAAAATTATGATTTTTTGTCTCTATAGCAAAAGGAGTAATTGCTCTAGTAGGAGAAGGATTCCATGGAGATATAGTAGTTGCTCCCGCACTGTTTTCATATCCAAAAGCTAATCTACCATCCCAAATATTTACAAAATTAGTTTTTTCTTTATTTTCAGTTCTTCCGCCACCTTCTACCCAAGACGTTGTAATCATATCATAAACCATTACATCGTCACCATTTGTTACATCTTGAAATAATACTAATTGTTTTTCAGCTGGAGAATAACCTATCATAGTTTCATTAGAGTCGTTATAAAAAGCATCCCATTTTTCTTGTGATATAACTTTTATTCCAGATTTTATAAATAAATCAGTTACAGTTTCTCCATTGTAAAAATAAACTCCATTATTATTGCACCACGCAACACCAAAATCTGTTTCACAAACTTGATTAGGGTTAGAAACTCCTTTATATTTGTGGGTAGCCTCTAAATATTCTGCTTGACCACTTACATTAATAACGTGTAAAGTATTTTGCTTGAATTGCAATAATCTATCAGCATATCCTATTAATTTTACAATTTCTTCTCCATCCCCAACAGCTACATCTATTCTTCTATCCATAGTAAAAACATCAAATTTATTGGATTTAGATTTAAAAATACTATCAGTAAAAATATGAGAAGTATTGTCTTTGTCTACAACTTTTACATTAGCAACATAAGCTCTTCTATTAATTAAAACGCTTGTTTTCCATTGAATTTTTTTTATTAAATTTACATCAACATATTTTCTATTTTGCACAGGGGGGAATATAAATAAATTACCTAAATGATATTTCCCTGGATTCATTAATGCTGTTCTTTTTGACATTACAATTCCCTCACTATGTATTTAGAATTAGCTAATCCTATTGATTGGTGTTTGTCCATTATAATTTTTCTATTCCTTACCCATAAATTGTCAAATAGTTTTTTAGCGCCTTCTATATTTGGATTATTTTCTGAATAAAAATATCTTGGAACTATCATATCTTTTATTTTAAAAATTTCAGGACCATCTAAATGTAACAACTCTTTTATTGACGGAAAAATATGAACATCAATATGTTTTCCATCTTCAGCTATTTGATTGTGGAATATAGATAAAACTTTTTCCCAATCTCCCGTTATATATTTACTTGGAGGAAGTATTTGCATATCATAATCTTTAAAATCTTTTTCATTCCTAACCCAACTACCTGCTGCGTAATATCTAAATCTAGGAAATGATTGTTTAGCTTTTTCAACTAATTTTAATACATCTTTAGCCATAAGGATTTCCTCCGCCGCTTCTACCATCTGATTCTTCGTATGTAGGAGGAGGTTCAGTTCCTACATCTGTTACTGTAATAGTTACTTTATCACTAGCGGCTATTACAGATAAATTTTCGTCTAATAATTCTACCATAAATTCTCTTGTTCCAGCTCCACCAGTATTAATAGGTATATTATAAGCTTCTGAAGCGTCATCTAAAGGAATACCATTTGGATGACTAGAAGTTGCATTTAGATATACTGGAGATATAAAACCTCCCCAAGCTCTTAAAAATCCTTTTCTTCCAATAAATCCAGGTGTAGCATTGTTTGTAACAGTTACTTTTAATAAAGCATTTTGATATGAAGCCACTTCATCTGCTGGAACAGTTATTCCGTTTAAATCTACACCTAACAAAGTTCCACTATCATCTTCTTTGTGTAAATTTAAATTATTTCCACTTTTTATATTAATGCTTCCAGAAAATATACCATAAGTAGGGTGGTCTGTTGTATTGTATTCGCCCCAATAATACTTATCTCCTTCTAACAAATCAGTGTATTGTAATAACACCCAATCGTCATCAGCGTCTCTTCTAAAATACCAATTAATTCCTATTATCCTATCATCTATTAAAGGATGGGCTGAATTATCTGATAATTGAGTAAAATTTGTACCACTCCAAGTCTGGTCTCCTAAAGATACATACACTTGAAATGACACTTGATTGTCGTAAAAATTGATACCTTGAGCTATAACACTCATAGGACCTTCTTGATTTCCTTTAAACATCGGAGTTGCTGCAAACTGATAATTACCATTCCAATCTCCATCATCATTTTTCCAATATGATAAACATATATGACCAGCACTACCTAAAGTTACATCAGTTATATTACTTGTCCCTGGATTAGCAGAACTAGCATCAAATGTTGTTAAAGTTACAGATAAATCATCAAAACTTTTTAATTGTTGAGCTGTATTAACCCATTCATTTATAGTCAAATAATCAGTTTTATTTGAGTCATATTGAAACAATTTACTATCTACAAATCCTCTCCACATTGTATCTCTTGTAAAAGTACTATCTGAAACTCTCAAAGCCCCATCTCCTACAAAATAATTAGGTTTTGCTCCAGCTCCTAAAGTAAAATTGTGAAAATTTGAAGCTCCTTTAGTCTTTAAATATACTTTACCATCAGTTTTATGAAAATATGTTAACCAATCTTGAGTTCCAAGACTTCCATCATATTGGTGGTCCGTAGAATAATAAAATAAACCATATCCTTTTTCTATATCATATGATTGTTGAGATTCTATTGAAGTTGCATGAGTATTTCCTAAGCCTACTATTCTTCCAATTTTAGAACAATTTATTCCAGTAGCGCTAACTAACTCTATTTCTTGTATATCCTTAGGGTCAGCATTGTCATTTATTCCTCCGTGAAAAGCTACTATATTTAATTCTTTTTTAGGCACTTTTCTTTACCTTCTCAAACGAGCGCATTCCACCAAGCCCGAGCATTCCGAGAAGTACTGTTGTAAGAGTTCCCATATCAAAGGTTGGTAATGCTATTTCATTTCCAAAACTATATAACACGAATGTTAATAGAGGTTGCAATATAAAATGATACCCTAATGCTGTGGCACATATCCACCCAGTAAAGGGTCTCCATCCCGCAACAAAGATACTTGTATGACCAGCTTCTACTTTATTGACTTCCATTTGTGCTTTGTTGATTTCTGCAATCAATTCAGCTTTCTCCTGTTTGTCTAAAGTAAACTTGTCTACATGACCTGCAACCTTATCAATAATACCAGCAACTATATCTAGTCTAGGCATTATTTTTTACCTTTCTTTTTCTTGTTTGCTTTTACAACTTTCTTTTTTAATAGCATAAAATCATAACATTTTACACATTTATTTTTAAGGTCTTTTGAACAAAAAATTGCATAATGCAACCCAAATCCTAAAACTAATCCTATTATAAATTCTATCATATTTTCTCCTGTTATTTAATTTCTTTTTTAATCTTATCAAAAACTTCACGTTCGTCAAACCTCATACTAATACCAGGTTCATAACGCATTACTTCTTTTCCTTCTTTTAAAATAATAATAGTAGGGACTACTTTGATTTTCCATTCTTTTTGGATAACCGCACCTACTACTTTATTAGTTAAATCTATTTCAGCTACATAGCACAAATCAGCTAATTTTTCTATCTGAACTCGATTTGCGTGATTCCAAGATGCATTAACTTGTATTACAGCACACTTTTGTATATTCAACCCTTGTATTTCTGCGAAATTATCTAAGTTGACAGATTGTGAGTGCAAACAAGATAGTGACGAGAAAAGCGTTAATACCAAGTATGATATAAATTTGTTGTTCATCATTAAACCTCATTAATTGTTATTCATGTTCAGAAGAGTTTCATTAATACTTCTTGTGTCATCTTTAACTGAATCTACTTTCTCTTCAAGTTTTTCTACCTTTTCTTCTGTATTCATAATCGAATCACGAACCATTTGGTCCTTCAAATCATATTCCATACGTGATACTTCTGGTTCTGGTAATTCTTTAGCAAGTTCTATCTCTGCTTGAAGATTAAACCACAAACCAACTATCATGAATATAGTTACAGATATACTCACAAAAGTTTCTATACTGAATGTTAGTTTTGTTCCTTTTCCAACTTCCATGTTTTTTTACTCCAAATTTAATGTTAGTGTAGGGGAGACTAGCTCCCCCCACCCTTCTATTTTTCCTCTTGTTTTACAGGAGGTACAACTTTAAATCCTTGTTCTTTCAAACCAGAAATATAGTTGTGCATACCACGTAATTCAGCTATTTGAGCTTCAATAGATTTTAGAGTGTCTTCTAAATTCATTTCTTGTTGTTGCTCTACTTTTTCTTTAGCCATTTTATTTCTCCTTATTTACTATTAATAGTTGTTAGAATATATTAAATAAATATTATTTATTCAAGTGCTCTTTATGGTGCAGGTCCACCATTTGCTTGTGGCATAGCACCCCTACATTCATTTAACCCCTTATTAGTTGAACCCGAACTATAGTTTGGTTTAACTGCTAAGCTATTTACCAGACCATTTAAAGTACTTAAACTAAAATTGGTAGTCTGACTTGGTAAATTAGCATCATCAAAAGGAGCATCTCCGTGTACGCAGTAAAACAAACCATCTGTATAAGTTTGGTCATCTGCTGGAACGCTACTTCCTCTAACTCTAATTGGTCCAATATTGTTTAGTGCTGCACCAGTTACTGGCATTTAATTAACCTTTTATTGCTTTATATTCAACAATGTCTGCTTCTAATTCAGCTACTCTTGCTTCTGCAGTTACTAATTGTGCTTCTGCTTCTGAAATTGCTTCATCAACACCTTTAGTTTCAATGAAATCAATTACAGTAACATTATTGCCTGACGCATTCTGCATTACTTTAGTATGTTTGATTTCAACTTGCTTTGGCGATGATTCAATTTCATTAGCTTTTTCTGCTATTACTTTAGCCATGTTATTCTCCTATTTGTGTTTTAAGTTCATCTATTTGAACTTGTTGTTCTTGTACTGCCTTTATTAAGACTGCTACCATTTTACCATAGTCAACACTCTTAAATGTTTCATCTGAATTTAGTTCTTTGCTTTCTTTAACTACTTC
>Ga0208793_1000113_pt1 | contig 53549 bp, 67 predicted proteins | sample 17_taG_FD_184092 | JGI IMG/M metagenome (GOLD analysis project Ga0208793, IMG submission 184092) | Marine viral communities from the Subarctic Pacific Ocean - 17_ETSP_OMZ_AT15314 metaG (SPAdes) (version 2) | ecosystem: Environmental > Aquatic > Marine > Oceanic | place: Pacific Ocean | collected... | reverse complement strand
TAAACCTAATAACTATACCTACTTAACTACTTAGAGAGAGCTAGTAAAGAAATACTTGTAGAAGACTTGACAAAGCCGAATATTTTTGGTATGGTGTTTATACCGACAATTAAATAGGAGAGTGTTATGAAAAATAATAAACGCTTGATGGGCAAACCAAGAGCTATGAACAGTAGTTTTACTGAACATAGAGCTGAATTGAAGTGGTCTGAGATGAACAGGCAACAAAGAAGAGCTCATATGAAGAATACTAAGAACAATGCTAAGTAAATTCTATCCTTATACCTTTCTTACAGCAGAAATGCTAGCTTTTGCTATGGCTCAAGAAGAAGAGAAGAGAGTAGATAGAACTAGAAACAGCCAACACGATACAATTATTGGAATTTGCGGCGAATTAGTGTTTCTACAGTATTGGTTTGGAGATTGGCGTGGTTATACGTCGATATTAGGTGGTATGGGTCAGATTGACCTCAATGGTATCATTGAAATCAAATCCAGTGCTACCCCTCTACAAGGAAAAGTAAGTTTGATGGCTAGATTAGATTATGTAGATAAGAGAGAACCCGAAGTATATGTTCAAGTTATCTTTGATACTACTGATGGAGAAAAGAATACACTAGTAGAGGGTATGAGAGCACACATTGTAGGTTGGACAACACACGATGAAGTTAAAGATGCCAAAGTAGAAAAGTATGGCTACGATGTTAAAGTCGTGCCAGTATCTGAGCTGAACCCAATCAAAGAGTTGAAATCTTATTTAGAAGACGATACAATAGAGTTCTAATGGATAAGAGTAAAAGATTAAACAATGTAGCTAGAAAGTCTGACTTGACTGTTTACGAAGATATGAAAGTATTTATCTTGGCTCTAGAAGATGCTGGTGCTGTTAAAGATAAAGACGATGTCTACTGGGTTATGATTAATTGTAGAAACCACAAACTTATAGATTGCTACTTTACGTGGCACTATGCCGGTCGTCCATATTTGAATGACCCGAAGTTCGAAGAGTTTTCTAAATTAGATTTTTCTTTCATTGGAGACAATGGAATTGATTTAGAACCAGCAAATTTGTAAAAAAGCACTTTCTGTGCTATAGTGATAAACGACAATAATATAGGAGAATAATTATGGATGACAACAATCCTTATGAACTAGAACAAGTTCAGACTAATCTAACTGACTTAGTGCAAGCCAATGAATCTTTGGATAAAGCTAAGGACGAGGGAGAGATAGGCATAACTTGGAACGAATGGATAGAGACAGTTCAATATCTATCTACAAGATTTACCAAAGGTGAAGACGCACCATCTGAATGGAGTGATACTTACATCAGAGGTATGTTCCAAGACTTACAATATTTTTCATACAAAGCTGTTCAAGGTGCAGTAATTAAATTGCACAATGAGGGTAGAGCTTATGCTCCTAACTCATCACAGATTATTGGTATGATAAACAAACTAGGTTACAACCAAGTGACTACTTACCACACTTACAATTTGTTAAAGAAGAATAAAACAGAATGTGGTGCAGGTGGAGAACACGATTGGGTAGATAGTGGATGGGTCTTTGATGACATAGGCACACCAGTCTTCCACGAGTTCTGTCCAAAAAGAGGTGGTCCTAATTTGCCGGCTTGTTTAGCTGAGAGAGTTAAGTCAACTCCATCAGAATATAACTTGAGAATCAAACCCGAGCCTATGACAAGAGAGAAGTTCGTAGCAACAATGAAAACTATGAAGCTTAGTCATAAGTTACAAGATGAGATTCTAGAATATAGAAATAGATTACAGACTGAAGAAGAGCTTGCGGCTAGAGGAGGTGCTAAGTGATTGACAATGAATTTTATAGAAGATGTCTTTTCGGAGACAATGAAGAAAAGATAAGTCACAACATCTTTGAGGTGACAAGTTTCTATCACGCTATGAGAGTTAAGAAATACATAGGTATCATTTCTCAATTAATGAAAGATGAGTTGTATCTCTTACAAGAAGAAGATGAAATAATTTTGCAAGTAGACCCGTCAAAGAGTGACACAGTGTTTGATGAGTCAAGTATGGGATTATATACGCACAGTATTATGTCTTTGACTGGTAGATTGCCTATGCCTAAAAAATATGAAGATAGTGCATACGCAGGTAAAAATTTATTTGATGCTCAAGTAGATTGTGTTTATAAAAAAGTAGATGCAAATAAGTGGAAGAATGTTTTCAACCATACTTGGTGGGGACAAGACGATGAACTCTACGCTATGCATACAGCACTTAAAAGTTGTATGAGTATCTTAATGCACAAGCTTATAGATAGCGGCGACTTAGACGATACAGTATCGGTAAAAGATATGTGGAAAATTATAGATAGTGTTATTGAAGAAAACTCAAAAGGATTACCACAAAGAAATGCGGAATTTGATGAGGGTAAAACTTCAGAGTTAGCTTTAGATGCTATTTCAAATTTTTATGGAGAAGAAAATTTTATAGAAAAAGCAGTGCAACAAATTTGCAAAGCTTATAATATAAATACTGAGCAGTAACCAAGTGGGAGGGACAGTCCATGCTGGGTGCGATACCCAGCTACTGCACTAGGGAAGAAGAAAGTAACTAAATATCTGTATGGATGTTTGATACTAAATGTAGTGATTAAGTAAAAGTTATAGAAGTCTTCCCTTATTTTTTTGCCTACTAGAAAATGTTATTTAAATAATGATAATTAAGTAAGTGTTAAGGTGGGCAAGATACGACGAGTATATGAGAGGGTATAATAATAATTGTCGGTGAAAGTTCCTTCGGGGATTTTCATTGCCGATACCCTCCCATCGTCGGCTCTCTTAGGAGAGCCGTATTCAAAATGAAATAATTTTTTTTATTTAAAATTTGACAAATAAAAACATCTATGCTATAGTGGTTATATAACCAACAAAACAAAAGGGGGTATTGTGAAAGAACCAAGAAAATTCTATTACGATATTATACAAATAACAAGAGGGGTAATAAATCATCCTTACTATGACGCAGAAGTCGTAGGAGAGGGAGAGATAGAACTCGATACATTTGGATACGCAAATGGAGAAGAAGTTTTCCATAAGTGGTCTACAAAGACCCAGCGTGCATATACCAAAACAAATACAAAGGATGCTAGAGTGTATTACATTTTTAGACATCCACAATCCGAAGAGGAGGAATAATTATGGCGAATGCAAAATGCTCAGTGAGCTGGTGCAACGGAAGAGGTGTAACTCGTTACAGAGGAGACCGAGTCAATAAAACTGGTCAGACTTTTCACAAGAAAGGTTATCCAGTTTATGCTCACCAATTCTACAAATCTTATTTTTGGATTTGTAGGAATCACAACAATGGTAACTTTAGTCCTTATAGCGAGGACAAGAATTGGGATAAATGGAATAAGGAAAGTTCTATTGCCCGTGAAATTTACCGTGCGAACTGGGGTGATTACTAATGGATAAATATTTGTTCCTTGGGTTAGCTGAGCTAGCCCACGGAAGATTTCCTTATCAGTTGTTCTGTGAGATTGATGGTAAGGAATTAAACTTTAGTTTTAGATTCCAATGGTTTAGCAACTTGATGTGGGCTTGGGCTGTAAGGTCTAAGAACATTGAAGCTGACCAACAAGGTATTGTTTACTCTAATAAAGTTTGGAGAGCTTGGAAGTTACAACATAATATTTTGTATCGTCTTCATTACAGATATGACAGACCTTACGGAGTAGGTATCCACGCAAAGATACAGAAAAGGTGGACTATGAAACTAAAGCACAAAAATAAAGTGAGCTACGTATGAAGAAATACATAGTTACATTCAAAGGGCATAAAAAAGTATTTGCTAATTCTTACGATGATGCAAAACAAAAAGTAGAAAGCGATTTGGAATTTATTCACCCGAACTTCAATATGAAGTTTGAGTCAATAGGAAAATTCCAAGAGGAGGAATAATGACTGAAGATTATAAAAGAAGCCTAGGCAAGTTGTATGAGAAAGTTCAGATGATAAAGAACTTTCCACATATGCTAACCGTTGGCTCAGCTATTAATACAGAGACTAAAAGAAGAGAAGTAGTTCTAGTTCTTAAACAAGAAGATGGACCTATCATTCCTTTAGCAACTCTTTTAACAGCAGAAGATATTGCATTAAGAGATTACGATGCAAAAGACTCAGCTATATTCGAAAGAGTATTTGACTTGTATGAAGTTGAAGACGATAGAGGAACTTTTGACGAGCTAAACAATGGCTTTCATCCTAAAGATAGAACTTATGATGATATGTTGAAGTTTATCGACTCTACTAGAGAAGCTGTAGAAGAACTGTAGATAGTTAGGGTTCCTACGACCCCTGTTTGTTTACGTGCGATTAATTTCGTATGAGTGGGAATCCTATAGTGTTTACAGTATGAATGAGGAAAGTAATAACAAGTAGAAAGGCATTGAAAAATGTTAACTAATAATAACAGTGATGTAAACGCTGAAGACTTGGTTGAAAGACCAAGATACGAATACCACGTAGATGGCTGTGCTGTTCGTAAATGTAAGTGGAAATCCCACGATACAAACAACGAAGGTGCGTTGGACCTAATCACTCAAGGTGGTTATGGTGATTTTATCGATTTATTCGACCAAAAACCAGCATACTTTAGGTTGTGTCACAAACATAGTCATCAATTTGCTCGTTGGTTGAACAACGATGCAATCCTATTAACACATAACGGACACGCTCACAATGGGAGCGAACCCGGTTTTTGGCACGGTCATATTGGCTGGGACCAAAAAACTTGGACTTCGTATGTTACTGGATTCTTTTATCATTGGATTAAGCAAGGCTTTCGCTCTGCTGTATCTTTTGTTAAGGGTCATTTTAAATCACATAAGCAATGGACTAGAAAAGATATTAACGATTCAAGCACTCCAGTAGTGTTGTCATCGTTCTTTTTTAAGCTATTCTTTTTAACAAATGCTTATAAAGGTAAAGTTAATTTACTTAGACACCTTTACAACGCTAAAAAGGTTAAATTAGCTAAGTCTATTTACCGTGATAGCACTAGTTTGTATTCTGAAATATGGACAAACTCTGTCACTGGCAAACTTTCTGAATCAGAAAGGGCACTCATAATAGATTTAGGTAAAGCTTTTACTTCTTTAGAAGAAGAATAGTTGACGTAAATTTAATCAATAGGTATAATTAAGTGACTTATTAAATCCTCCTAGGGATGATGAGTCACCCTATTTAATTTAGTCATAGACTAAATGTTGTTGTCGAAGTAGAACCCCACATTAGTGGGGTTTTGCATTAGTATAATTAATTAAGATGAGTCGTGATTATTTAGAAACAATAGAAGACCCCGAAAGTCAAGTCTTTACAATAGATTTTCCGCCACTACACGAGGCTCAACAAACAGTAAAAGATGATGAAGCACGTTGGAAGATTCTCTGTGCCGGTCGTCGATTTGGTAAATCTCGCTTAGGTGTGCAACTTTGTTTAGAGCAAGCACTTGACGGTGGTCGTGTTTGGTGGGTTGCTCCAACATTCGCAATAGCTAGAGTTGGTTGGCGTGATGTAGTAGCAGCAGCATCAGAATTCCCTAAAGAAGCAGGAGTTAATATAAAACTCGGAGATATGGAAGTAACCTTTCCTAGTGGTGGTTCTATATCAGTTAAATCTGCAGATAACCCTCAACGTCTTCGTGGTGAAGGTTTGAACTATCTAGTTATGGATGAGGCAGCTTTCGTCAGAGAAGAAACTTGGACTGAAGTATTAAGACCTACTCTTACAGAAAATAAAGGTTCTGCATTATTTATCTCTACTCCTATTGGTATGGACAATTGGTTTTATCATTTATGGGAAAAAGCAGATACAGCAGAAGACTGGGCTAGATTTCAATATCCAACAGTATCTAATCCAATCATTGACCCAGCAGAAGTTGAATCAGCAAGAGAAGACTTAGGAGAACTAGTTTTTGCTCAAGAGTATCTTGCAGAGTTTATTTCCGAGGGTGCTCAGATATTTCGTTCTTCTTGGTTTAACTATTTTAAACAAGGAGTCGGAACGATATGGGCTGATGGTAAAAAATATAAAGAAAGTGAATTACAACGATTTGCTACTGTTGACTTAGCTGTATCTACAAAAGAATCAGCTGACTATACAGTTATATCTGTTTTTGGATATCACTCAGAAGATGACAAGTTGTTTATGTTGGATATGTTTAGAGATAGAGTTGAAGCTCCCGACATAGTTCCACAAATAGAACGAATGGTTGGAATACATAATCTTGAATGGGTAGGAATTGAAAGAGCTGGTTATCAATTAGCTATAGTTCAGTTCGCAAGAAGACAAGGTATAAAAATAAAAGAACTTAGAGCTGATAAAGATAAGCGCTCACGAGCACTGCCTTTGTCTGCTAAGATGGAAAGAGGATTGGTTTACTTTCCTAAAAATGCAGATTGGGTCAGCGAAGTGGAGCGAGAGCTACTCACTTTTCCAATTGGTGTTCACGATGATATCGTGGATACATTGGCTTATGCTACATTAGCTGGCAACAAGAAGAGGAAATGGCAAGCGTATTAAATGGCTGAAGAGAAAAGTTTATATAGAAGAACCGTAGAGTATTTACAAGCTCCACCAAAAAGATTAAATGCAGGAACAAAGGGAAGTCCTTATGACCGCAATGATTCTATGCTTACAAGCAATTTTGGTTACAACACACAATCGGGACACTTCCCACAAAAACTAATAGACGATATGGGCGATGGTCTAGGCAACTCTGCTGTGACTGCTTGTCTTAATGTTCTAGCAACATCATTTGCTGAACCAACATTAAAAGTTTATAAAAAAGTAGATGGTGGCAAAGAAGTAGTCCCCTCACATCCAATGGAAATTCTTTTAACAAGACCTAACGAGTTCCTTAGTGGACAAAGCTTAGCTCACTACATTGTTACTTCTTTATCTGCTCACGGAGATGCATTCCTTATGAAAAGCAGAAACAACAAAGGTGAAGTAGTTCAATTGATACCTTTGATGCCTTCTTATGTCAAAGTAAGAGGAAATGAAAGAGAATTAATTACTCACTACGAATATTACGCAGTGAAACAAACAAACTCCCTAACAAAAGATTATATAGAATTACCAAGAGAGAATGTTGTCCACATTCGTCAAGGTATGGACCCGGACGACCATAGAAGAGGCTTTGCTCCAATACGAACAGTATTGAGAGAATTAGCCGGTGATGAAGCAGCAGGTCAATTTGCTGTTGCCTTGTTACACAATATGGCTGTTCCCGGCGTTATCTTAAGTCCAAAAGATGACACTATGGGTGGTCCTTCTAGGGAAGAAGCCGAAGCAATAGCTCAAGCTTTTAAATCTAAGTTCTCGGGAGCCAACAGAGGCGCACCAATGATTATGACTGGTGCTATGGATGTAGACGTAGTCTCATTCACACCGGAACAGATGAACCTAACTGCATTGAGAAGACTGCCGGAAGAAAGAGTATCCTCTGTTCTTGGAGTTCCGGCAATTCTCGCTGGACTCGGCGCTGGATTGGACGCAGCCACGTATAACAATACAAAAGAATTAAGAGAATTCTTTACTGAACAAAAGATGATTCCTTTATGGAATGCTGTTGCTTCAGAATTAACTCATCAAATATTACATACTGAATTTGAAAAAGATGACTACTCAATGGTCTGTCAGTATGACTTAGAAGAAGTAAGAGCTTTAGCCTCAGATAAAAAAGAACAAGTTTTAACAATGAACTCCGGTGTGCAAGGTGGTTTCGTTACTATCTCAGAAGCAAGAAAGAGTTTAGGGTTAGAGGCAGACGAAAGTCACGAAGTTTTCTTAAGACCATTGAATATGGTGGCTGTTCCAGTGGGGGAGACTGGAGTTATGACTCAAATAAATGAGAGCCAGCAAAACCCTCCGGAACAACCATCTGAAGATGACGAGAAAGCTACACTCAATACAACTGGATTTGAGCCACAAGTAAGAAGAACTAAAAGAGTTGTTGGTAAAAGACCTAAGAAAAAGAAAAATGTAACCGTTGACTTAACTATGGAGTTTAAAGGTTCTGAAGGAGATTATTCGCTTATGGATGAGAAAGCAGCAATATCTGCTAAAGTTAAGAAAGTATTACAAAAAAAGGTAACAGACCACAATGCGAAAGACCCAAAGTATAGAGCAAGTTATGGAATGTTGGCAGCTGTCTTCAGACGAGGTGTCGGTGCCTATAGAACTAACCCAGCTTCAGTGCGAGGTAATGTTTCTTCAGCAACCCAATGGGGCGTAGCTAGAGTTAACGCATTCCTTAAAGGATTAAAAGGTAAGTTCCCAAGAACTGCTTTTGACCAAGACTTACTCCCTAGTGGTCATCCTTTAAGTTCTAAGAAATCAGCTAAAGCTGCATCAGTAAAAGTTGGTGACGCTGTTAGTTGGTCCATAAACAAAGACCCCGACCCACCATCAACCGTTCACGGTATAGTTACTTCTGTAAAAGAAGATGAAGCTTCAATGATGGTTTGGGCAATTATGGAAAATGGTGACCATAAGAAAACAGATAGAAATGTCACTATGCCAATTTCTAAACTAACAAAGATTAAAGATTGGCGTAAGGAACAGAAAGCAAAAGAAAAAATTACTGGTTTCCCTTCAGCTGAAGATAACCAAAAGATTAGCTTGAGCAACTCAAATTTTAAACAATTCCCCGACCACGCTTATGTCAAAAATCTTAAAGAGAATTACCCAAGCATATGGAAAAGAGCAGGAACCGGTGGCAACCCACCTACTTCCTTCACTGGAAATGATGCATATCGAAACTGGACGAAATACAAAGGTGGAGATAGAAGTGCGTCAGTATTATCTTGGGTAAAAAGACGAGAACGTTTTATGAGCCGACACTCCGGAAACACTAGACTAAATGGAATCATTGCCGTTATGAAATGGGGCGGTGTAACCAAGTCCGGTGTTAGCACTATGAAAAAAATCGTAAATGAACAGAAGAAGAAAGAAGATGACCGTCGTAAAAAGGCTATAGACCTTATAGCTGGAAACAACGACGATTTGACAAGTTAAAATAAAAGAGTATAAAAGGAGTTAATTTTTTATGGCTAGTGAAAAATTCACAAAGTCAGTGTCATTCAAAACCACTGATGATGAAAAAGGAAATGTTGAAGCAGTATTTTCTGTTTTTAACAACTTAGATAGTGACGGCGATGTAGTCGTTCCCGGAGCAATCAAATCCGGATTTAAAGATGACCAAGTTCCAATGGTATTCGCACACAAGTGGGACCAACCAATTGGCAAAGGTAAAATAGTTCAAGAAGACGACAAAGCAGTCTTCAAAGGTAAATTTTTTATGGGAACTGAGGCTGGTAAAGAAGCTTATAATCTTGCAAAAGAAATGGGTGACTTACAAGAATGGTCTTTCGGTTTTAGAATTAATGACTATGAAGTCGCAGAATTCAAAAAAGATGGGGAATCAGTAGGAGACGTTCGATACTTAAAAGATTTAGAAGTATACGAAGTATCACCAGTTCTTGTAGGAGCCAATAGGCAGACCTACACACTAGCCATTAAAACAGGTGAAGAGTCAGTATATGAATCTAGCTCCGAAGAAAAAGCCGCAAACGACGAAGATATCTTTGATAACGAAGATGATGCCAAAAAAAGAGGCAAAGAGTTAGGTTGTGAGGGAGCTCATACCCACGATGTCGACGGCAAAACAGTTTATATGCCTTGTGCAACACATCAAGTATATGAACAAATGATTGAAGATGAAAACGAAAAAGATTTGTCAGAAGATACAGAAGTTGTTGAAACTGAAGTATCTGAAGAGAAAATTTCAGAAAATGATTCCAGCGTGCAAGGAGTTCGTTTTTCTGATGAGGTGAAAGATGTGCTTGCAGCATTAGATAGCCTTATTGTTAGAACTAAAGCAATTAGTGTTTTACGTTCTAAAGATGGAAGGAATATATCGGCTAAAGCTGAGTCAGCTCTTAGAGCTGTCCAAAGCGATTTAGATGATGCTTGGCAAGAGCTAGATGTAATTCTTGGTTCCGAAGAAGATACTCCGGAAGCTGAAATTGATACAGAGGCTGAAGTAGCTGAAGCAGAAGTTCCAGTAGCAGAAGAGTCAGAGGCAGTAGCCGAAGAGTCAGAAGCTGTTGAAACCGAAGTTGAGGTTACAGAGGAATCTGAAACAGTTGATGTGGAAGAAGAGGAAGATTCTGAACCCGAGGAAGACACTGCAGTTGAGGAAGAAGAAATTGTTGAACTCGAAGAGGTTGACAGTGAATTCGAAGCTCTTTTTGCAGAAGCTCAAGCTACAATTGCAGAATCTATAATTGTTGAGCTTGAAGAAGACGAATAGTATAAGTATAAGTTATTTTGGAGAAAAATATAATGTCAGATTATAAAGAACAAATTTCCAAGAAGCGTGCTGAGTTAAAAGAAGTATTTGATAACCCAGTAGAAGACGGTAAGTATTCTGCTGAGCAAAAAAATGCTATCAATGGTTTAAACACCGAACTCGCTGATTTAGTTGATACAGCTAACTTAGAGAAAAGCAAAGCCAAGAATGAAAAAGCTATGGATACAGAAGTTTATGCTTCTGAAGAACCACAAGCTGGACCTACAAACATTGGTGAAGCTTTCGTTAAGTCTGCTGCTTATCAAAACTACAAGTCAGACGGAGTTAAAGGTGTAGACTCTACAGTAGGATTTAGCCCAATGGGTTATAAAACTACTTTAGGTGCTGGAACCACTAACTCTTTCGCTCCGGAAGTTTTAAGACAGCCGGGAATCTTAGAGAAAGCTCTCAGAGACCCCGATGCAGTCATTGGTCTTTTTGACCAAATCGAAACAGACCAAAATTCCTTTGCATATATGGAAGAAACAACCTTCACAAATGCCGCTGCTGAACAAGCTGAAGAAGCTACAACAGCAGAGGGTGCATTAGACTTCACAGAGCAAACTGCTCCAATCAGAAAGATTGGCGTTTTCTTGCCTGTGACTGAAGAACTTCTTGCAGATGTAAGTGGAATTCAAGGTTATGTAAACTCAAGGCTCGGCACAATGATGAAATTGAGATTAGATTCTCAACTTCTCAGCGGTGACGGAACTGCACCAAACATCGAGGGTATCCTTGATGCTGGTAAAACAAACGTAGACACAATTGCCTACGGTTCCTACTCCGGCGAGTTAAAGCAATTAGGGGCTTTGTATCAAGCAATTACAAACATCAGAACTGGTGGATTTGTAGAGCCGGATGCAATAATTATGCACCCTAATGACTGGTATCAAGTTGTTACCTCAGTAAGCGATTTCGCAGGAACATCTTCAGCAGGTTATGCTGCTAAGAATCCTCTTTTCGTTGTTGGTGGTGGCTTCGGTGATGCACCTCAACCAAGAATTTGGGGTATCCCAGTCGTTCCATCATCCGCTATCGCAGAGAACACAGTTCTCGTTGGTAGATTCGGTGGTGGAGAAGCTGCTCACGTTGTTATGCGACAAGGAATTGACCTTGCTGTATCAGACTCACATAGTGACTTCTTCCTTAAAGGAAAATTAGCTATTAGAGCAACAATGAGAGTCGGTCTTGCTGTCTACAGACAGGAAGCATTCTCAAAGATTACTTCTTTCTAAGAGGTATTCTAAGAAATTTTTGGAGGGGTGGATTATTCTGCCCCTTCAAATCCAAACAGAAGGAAAAAAAGATTTAAATGGAATATATAAAAGTAGAAAAAGATATTTGGAAAATGGCAGATGGTTCATTATTCGAAGGTAACGTCAATGATGTTCCTAAAGGTAACCCATCTAATGTAGCTAAAGCCGGTAAAGAGTATTCAATGGAATATTTAGAATTTCACGGTTGGGGTAAAAAAGAAAAAGCTGCTCCTAAGAAAAAAGCTGCTAAGAAAAAAGTAGAAAATAAAGCCGTTAAACCCGAAGACACAGAAGACAAGTAGTCTTTAAATGGCACTATCAACAGTTTCTGACGTTAAGAGTGTTATTGGCGTAGATATGTCTTCAGCTGACGAAACAGCTATAACAAACATTTTTATACCCGCAGTTGACGCAGCAATCAAAAATTACTTAGGCTATGAGCTTGAGTATACATCTTCTATTAGTGAAACCCTAGATGGGAACAATGAAGAAGAGTTTTATACAAAAGCAGCTCCGATAGTAGCTGTAACATCTATTACAGAAGATGCAGTTGCGTTAACTCAAGGTAACGATGAACACTATGTAGTTTATAAAGCAGAGGGTAGAGTTCGTAAAACAAATAGCAAAAGATGGTCCACAATACGACTTCAAAACGTGACTATCGTTTATTCTGCTGGATATTCTGATTCAGAAGCAACAGCAGAAGACATTCCCAAAGATTTAAAGTTTATTAGTGCTAAAGGTGCTGGCAAAATGTTTGTTGCAGCAGCAGCCTTATCAGCACAACAACCAACTGGTGAAGTTTCAACACATACTGCTGACACCTCTACAGATGCTAACTTTAACTTAGTTAGACAAGAATCACTAGGTGATTATTCAGCAACATACGAAAGTATCCCAAATTTACTAAATGAGGGAATACTAAACGAGATGGATATGAGGGTATTATCAAAATATAAGAGGCAATACTTCACATCGGCATCCATTCTCGACTAGACTTAGTTTTATGGATATAGAAGTAAATAAAGCACAAAGAATAGCTTATCTTCGTGGAATCGATGATGCTGAATTTAAAGAAGCTGTATTAGACCAAATGAACTCTCTAAGATTACAAAAAGTTAATCTTGTTGACGATATGGATGTAATTCTAAACGGGTATCTTTCAGTTTGTAAAAAGTTCCCGATTAAAGCGAAAAAAAAGAAGTAATGGCTAGATACGATTACAAGTGTTCTAAATGTGAGCATTTGTTTGAGGTCCAGCATTCAATACACGACGAACCAAAGATTAAATGTGAAAAATGTAAAGCACTTTCTACTAGACAAATTAGCACTAGGGTTTATCTCTATGGAACTGTTGGCGTTGACTGGAATAGTAATCCTAATGGTGCTAGTAAGTCAATGAGAGACAAAGCCAGTAAAGCCGCTAAAAGAAAAGTTCAGTTTTAAGGATTAAAGTATCCAAGGATACCGTATCCACAACTACCACTTTCTATCTCAGATATTAAACAATCTTCCGGCATAATTGAATCATCGTGCTCATCTACTATTTCACCCTCATACCAAAATATAGAATCTGTATAGTCAGCTCTATGTTCACAATCTGATGGTGGTGTAGATGCATCTAAGTCTTCACAGTATATTTCTGTAAAATTATCCCAATACATTGTAGGCATAGCGTTTACATTGCTACCCCCACCTAAAATTACTATTCCAAGTAATAATCCAAACATTAGTTATCCTCCAATGGATTCTTGTGTCCACGGACACGTCCAGCTTTTTTCGGTGAATGTAAGTAACATTTATCTGAAGGATTGTATTTACTTAAAGTAACTTCACAATCTTCTTTCACACAAAGTCTGCCTTTATCAAACACTCTACTTTGTCGACTTGCTTCATAGTGGCTTCTTCCACTAATACTAAATTGACCAGCCATTATTTACTCGCTATATACATAGCTATATATAAAAAAGCTATTGGACTAATAAAGCCCATTACTATTACTTCTGTTGATAATCCAAACATTATTCTTCCTCCTCAAACCATTCTGCGGGAAATCCTATATTACGTCTTTCTTTTTCCCATCTTCTCATCTCTACAAAAGCCATAGCTCTATCTATTAGATTATCTAAAAACTTATCTATTTTACTAAGCACTTTGCTCCTTTCTTAATTTATTAATATATCTAGCGTCACTTTTCCAACACCATTCGCTACTTGACCAGTCTTTCCATTGGGAACGACCATATATATCTTGTGATAGTAAATATCCAAACTGGATGTTGTAATATTCTGTATGTTGAACTTTTTTAAACTCAAAACCTACGTCTGATTTAGATGTAGGTCCAGTGTATGGTTTACCAAAACGCATAACTACCCATTCATCCCACATTGGTAGGTCATATTCTTCTGCAACCCAATTCCAAGTCCAAGACACAAACTGAAATAGTCCGGAGTCATTATTGCCCTCAGCAGTTCTTAATGCATCGGTATTTCCTCTAGATTCACACCAAATTACTTTTATTGCAGTGTTAAGTTGTATAGGGTCTTCAAAAGTTTCTATTAACAATTCTGAGTGTTCTCTTACATTACGGGTAACGATTGAGTCACAAAAATGGTAATTTTCTACATAATCAGTGGTTATATAGCTGTTTTGGGGTAAAGCTGTCGCTAGGAAGATTAAACATTCTGCTATCATTTAGTCTCTTTCTTTGTCATACTATAAACATAGCACAACAAAGCAGAAATGTCAACTATCTATTTTTAATTTAATTGCTTTTGATAAAACTTCACTTTCACTGCTACCGGTAACTCCAGTAACGAATTCGTTTACAAACTCTCCATATTGGTTTTGCTTTTCCATAAATAGTTCAGCTTCCCAACAGTTTGCATACTTATTCCAAGCGATATATATCGTCTTATCTTGAACTTTTAATAACTTTTGTTGTTCATCAATAGCTATTAGTTCTGCATTGGTTGTGTCCATACAACCTCCTCTGTCCTAATCCCATTATACACTGTTTTTACTAGAATAACAAGAAAATAAACTTTTTCTATTGACAAACAATACAACCACTAGTAAAGTGAGACTATGATAACAGATAATGACAAGACGACTTATCGACCTAGTTATGAGCAAATGGAGTGGTTGTTTAACAAGCATCCACACAAAACTCTTAGAGAATGGGCATCCGAATGGGGCTTATCTCACGAGAGAGTGCGACAACTAAGGGAGCAACTAGACGTGCCACCTAGAGGTAGTTTCAATAGAGAAATTGCAGAGGAAATTATAGAGTATATACGCAGCGGGAAGGGAACTGTATCTACTGCAAGAACTTATGAAAAATATCCTAGTGTTGGTAAACGTAAATTTTTATCTTGGTGCAAAGAGCACTCAGATTTACAACAAAAGTTAGATGAAGCATTTGAATATGTAGAGTTTCAAAAGAAACATCCTACACATAAAAAATGCCAAATAACTGGAGAAGTATTACCTATCACAGAATTTTATAAAGATAGGAACTCACAAGACGGCTATGGCAGTCGTTCTAAAGAAGCAGTAAAGACTATGGTTAAATCGTATTACGATAAAAGACCACAGGTTACTGTTCCAACTGTAGAAACTAAGAACTGTGCATCTATACCGGAAATTGGTCCTTTACCAGCTTCTGAGTTTGGAGTTAGCACTAAAGCTACTACAGGACTGCAAACATATTGCAAAAAGTTTCAAAGTGAGTATCAGAAACTTAAAGGGCAAGACAACGCTTTTGATATAGCTAAGGGTAAAACCCTTGATTACTATCTAGAGCAGGGATATACTTTATCTAACACATAGTAAGGGTGTTCCATATTTAGCTAAAGCTCCTCATCCGTGGGGAGCTTTTCTATTGGTATAATTACATTATGCCAATACTTTCAACAGCATTATTAAACGAGTCAATAGACATTCAATCACTATCCGGTAGTGGTGTAGACGATAGGGGAAACTCTTCTGCAACATTCGCTAACTCAGCTACAAGTGTTCAATGTAAAGTAGTCAGAAAAGATAAAGGCTCTACTGAATTAGACGTAGAGGGCAGAGAAGAATTCAATCAAGAAATACAATTTATAGTTCCCAAAGACACTACAGTAACAAGATTAGATAGAGTCACTTATGATAGTGATTTCTACAACATCAAAAATGTATACAAAGTAAGAGACAGATTTGGTGCGACAATGTTTAAAAAAATTATCGCTGAATCGGGTTACTAATGGCTAACAAAGCAGTATTAACAACATCTAAAAGAACTTTTAGAAAAGTCAAAGGTGGATTCTCCGGTAAGAAACGTTATAAAAATATGGATGAAGTTAAGAGCCTTGCTGACTTAAGAACATTCTTTTATGAATATTCACTATTCGTTGGTGACTATAACTCAATACCCGGAGTTCCAAGTTTTAATTTTATGAACTCTTCTCGTAGTGCTTTCTTAAAAGCAGGTCGTATGGTTGGTGATGCTAGAGCTATTGGAAACACTGTAGATAAAATCTTTGGTAATGCAGGTAACGATGCTACTAAATTAGGAGAACGTTATTTCAGACGTATTGGTGGTCGTGTAACTGGTAAAGCTCTTATGGCTATTCCCGGAAACAATGTAGTAGCTCGTGCAACTAGGTCTGTTGTTGGTGCTAATATGCAAAAAGAATTTGATGGTCTTGTTAAGAAAATGACTGGTAAAAGTAAAGCACCTAAACCAACTGTTAAAGTTAGAGGACGTGTAAAGCACGATTTCTTAAATGGTAGAAAACCACAACAAATAGTTGAAGCTGCAGCAGAAGATATTGCTAGAAATACTTATGTTTATACACCAGTTAAAACAGGTGCATTAAGAGGTTCTATTAAAACTATTTACAAACCAATAAAAGTAAAAGGTGGATACTTAGAAAGAGCACAAGTAACTATTGGTGGAGGAACTGTAGATTATGCAGCAAGAGTAGAATATGGTGCAGGTGAATTATTCGGTATTGGAACGCCAGCAGTTGTTTCTAAATTATTCCCAGCCCCAGCAAGTGTTTATACACTTAAGTCTGATAGCAACCCTAGAAAAGCTGTTACCGACCAAGGTAAAGGTGCTATGTTAAGAAGAGGTGCTGCTAGAACTAAAGAGAAGTTTAGAAGAGTTGGTATTAAGAGCAGACAAGAAAGCTGGGATGATGTTATCAGAAAGGCTAAACAAGTATAATGGCACAGAATTTACCGGACGCAGAAGTATTATTTAGAAGTTGGGCATCTTCTCATTCTTCTATTACAGATTTAGTTAGCACAAGAATAGCAACAAGATTGCCTAGTTCCGGAACACTTCCTTTCTTAGTTTTTCATCAATTAGGTGGAACTCCTAGTGCTGATGAAGTCTTGATTTATGAAGCAACTATTATGTGTGATGCTTATGCAGGCAAATATGGTAGTGGTGGAACAAAGGGTCAACCCGACTATGCAGGTGCTTATAATTTAGCTAATCAAATTGTCAAAGAAAGTTTTGACCATCAACCTACAAAATATACTTCGGATGGTGGAGTTACTGGTCAGATATACGGATTCTATAATCAAAGCGGACCGGGTCGTATCGATGAGCCCGAGCTAGGTTTAGCACGCTATAATATAGAAGTAGTAATGGTATATGGAGCGGTAACGTGAAAAATATAAAGTTAAATCCATTTATAAGGGATTTCGACTCGATAAGAGACGAAAAACTTGATGTGATAATAGCAAAAGAGTGGATTGAAGTTAAAGAATCTGATTGGAAAAGGCTTGCAGAAGCACAGACCAAACAGGGAGATAGTTTACTTCCAACCTTCATTGCTGAGGGTGATGGAATGGGTGAAGTAAAAAGTTTAGTTTCTGAAAAAGAAGCTATCGATGAGGAATGGTTCGGCACTGACGAAGAAGTAGAAGAAGAAGAGTGACAAGCTCTTCCGTTAGTAATAGGTAGGTAATAAAAAAATGGCACAAAGTATTACAGAAGTAATCTTAGGAACAGGTAACTTGTTCGTAGCTAGTGAAAGTGATTTGAATGGGGCTAGCCCAAACGCTACATTCCCAGCGAACCCAACAGCTACACCAAGTGCATCTTATTGGGATAACATTGGTTATTCAGAAGGTGGCTTTTCTTTAGAATACGATAAAACTTTTGAAGACATTATGGTTGCAGAAGAGATTGACCCAATTAAGACAATCAAAACTGCACAAGAAGTAAGAATCACTGGTGAATTAGCACAGGCATCTTTAAGAAGCTTGAAGTTTGCTATGGCTGGTGGAACCACAACAGCTGATGCACCGGCTTCCGGATATACAACATTAGTTCCTCCAACAACTGACTCTTTTGAAGAGAAGTCATTGTTGTTAAGAGTTAATGCTCCGGGAAATGATGAAGCTGGAACATCCAAAACTAGAGACATTCACGTCCCTAGAGCCGTAAACATTGGAGCGTTCTCAATGGTTCACGCAAAGGCACCTCAGAAGGTAACAATCACTATCGAATATAAAGTGTTGAAACCAAACTCTGATGCACCATTTGCAAACATATTTAAAGTTATAGACGAAGTCTAAAACCCAAGAGGAGGGTAAATGAGTTATAAAGATTTTGACTCGGCGGTAGAAGAAGCCGACAACGATAAGTTAACTTTCAAGGTAGCTGGAAAAGAATATAAAGTTCCTTCACAGCTACCAGCGAAAGTCATCTTAACACAGTTACGATTAGCTAACGATAGTGGTGAAGTCGGAACTAAGAACATTGGAGAGTGGTTAAAAGCTCTCTTAGGTGATGAGATATACGATGAGATTCTAAATGCTGGGATAACTTGGACAAAACTGGAAGAGTTACTTACTTGGCTACTAGAAAAATACGGTATCTTACCAAAAGAGGATGATGATGAATCCGAAGGGGGAGAAGAAGAAGCCCCAAAATAAACATCACTTACGATGATGTTTTACACAGATTTAGTTCTGTTGAGGCTGACTTCCAAAGATTCTACGGATTAGACCCGTTTTCTCTTACTTGGAGAAGGTTCGTTGTTTTATTATTTAGTCTCGTTTCTGAAGAGTCTGCTTTTTATGCTCCTTATATGAAAGAAATGTATGAGGAATACAAAGAAGAAATGAGCAACGAAAAAAATCAAACACCCAAAGTTCAAATTTCATTAGACGAAGCAATGAATGATTTAGGAGTAAATTAAAGTGGAAAAAGCAGGTTCGTTATTTTTCGAAACGGCTGTTGATGATGGAGCTGTAGACGGCGCGGATAAAGTTGCGGTTAAAGTTGGTTCTAGGTTAGCAAAAGCTTTTACTGGTATAGGCGGTATGATAAATACTGCAACTGTAGCAATAATAGCCTCACTTGGTGTTGGTATGATTGCAGGAACAAGAGCTGCAATTGAGTTCGAAGATGCATTCGCAATGGTCAAAAAGACTATGGCTGATGTTGATGACCCGGAAGTCTTTGAGAAAATAGCTGACGACCTACAAAGATTAGCAACACAAATTCCAGTTAGAGCTACTGAATTAGCTGCATTGGGTTCTGTTGCAGGTCAGTTAGGTGTTGCCTCTGAGGATGTTTCTAAATTCGTTGAAGTCACTGGTAAATTAGGTGTCGCAACAAATATGACTGGTGAGCAAGCTGCTACATCTCTTGCTCGTTTCTTAAATGTTACAAACCAAACTACTGACGATGTAGATAAATTCGCTGCTATTTTGGTTCAATTAGGTAACAACGTAGCTGCACAAGAGTCTGAGATTATACTATTAGCTCAGAACTTAGGTGCTGTTGCTTCAGTTGCTGGTTTAGGTGCTACGGAAGTTTTGGCTTTCTCAGCGGCTATGCGAGAAACTGGTCAGCAATCATCAGCTGGTGCAACTGCTCTCGGTAAATTCTTTATGGCACTTAAAGGTGCTGAACAAGGTGATGCTCAAGCATTATTTAAATTTGCTGAAGTAGCAGGAACATCGGTGACTGAGATGGCAGACCTTATAGAAACTGACATAGGTAGAGCAGCACAAATGTTCTTAGACGGTTTAAATAGAATGAATGCACAAGGACAGTCAACTATAGCTGTTCTGCAATCATTAGGTCTAAACCAAGCTAGAACATCTAGGGCTCTTCTTTCCTTAGCTAACAACTCGGAAGGTTTAGCAGAAGCTATAAGATTAGCTAATAAAGAAGCTATAGACCAAAATGCTTTGAATGAAGAAGCTGCAACTAGGTTCGAAACTGTCTCTCAGAAAACAGCACAGTTTAAATCTATTATGAATGTTGCCGGTCAACAGATTGGTGAAATATTTTTACCTTTCGTTTCTAAAGTTGTAGATGTCTTGATACAAATAGCTAAAGGTGTTGTTGGTGCTATAAGAGGATTCCAAGAGATGAGTAGCGCAATGAGAAAAGTAGCTGCAATCGTCCTAGGTTCCGGAGTCGTCAAACTTTTCAAAGCTTTAGGTAGCGCAATAGGTGGGACAGGAAAAGCAGGAGGTTTTCTTTCAAAAATAGCTACAAAATTAGCTGGCGGACTTAAATTTTTAATGGGACCTTTATTGACAATAATTGGACTTATGAGAACCTTATTTAACTTAGGGGAGAAACAAGAAACTTTTGAGGGCTTTAACCAAGCCATAGTAAGTATTGGTGACACTTTGGAAGAAGTGCAGTCACAAGGTGGAGATTTTGCAGAAAACTTTACTGAAGAAACTATGGATGCTTTAGTAGAGAAGTTCCCCGAAGAAATGAGACAAACACTTCGTGATTCTGTAAAAGACGGAGTAATCACAGAACAAGCTGTAGAGTTTGCTGCTGGTATAGGTAGTGCTTTAACTTCAGAAATAGATGGTGCTTTAAGAAACAGTGTTGGAGTAGGGGATATCTTCAACAAGTTTACATTCGATGATTTATCAGAAGCAGTTACTTTAATGGAACAAGCTGGAGGAGAAGAAACTTTCGGTCCTCTTCTAACAATGGCAAGAGAACTAACAGGAGAGTTTGACCAACAAACAGGTGTCTTAACTGAACAAGGTGAAATAATTAAAACAAACCTAACAGCAATGTTAGCTATCGCATCAACTTTTGATAAGATACTCACACCAACTGAAAAACTTGCTTTAGAGCTTGGAAATGTCTTAGAGGCAACAGGTGAAACAGATGAAAACATTGCAAGAATATTAGCTGACGAAGAATTAATGCTTAAAGTAGCTAAATCACTTACTGGTGAGTTTAAACAATTTGGACCGTTAATAGAAGCAATACCTTTTCAAGAAGTTACTGACGGAATGATTACAGCACAAGAACAATTATCTAAGAATGCAGAAATTATGAGACAAGTTATCAATGATATATTTGAGCCTACAGAAATGAAGTTTGCTGTTGAGATGGCAGAGTTTGATGTCTTAGATGCAATCAAAGAACAGAATGAGTTAAAACAAGAAGGCATAGACCTCAATCAAGAAGACGTAGAACTCGGTGAAGAGCTAGCGAGACTCAAAGCTGCAGAATTACTTTCCGAAGAAGAGATATTAGACATACAAGAAAAAACTGCAGAGATTACAGAGTTACAAAACAAACATCGCACCGAAGGGGTTATGACTCTTGAGGAACAGAGAAAACAACAAGACTTAATTACTGAAGCCTTAGAGATAGAAGACAGAATACGTAGAGGTATGCTTCTTACTGCTAACGAGCAGTTACAAAAAGAAAAACTGAAAAAAGATTTACGTAAAGTTGAATTAGCTGCATCACAAGGTTCTTTAGAGTTTGCTGACTTAGAAGCAGAAGCTATTAGAGAAAAAATTAAAGAGATTGATAATTCTGCAGTATCTGCTGAGGATGCAGAGATACTTAGAGCTAAAGCTGCTGAAACAGGAGAAAAAGCTCAGCTTCGTAGAAAGAATGAACTTAATAAAATTGAAAAACTTACAGGCGAAATACAGAAAACAAATGACGATGCTTTAATTCAAAGACAAAAAGAGATTGAAGATATAGAAAAACGTCGTGTTGAAATAAACGAGAAATTATTAGAACTTCCTAGAAAGATGAAAGAAGCAAACTTTGAGGTTCTCAATTCACAAAAAGAATTAGCAAACAAGAATTTAGACCTACTATCCGGATTTAAAGAATTAGGAACAGTTGTAGAATCAGAAGCAATGAGAATGGCTAAAGACTTAGGTTTACCATTTACAACACTACAAGGTATGGAAAACATTATTAACACACTTAAGAATGACTCGGGTGCTTTTATAAATACAGCAGTAGGTAGAGCAGGTTTAGCCGGTAATACTTTTGTAGAACCGGGACAATCTTCAGCACAAACTCTAGTTCAGAAAGTTGAAGAAAGAGGTGCAATGCATCAAGGTGGAATGATGAAAGCTGGTTCAAGAGCACTTGTCGGTGAGTTTGGTCCGGAAATAATCAAAACAATGCCGGGTGGTGGTGCAATGGTATCTAAGATTAGAGATTTTCAAATGCAACAAGGTGGAGGCAATATTGTAAATGTTAATGTTACAGGACTTCCAACTGACCCTATAGCTGCAAGAAGAATTGCACAGAACATACAAAGAGAACTTAACAAGTTAGCAAAAGATGGTAGGAGTGGCATTGTCAGATAACATCTACTCTCACGCTAATTTTCACGCTCACAAAGCTACCCATGATAATGAATACGTAGAATGGGAAGAGGAAGAATGATTGATAATAAAGAAAAACATTATTTAAAGTCTTGCAAGTCAGACTGGGATTGTGGAGAATACTTTTATGGACCTCAATACAGTATGTGCAAACAATGTAGAGACAAGGAGATGTGCTAATGGCTAATACTATAACAATAGGAAGAATGACATTTACTTCACCAGCAAGTATCAGCTTTGCTTCAGTCCAAGATGGTTCAAGAAACTCTATGGATAGAACAGTAAGTATGGGTGGTCAGTTTGTTGCTGATACAGTTGCTGCTGCAAAAGTTTTAAGAGATGAAATAGTCTCAATGGGTAACTCTAACTTAATACTTCCTTTTACTTATGAGGGTGATGACACTTTTACAGGCTATGCAAAGATTAGTGGTGTTAATGTAGACAGTAGCAAGCTAGGTGTTGGTATGTTTTCTTACAGCTTTTCATTAGAAATAAAAGGTAGAGTTTCTGAAATGTTATTTGAATCAAATATGTCCGGTGCCTTATTGACAAACTCACATAGCATCACTTCAACAACATATGCTCCGTGGCACGCATTACCAGTTAATGCTTATAATTACTCTCACGCTCAAGCACCAACTGATGGTATAAGAGCTACAGAAAATGGAAACGTTGCTTTCTTTTATGATACAAACCTAAGAAGCAGTGCAGCTCAATGGCTTGTTGAGCCAGTAGATTATTACAAAGGTGCATCAAAGATTATTGTAAACAATACAACAATGTCCGGGTATCAAGCACCTAACGAACCTACTGCAGTGACACTTACAAATGGTATAATTAAATTAACATCGGGTTCAACCACTGACGAATCCCGATTCACACTAAGTTTCTACGACAATGGTTCATATGTTAGTAGTAGAGAAATATCAATTAACTATGGAGCATCTAAAACTGAATGGAAGTTATGGAAAACAGTTCAGATTCTGAGGAACGAACCTCACGAATGTGTAGTGCGTTTTGCTACCTATTCAGACGATAATGGAGATGGGCGACTCACTGTAGATGTGTCATTAAAGAGAGGAGCCCATCACGTTAGCATTGTTTCCAGTATGGGACCAACTGCTGATAGAGCTGCTAGCTCACGCATTAATTTACAAGTAACGGAAGACGGAGGAACATTTTCAGATAGCACTGGATATATGATAGAGGGTTCAGCTGATGCTGCGGGACAAAAATTTATGATTGGAAGTCCCCAAGGCTATACAGCAGTGACGGGAGATAAGTTAATTCATCTATCTACAAGTCAATTTAAGACTTTTGTAGGATATGAATACAATGCTACCAGTCCAGCTACAATAGATGCAGCGGACGCAGTAAGAGACCAATATCTACAAAGTTTATATGAGAATGTTCGATTAGTAAGGGCTTAGTATGGCAGTAACAACACGATTGATGTCGCCGGGTAACTATAGCGTTAACTTTTCTCAAGAATTCACACCAACAGAAATAATTGAAGCCATTAAAGAATGGGGTCATATTGTTCTTACACCTCAACAAGTTGACGTTACAACCTTAGCTGATTCCGATATATTATCTTCAGCAACATATACAGGTATTGTTTTAAATAGAACTCTTGAAGACGGAACCGTAACAGTTAGTGGTCAAGGTCTTGAACTCTATATGGGTGATGGTGCTGCTAAAGGTATGGTCATTGCCGAATCAAACAATGTAGGTAAAGTTCGTGTTTATACAGGAACAACACTTGCAGAAACTTTATTTAACTCTACTGCACAAACTAATAAACCATTAGGGCTAATGCTTGATGAAGCTGGTAACTCACAAGCTATAACACAAGGAACAATAAGTAACCCAACAGGAACTTATACTGGTCAACACTTCGTAGAGACTGCTTTATCAGCTTTAAAGTTTGTATCAGAAACACTTGATATAGAATACAGAGTTAATCCACAGGGAACCTTAGATGCAGGTCCAGCAGCAAACTTATTCAATGGTGTAGGAACTAGTGAGCCAAATACTATAGTTGTTAAATCAGCTTATGGTGAAGACCCAGCATTAGAGGGTATAGTTCCACAGGGATTAAGAACAGAGTTTGATGCGACTGACTGGGTATCAAGAGTAGACTTTACTGGTGAAGTAGGTTTTTTTGACACAGCTACTGATGTGGCTGGTGAAGCAAATCTATCTTCAAACCCATACAAAGACTTACACGGAAATGCTCTTAAAAGAGTTGGGTTAGTTCAAGAACCGGATATTCCAGCAGCTAGTTTGAATGACAGAGCTTCAACTATGCTCAATGAATTATCAAGAGTAAAGAAAGTTCTTAACTTAGATTTAACACAATATGAAGTAAATGGTGACTTATCAGCTGGAGACTTCATTTATGCGTTTGACCCGGATATAGGTTTCGTAGATAGCAGTGCAGATGCAACAGCAGAATCAAGAGATTTATATGAAGTAACATTCCGTGGTGAAGTTATTAATCCAGTCAAGGTTCGTGTAATAGGTTTAACATTCCCAGTTATTGATGGAATGGGTGTTTACTTTAGAGATAAAGATGGCAACTATACAGACCTATCTGAATATGTTCAATATGAAAATGGTTCTGCACAAGTAGAACTCGGTGATGTCATAAGAACTATTGGAGATGACTTAAGATTCTCTGAGTATTCTTTATCAAGAGAAACAGCAGGTGCATTCTCTATACCGGACTTACCAGCAACACCAACATTACAAGCAGGAACTTATTTAAATGCTACTGGAGACTCAGCAGGTTTCCTTAGAGCTGTTGTAGCTAAGCCTACAAATATTGACGGCTCACAGATAACAGATGGTTCTCATTATAGAATTAGATACAAAAAGATTACTGACACTCAATACTCATATGCAAACTTCCCTTATACAGGTGTAAGTTCTGAGAGTTTATTGATACAAGACTTAACTGTAGGTTCTACTTACGATGTAGGTGTAGCTGTAGTTGATAAATCGGGTTTCAAAAAGATGTCAGCTTATGATGGCACCGGGGAAGATTTATACACAAACTCTTCTAGCGTCAATGCTAACTTTGCAACAAACGCAAGAGTTGAAATAGAAAAAGATGGTCAAGCACCATCCAAACCAAAAGCAGCAACTATTGCAGCAGGACCATTAAGAGTTCAAGTTACTCACTACTTAGGTAAAGACGGAACAGATGGTGGCGGTAATCCTTATGGCAACTTTACTTTAGAAGGTGATGTTGACCATTTAGATGTATATGCAGTCACACAAAGTGGTAACTCAGCAAGCTTTACAGTTGCTACATCAAATAAGATTGGTGAAGTAAGAGTTACTTCCGGTAACTTGTTACAACAAATACCAGTCATTGCAACTATAGAACTAGAAGACTCAGAAGATTATTATTTTAGAATTGTTGCTGTAGATAAATCCGGTAACTCTTCAGACCCATCAGATGGACAAACTGCTACAGCTAACTTAATTGCAGAAGCTAATATTGCCGATGCAACTATAACTACAGCAAAAATAGGTGATGCACAAATAACAACAGCTAAGATTGGTGATGCTCAGATTACTACAGCTAAAGTAAATGATTTATCAGCAGACAAACTAACTTCCGGAACAATTACTGGTGGAGAGATAACTGTTGGTGGTGTATCTAATACAAGTGGATTTATAAAATCTTATAACTTTTCTAGTGGTTCTGCTGGATGGGCAATCAATTCAGATGGTAGTGCAGAGTTTGCAAATGCAACTGTAAGGGGAACATTAAATGCTAGTGATATAACAGCAGGAACTTTAGACGCTTCTGCTATAACAGTATCAAATTTAAATGCAGATAACATAAGCACAGGAACTCTAAACGTTAACAGACTACCAAGTATCACAACTTCTCAAATAAACTTTGATGCAGGTGATATTGGTGGTGCAGAATCTGCAACAATACTTGCAACTATTAATGCATCCTCAGAAGGGTTATCAATAACTGCAGACAGATTAGATTTAAGTGGAACATTATCAGTAGGAGATGCTTTAGACGTAGGTGGTTCTGATACTTCAAGTTTTCACGTTGATGTAAGTGGAAATATGTGGTTAGGAGCTGGAACTTATGCAGCTGCTCCATTTAAAGTTTCTAATGCTGGTGCTTTAGCAGCTAGCTCATTTTCTTTGACTGGTGGTAGCGCAACTAACTTAGCCTTAGAATTAGGAACAGATAGTGGTTCGGGTGCTCCGACTGCAGCATCTAGCACAGTTTTAAAAATAGGAACCTCAACTTTATTTGAAAGAAGTAATAAATTATTTTCTTCCAAACCTTTTGTAGTTTTTCCCGATGGTGATGAAGATAATCCTTCTCTTACAATTTCCGGTGATTACGATGAAATGGGTTTCTTTGTAAGCAATTCAACAGACGCAGGTGGATATTCTACATTTTCAGCATCAAATGGTGATGATGATGTATTCTCTTTCAACACATTAAGTGACCAATTCAATGTTAAGGGAGACTTACAAGTAGCAGGAAATTCAAGCCTAAATGGAAATGCTTTAAGTGTAAATGGAGATTCCGGTAACAGTAGCCAATACATTGGTAAAGATTCCGGGGGAACATTAGGATATCACGATTTACCAGCTACTACAGGTAGTTACACAACAAATACAAATCAATTGACTGTAAATAATTCAAACTCAGTTATAAACATATCAGTTGGTAATAACTCTAATCAACTTTCAGCAGGACATAACCACCCTTATGGAACAGGTAATGGTGACGGAAACGGTAACTCTAACCTATCAATAGGAAACAGTTCTAACGATGCCGCACCCGGTTCTCACCCTAATAGTGGTCATCATAGTCACGGAAATCAAACAGTTTTAACTACAGCAGGTGCTGATAACTTATATGCTTCAGCTCATAACCACCCTTATTCTTCATCTAATCACGGAAACAATGCACACAATGTTGACTATGCTGTAGAAAGTTATGTAAACGGACAAATTTTAGACCATAGGTTTAGTGTAAGCCACTCGGATGAAAGATTAAAAGAAGATATAGCTCCCATAACTTTAGGTCTAGATTTTCTAAACAGGTTGACACCAAGAGATTTTAATTGGAAATCTTCTCATCTAGATACTTTATACGCTGAAGATGAATCTATGGATTTAAAGTATAAAGGAATGGCAAGCAACTTACAGCAAGGATTTGTTGCTCAAGAAGTTAAACAAGCAGTGTTTGATGAAACAGGTAGCAATACAGCTTTTTCCGGTTTAAAAATAGGTGACATAACAGAATATGATTCAACTATAACTGGCGATTCAGATAATATGGGTCGAATAGAACTTGAAAATTTTATTCCTCCTTTAGTCAAAGCAGTTCAGCAATTATCAGCTAAGATAGATGTATTAGAAGCAAGAATAGATGAGCTTGAAGGTGAATAATGACATTCGAATATAAATATGATGCTAAGACTCCAAGCAATGAGGAAAAGCTTGAAGACTTAAAAGATTATATGAAAGCTCTTGAAGAAGTCCATCGTGCAGAATCTTCAAAAGAATCATCAGATACAGATAAATTAACACAACTTGAAACAGAACTCACAGCTAAAAGAACTGAGTATGAAAACCTTGGGGGAACTTTCGATTGAAGTTTTCTTTGGGGGGCAAACAACATATAGAATTCAAAACAGACTTTAAAGGTCTTGAAGAGTTTGCACCAGTAAAACCATCTAAATTTTTCCTACCTCACTGGTTTAAAGATATGAACGACTATATAGCACAAGATGCTCATCACGAAAAAGGGCAAAAAAATTACTTTGGAAAGAATAAAGAAACAGCTACTAAATGGAGTGGAGGGACAGTTAAGAGATGTCCAGCAATTGTAGATTTACTTACTGAAGGATTCATCATTCCTATATGGGCAGACTTTCTGATACAAAGAGATATGGAAACATTGGAATGGGATAATAAAGGCAATACTAAATACGGTATAGAATTTCACAACAAAGAGCAAATAACTGGATGGAAATTAAAAAAAACAGATTTCCCGGAAGGTGTTAAGTTCGTAAACCCTTGGAGAATATACACACCACCCGGATATTCAGTAATGTTTATGCCTCCAACATATCAATTTGAGAAAAGATTTACAGTTTTGCCGGGAATAGTAGAAACTGACTCATATCATCATATCAACTTCCCGACGATTTGGCACACGACTAAGGATGCTATAATAGAAAGAGGAACGCCGTTCATTCAAGTCATCCCATTCAAAAGAGATGATTGGTCACATACCACATCTCAAATGAACCAAGAAGACTTTGATAACGACATTCAAGAAAAGAGTGAACTTAACAGTAAGTTTAAAAATTCATACAGGAAGATTACAGGGCGATTAAAAGATGGCAGACATAATAAACGAAGGAGATTCCAAATTAGAGGTAGTTGATTCCTCAACTGACTCCTTAGCCAAAATAATTGCAGAAATTAACGGTGTTGAGAGAATACACCAGTCTTCAACAATACTCACATTTACTAATCCAGCTGACCAAATGGAAACTGGTAATGCTACTGATAACCAAAATGGTGCAGCATCAACATTCAATGGGTTTACAGTTGCCGATGGAACTATAAAAGTTGTATCCGGTGATGGCTCTTCTATTCCTTTATCTAATCTTTATATTGATGGTAAGTCTATTATTTCAGACAAAACTTTGTCGATTGGCACCACAGGACAAAAAGAGTTACATTTTGGAACTAACGGAACACAATGGGTAAAGATAACAGAAAGTGGTTACCTAGACTTCTCTAAACAAACTATTGGAGGTTCACAAGGAACTGCAGGTCAATACATAAGAAATGCAGGAAATGGAACTATCGAATGGGCAACTATAGATAGTAACAACGCTTTTGGAACTGTAACCGTAGGAGCTACTAACTTAGATGCTGGTAGTGTAGGAGATACATTCACAATTGCAGCAGGAAGCAATATAACGCTAACACCCGATGCATCTAGTAATACTTTAACAATTGCTGCTAATGCACAAAACATATTTCAAAACATTTCTGTTTCCGGAGAAGCCACAGTCACAGCTGATGGAGCTTCAGATACTTTAACACTTGCAGCAGGTAGTGGAATAACTTTAACTACAAATGCTTCTACAGATACTATAACAATTGCCTCTAGTGGTGGAAGTAGTGGCTCTACTGAGGATGTTTTTAAAACAATACAAGTTAGTGGTCAAGCAGATGTAGTAGCAGATAGCTCAACAGATTCACTTACATTAGCTGCCGGAACTGGTATAGAAATAACAACAAGTGATGCAGATGATTCAATAACTTTCAGAAATGATGCTTTACATAAGTTATCTAAACTAGGTTACTTAGCTATGGCTACTACAAATGGTAGTGCTACTGAATTACCGGTCAAAAACTACTTTATTAATACTTCTACTTCTTTAAACGTCAATGGTGGTGGCTCACTAGTAGGTATGTCTACACGAGCTTTACGTCTGCTAAACTCAGATGGTAGCACATATTCTTTTATGATTATGCCAGCTACAAGCGATGGGGACAGTTTAGTCTTTACTTTTACTAAAGCAGATGGGTCAACAGTGACAAAGAATTTAACAATGGCGGCTTAATAGATGGCAAGTAAAACCCCAATAAGAGGTGATTTCAGTGGTTCCGACTTAGTTGGATTAGCTGAGTTTCAAGCCTCTGATTTCATTGCAATAGCAGATGGTGGAACTGGTGCAGTTACAGCTAGTGGAGCTAGAACTGCTCTAGGTTTAGCAATAGGCTCAGACATACAAGCTTTTGATGCTCAATTAACAGATATTTCCGGATTAACACCTACAGACGCACACTTCATTGTTGGTGATGGTTCAAACTTCGTAACAGAGACAGGTTCAACAGCAAGAGCATCTTTAGGATTAAGTAGCTCAGATTCCCCAACATTTACTAATTTAACTATATCCGGTAATCTAACTGTTTCCGGAACCCAAACAATCTTATCAACAGAAACTTTAACAGTTGATGATAACCAAATAGTCTTAAACTCTAACGCTACAGGTTCAGCTACTGAAAATGCCGGTATAGAGATAGAAAGAGGAGATGATACAAATGTAACTCTTCTTTGGGATGAAACTAACGATAGATGGACAATAGGCACAAATAACTTTGTAGCTGCAACATTTATTGGTAACTTAACAGGTAATGTTACAGGAACAGTAAGTTCTTTATCCAACCAAGATACAGATAGTTTATCTGAAGGTTCTTCTAATTTATACTTCACAAATACAAGAGCAGATGCTCGTATAGCAGCAGCAAGTATAGGTGCTCTATCCGATGTAACTTTAAGTTCAACTACTACAGGAGACATTCTTAGATACAATGGTTCAGCTTTTGTAAACGAACCATTAAACCTAGGAACTGATACAGAAGGCAACTATGTTGCTGATATCACTGCCGGTGCTGGTCTTGCGACTACCGGTAGTGCTAGTGAGGGTCAATCTCCTACCTTGTCTGTAAATGTAGATGATAGCTCTATAGAGATAGATACAGATACATTACAAGTAAAAGCATTAGGAATTACAGATGCAATGCTTGCTGGTTCTATTAGTAACTCGAAACTTACTAACAACACTATAACAGTTACAGATGGTGCTAACTCTACTGCTACAGCATTAGGTGGAACAATAACATTTACAGGTGGTGCTGGTGTAGATATAGCAGAATCATCCGGAACATTAACATTTACTGCAGACTTAGGAGAAATCACTACAGACCTCAATGAGAGAATCGATGACAGAATTGGTTCCGGTATGGTTGTAGGTGGAGACGGAGTTGATGTAGCTTATGATGATTCAGCAAATACATTTACTTTATCTGCAGACTTATCTGAAATAACAGAAGCATTTACTGATAAAGTCGGAACTATGTTCAGTGGAGGAACTGAAACACTTATAACAGTAACTTACGATGATACAAATAACAGGTTTAACTTAGTAGTTGATAACGATTTAGCCAATTACTCAAATACAAATACAGCTTTCATAACATTAGGAAGTATCTCAGTCACAGATAGTGGTGGAGATGGTTCTTTATCTTATGATAATTCAAATGGTGTCATTACCTACACCGGACCTAGTGCCGCAGAAACAAGAGCACACTTCTCAGCTGGAACAGGAATTACTTTATCCAGTGGTGAAATATCTATACCTCAAGCAATCACAACTTCAAGCGATGTAACTTTTAATCAAGTTACTGCTGACTTAGTTGGTAATGTTACAGGAAACGTAACAGGAACTGTTTCTTCTTTATCTAATCAAGATACTGATGACTTAACAGAAGGTTCTTCTAATCTCTACTTTACAAATGCTAGAGCTAGAGGTGCCGTTTCTGTAACAGATAGTGGAGGCGACGGAAGTTTAGCTTATAACTCAACTACAGGCGTAATCACTTACACTGGACCAAGTGCAGCTGAAGTTCAAGCACATATAACAGCTGGAACTGGTGTCTCAATATCTTCGGGAGAAGTTGCAATAGGTCAAGCTGTAGCAACAACTTCTGATGTAAACTTTGCAACAGTAACAACTACAGGAAATGTGACAGTTGGTGGAGACTTAACTGTATCCGGAACTCAAACAATAATTAATACAGAGACATTAACAGTAGACGATAACATAATAATTCTTAATTCAAATGCTGCTTCTACTCCAACAGAGAACGCAGGTATAGAAGTTGAACGTGGAGATTCATCTAATAAAACATTCTTATGGAATGAAACAGATGACAAATGGACAATAGGTAGTGAGACGTTTGTAGCAGGGACTTTTGAAGGAGCCTTGACTGGAAATGTCACAGGAACTGTATCTAGTATTGCTAATCATTCAACATCAGACTTATCAGAAGGAACAAATCTTTATTACACAGATGCTAGAGCACAAGCTTCTATCACTGGAGGAACTGGAATATCTAATACTTCCGGAACCTTAGCAATAGACTTTACTGAATTTGATACAGATAATATGGTGGAAGGTTCTACCAATCAATATCATACAGCAGCAAGAGCAAGAGCATCAGTATCGGGTAGCACAGGAATAACTTACAACAGTAGCACTGGTGCTATAAGTATTGATGGAACTGTAGCAACACTTACTGGTTCACAAACACTAACAAACAAAACAATCAACTTAGAAGATAGCAATGATGTCATATCCGTAATTATGGTTACTGTAGACAATGCTTCCGGTTCTAACAAATATTTATTAGATGGAGAAGTAGCTGGAAACATACAAATAACACCGGGAGTTACTTATAGATTTGATATGTCAGATAACTCTAACAGCAACCATCCATTTAGGTTCTCAACAGTTTCTGACGGAACACACTCTAGTGGTTCTCAATATACAACAGGTGTAACAACAAACGGAACTGCAGGTTCTGCAGGAGCTTATGTTGACATTAAAGCAGATGCTTCTACACCGGATAGATTGTTCTACTATTGTGGTAATCACTCCGGAATGGGTGGAGGTCTATTAGAAGTTGCAGGTAACTCAATGGTTACTTTTGCAGTGACAGTAGCCAACGTAAGTGGTAACAAATATCATCTTGATGGAGAAACTTCTGCTAGCGTTCAATTAGTTCCGGGAACAGTTTATAGATTTGACCAAGGAGATAGTTCTAACAGTGGTCATCCATTTAGATTCTCTACTACAAAAGATGGAACACATAACAGTGGTAGCGAATACACAACTCAAGTTTCTACTTCCGGAACTCCGGGAACAGCAGGTTCATACACACAAATAATTGTAAATGCTGCAACCGCAGATTCTCTTTATTACTACTGCACTAACCACAGTGGAATGGGTGGAAATGGTGTTGTTTCAGTTCAAGGATTGTCATTAGCAGATAGTGACACAGATGATTTATCAGAAGGCAGTTCTAACCTTTACTTTACAAACGCAAGGGCTAGAAGTGCAGTTTCCGCAACAGACGCAGGTGGAGATGGTAGTTTCGCATATAACTCTTCAACTGGAGTATTTACTTATACAGGACCAAGTGCTTCTGAGACTAGAGCACACTTTAGTGGCAGCACTGGTATAACTGTAACAAACGGAGCTATAGCGATAGACGGAACAGTATTAACAAGTAGCAACACAACTGATGATGTTACAGAAGGTTCCAGTAATCTCTATCACACAACAGCTAGAGCTAGAAGTGCTATCTCGGTAACAGATGCCGGAGGAGATGGAAGCCTTGCTTATAACAGCTCTACAGGAGTTATAACATACACAGGACCTTCTGCAGCAGAAGTCAGAGCTCATATCACTGCAGGAACAGGTGTATCTATAGCATCCGGTGAAGTTGCAATTGGTCAGTCAGTTGGAACCTCAGATAACGTAACCTTTAACGATATGACAGTTGCAGGTAATTTAACAGTCAGTGGAACTACAACAACTATAAATACAGAGACTCTTACTGTTGATGACAACATAATTGTATTAAACAATAACGCAACAGGAACACCTAGTGAGAATGCAGGTATAGAAATAGAACGAGGTAGTTCTACAAATGTCACATTCTTATTTGATGAGTCTGCAGATAAATGGACAATAGGTTCAGAAACTTTTGTTGCAGGAACAGTAGAAGCTAACTTAACTGGAAATGTAACAGGTGATGTTACTGGTAATGCTGATACAGCAACTGCTTTAGCAACAGCTAGAACTATTGGTGGAGTTTCTTTCAATGGAACAGCAAGCATAGATTTACCCGGCGTTAACACAACTGGTAATCAAAATACAAGTGGTAGTGCTGCTACCTTAACAACAGCAAGAAACTTTTCATTAACTGGAGATGTTACTGCAAGTGCAGTTAGCTTTGATGGTTCCGGTGCCGTAGCTTTAGCTACAACAATAGGTGCAGGTGCTGTTGACTTTGCAATGATTGCAGACACTATTGATGAAGACAATATGGCTTCTGATTCTGCCACAAAAATACCTACACAGCAATCTGTTAAAGCATATGTAGATGCTGAAGTCACTGCTTCTAATATATCAGATACAGACGGATTATCAGAAGGTTCTTCAAACCTTTATTACACTAACGCAAGAGCAGATGCAAGAATAGCATTAGCGAACTTAGAAGATTTAGCTAACGTAGGTTTCACTGCACCGGGTTCTGCTGAAAACCAAAAAGTTGTATCTTGGGATAATTCAGCTGGTGCGTTTGCTTTATCATCAGTATCCGGTCTATCCGGTTCGGGTGAAACTAACACAGCTTCTAACGTTGGAACATCCGGTGTAGGAATCTTCGATGCTAAAGTGGGAGAAGACTTACAGTTTAAAAAACTAAATGCAGGTTCTGCAAAGATAACAATTACTGATGACCCTAGTAACAATGAAGTAGATGTTAACTTAGGAACTGTATCAATAGATGATTTGAGTGATGTTGATATAACAACATCAGCACCTACAAGTGGTCAAGCTCTAAAATGGGATGGCTCTAACTTTGTTCCGGGAGATGCTAGTTCAAATGTATCACAACTAACAGATGTTACATTAACTTCATTAGCAACAAATCAAGTATTAAGATACAACGGTTCTGCTTGGGTAAATGTTACTTTAGATACAGATGACATTGGTGAAGGTTCTACAAACCAATATCACACAACAGAAAGAGTTCAAGATGTTACTGGAGCTCAATTAGTTACAAATGGTTCTCATACCAATATTACTGCTGCTTATGATGACAGTGGTGATGGTGCTATAGACCTATCCATAGCTGATACAACTATAACAGGAAAGATATCTGTAACAGACTCCGGTGGAGATGGTTCATTAGCTTATAACAATAGCACAGGTGTAATTACCTATACAGGTCCTAGTGCCTCCGAGGTTCAAGCACACATAACTGCAGGGACTGGAGTTACAATAAGTTCCGGTGAAGTAGCAATCGGACAGGCTGTAGCTACAACAAGCGATGTAACATTTAACGACTTAGTAGTTAGTGGTAACTTAACAGTTTCCGGAACACAAACTACTGTCAATACAGAAACAATAGCTTTAGCTGATAATCAAATCGTTCTTAATTCCAATGCAACTGGCTCTGCTTCAGAGAATGGTGGTATTGAAATTGAGAGAGGTGACGACACTAACAAGACACTTATTTGGAACGAAAGTATAGATAAGTGGACAGTAGGCTCAGAAACATTCGTAGCTGGAACTTTTGAAGGTAATGCTACAGCAATTACATCAGCTGCTATAACAGGATTAACAGAAGATACTTCTCCAGCAGAAACAGATTTAATTGTTGTTTATGATGGAAGTGCTGGTGCCTTAAAGAAAGTAGCTAAGTCTAACTTTGCTGGCTCAGTTACTTTTAGTGTAAATGATGAAATGCCTCTTACACTTGCAGATGCAAGCTCAGACCCAATACAATTTAGCAACGTTGGAACATCCGGAACAGACTTAGATGTAGTTCTCGCTGATGGAACAACAGACCCAATAAATATTACAGGAACTTCAAACTCTTCAACAGTATTTAGAGATGGAGACACAGACACATTCGTTGCAGTAGAAACTTCTAATTCAGATGATGACAAGATAAGAATGAACACTGCAGGTAGTGAAAGAGTAACTATTGATAATACAGGAGTTGTTGATTTTAAAGGTAATAACCTAAAAGCTTACTCAGAAACAAAACAAACTGTTACATCTTCTTCTAGTGTTGTAGCAATAGATATGTCAGCAGGCAACACAGGTGCGATTACTTTATCAGAAAACATTACAGATATAGACTTTACCAATGTCCCAACCTCCGGTGTATCAACATTTACACTACAAATTACACAAGATAGCACAGACAGAACTGTTGCAATAAATGCTGTAACTGTAAATGCTGGTTCTGATGTTACTGCTAAAACAGCAGCTGGAGCAGGATACACAGTCAGCACAGGAAGTGGAGCTATAGACCTTGTGACATTTTTATTCGTCGATGCAGGAACACCTTTACTTACTATACAACAAGCTTTTAGTTAGGGGTAAATATGCCATTAGGTAGTGCAAGATTCGGACTTCTTGGAGGATTAGTAGCAGCTGGTAGTTTAGAACTTATTGAAAGTCAAAGTATTACTTCTTCTACATCAACTATGAATTTTACAAGCATAAAAGAGGATGAATATGATATTCACTTATTACAATATAAAGGATTTGCAGTTGATACTACTAATGCTAGACCAATAATGAGATTTTATGAAAGTGGCACTTTAGAAACTGCTAGCGTTTATCAATCTGCACATCAACAAATGAGAGCTACAGGAACTTATTCAGAGCCAAAAAGCACAGGACATTCTTATATAAGATTAGGTGGTGGTGGTAGTAATTCAAATGACCCCGATAATGGTTATGTTTACATATACAATGCAGGAAATTCAAATAGATATACACAGACAAGTGAACACACAACAGGTATTTATTTTGGGGATAATGCTTTGATGACAGAATTTGGTGCTGGGGTATTACCACAAACAAGTGTTGTTGATGGACTACAAATTTTAACTTGGTCTACAGGTAATAACATAACTAATCTACAAGCAAAATTGTTTGGTGTGAAACAATGAGTAATCTAATACTAATTGATGAAACTACTGTTACATCAGCAGTAAATAGAATAAGTATTACAGATGTATTTTCTGCTGATTACGATACTTATTGTATTCAAGTTGTAGGAACTTCATCAGCTACAAGCACAGCTAATAATAATATGGATGTTCAATTAATAAATTCTAGTGGAAGTGTTGTTAGTTCATCAGATTATGACAGCGAAATGATGTATGCTAGGGGTTTTAGTGCAGCTTATTTACAGGTTGGTGGTGCTGGTAGAGATGAAATTGCAATACTGTATCACGACACTGCTGCAAATAACGCTTTTGGTAATATGACAATGTGGATGTTTAATCCATTCCAATCAGATAGTTATACATATCAAGTTCAACAAAGCTCCGGTTACGCTAGGGATGGAGCTAGTGCTATAGTCCCTATGTTTCACAAAGGTATTGGAGTGTTAAAACAAGAATCTAGTATTACAGGTTATTCTTTTGTTAACAGAAATAGCCTTAACATATCTACAGGCACCTTCAGAACTTATGGGTTGAAAGTCGACTAATGGGATTAAAACAAATAGCTTCAGAAACAGTTACAAGTGCTACATCTTCTGTAGATTTAATAGGAACAACAACTGATGATTGTTATATGATTGTAGTCAATGGATATATACCTACTTCTGACGCAGCAGATTTAAGAGCAAGAGTTTTAGAAAGTTCAACACCCAATACAACTGCAAATTATGATAGAGCTTTTTTAGCTATAAGAACTGATACAACTTATAGTAATCAATCAAATACTAATGAGAGTTATTATGATTTAACAACTGCTGTAGGTAATAGCACAGGAGAAAAAATGAATGGAATTATGTATCTATATAATGCCAATGACAGTAATGAGTTTACATATATTACTGCTGAAAATTCTCAGTTATCACACACAAATTTGTTAATAGGTAATCAAGGAAGTGCAGTGTTTACAAGCAATAGTCAAGTAAATGGTATAAGACTTTATCCAAATACAGGGACTATAGCGAGTGGCACCTTTACACTTTACCAAATCGAAGATTAGAGATGTTAGAATAGGAGATATATGGCAACTTTAGATGAAATCAAAAGCTCGGCAAGAGCAGAATTACAAGAACTTAGAGATACAGAAGGTATTTTTAAACAGGTAAATAAAGCAAGAATAGCTATAACAGATGACGATTTTGAACAAATGGTTCTCGACAAAGCTTATTATGAATTTGACCAACAAGAAAATGGTTATAAAACTGCTAGACAAGAAGCTTATCCATCAATTATGGATTTTATAGAAGCATACACAGAAAAAGAAATAGGCGAAGACTCAACAAAATGGGACGCTTATGTCATCAAGTATAATCAAGTAAGAACAGACTACCCAAAGCCTAGTGAGTAATAGTGATGATTAAACTTGGTATAATTATAGTGTTCAACAATTCAAGGATTAACGATGGCAAATAGACAACATTTAATACGTGTAGCTACAACAGCCGGTGGTGACACCAATGGATTAGCTGAATTTGCAGCAGGTTCAACAGAAGGTGGACCATTAATCCCAGCTTACACAACTACTGAAAGAGGAAATATTGCCTCACCAGCTAGTGGTATGGTTATATATAACTCTACAGATTCACGTCTTCAAGTATATACAGGCTCAAGTTGGCAAGTATTAGAACAAGGTGACGTTACAGGTGTCACAACAGCAGCTACTTCCGGTCTTAACGGAGGAGCAGATTCCGGTGCAGTCACACTAGTAGTTGACGCATCAAGACTAACAGACGGAACATCAATAGATGTAGACGAAGATAACGATTTAGTAATGTTATACGATAATTCCGCTAGTGCAATGGTAAAGGTAAAAGCTCAACAGCTTCATACTACAGAAGCACTTCAGTGGATGGGATTATAGGAGAATAAATGGCTATATATACAGCAGCAGAACTTGCAGAGGTAACTGCGTTAGGAACGTCTGAAGCAGAAGTTTTCAGCAACTCTAACAAATGTATCATCAAGCAAATGTTGTTGGCTAACTATACAGCGACTGATAGAACAGTGGAAATCAAAGTTATTCCTACAGGGGATACAACTGGTGACCAACACATCATTTTTGGTGATGTTACTGTTCTTGCTAACACAACCACAACTATTGATTTAGCTATGGTTATACCAGCATCAGCTTCAGTTGCAGCAAAATGTTCAGCAGCATCAGCAGTAAATATACACGTTTCCGGTGTAGAGGTAACTTAAAATGGCTGAGATTGAAATCCCGGAGCCACTGTTATTAGACAGACTTGGCGGGGAAGAAGTTTATGGTTTTGGTCAAGACGGAGATGTAACAATAGCAGCAGATACAACCCTAACAAGGGATATGTATTACAACAATCTAACTATCAATGCAAGTTGCACAATAGACACAAATGGATACAGAGTATTCGTTAGAGGAACATTGGCTTTTGCAGACGCTACTTCTCGTATTGGTAGATTCACATCTAAAACAACAGCAGGAACACTTAAAGGTGGTTTTGCTAAGGGTGTAGATGCAACAGATACTCTTGGTGGAGCTTCCGGTGAGCAGGGTGGTTCACACTCTTCCGGAGATGAATTCTTTAAAGGTGATAACGAAATGTTTAACCTTACAGTAGCTTTATTAGGAAAAAAATTCGACCCTTCAGATGATACCACTAAGTTTATTGGTGGAGGTTCGGGAGGAGACGATGGAGCTATCACAGCAGGTGCGGGAGCAGGTGCAGATGGCGGAGACTCGGGCTGGGGAGACTATCAAGTAGTAGGAGCAGCTGGAGGTAAAGGGTCTAGTGGTAATGCAGCAACGGCAGGAACAGGAGCTGTTGGTGGAGGAGTTGTTTTGGTTTTAGCTAAGACAATCACGGGAGCAGGAAGTATTAGAGCAGATGGAGACAATGCAACAGCAGCTTCAGCAGGTAATGCTGGAACACCAGCACCTAATGCATCAACTCCGGGAAATACTAATCCAACTAACTATGGTTCTAACCCAACTAACTATGGGTCAAACTCCGGTTCAAACTCCGGTTCTAACCCTACAAACTATGGTTCAAATAACCCATCTCCTTATTCTTATCCGGGTAACTCGGGTTCTAACCCACACACACACTATCACTGGCATCCAGTGACAATTAATAACTACTCAACAGGTAGTTATCACTATCACTATGCACATTGGCACCCATATTCAAACCCAACGAACTACGGTGCAAACCCGGGGAATAACTATTCATATCCCGGAAACAATTATTCTTATGGTTATTCTTATGGCTACAGCTATCCCGGTAACAACTACTCTTATGGTGGTAATAATAACCCTACAAATAATCACCCCGGTGGAGCAGGTGGTTCAGCAGGAACAGCTTCAGATGGTTACAATGCGGGTGGTGGAACAGTTATACTAGTAACATCAACAAAACCTTTACCATCACTAACTTTAGCTGCAGCAGCAGGAACTGGTGGTTCCGGTAGTGCTAGTGCAGGTTCTGTTATAACAGTATTTAATATAGACGCAGATGACACAGACCCATCGGGCTAGGAGTAAATTATGGCAATCACACAAATAGGAAAAGCAGTATCAGATTTCGAGAACTTCGATATCATTCCGGACAGCATTTATGGTTCCGGTATGGACGGAAACGTTACAATAAGTAGCAATACAACACTCACTAGAGATATGTATTACAACAACTTGCAAGTAGATGCAGGAATAGTTTTAGATACAGCAGGATTTAGAGTTTTCGTAAGAAATAGATTAACAATGGCACCAACCAGTGCAAACCAATCAGACACCAAAATTGGTAGAGTTGGTGGAGTATCTGCTGCAGGAACTCTTAAAGGTGGAGCTCAAGCAGCTGCTACAGATTCTTTAGGGGGAAATGGAAACGGTTATACAGCTACAGCACCAACAGAGGGTGCGGAATATTTCAATCATCCCGACATAGCTATTACAGGTGTTATACAACACGGTGGTTCTACTGCAGCTACAGGACTTGTAGGTGGAGCAGGAGACAATGTTAACTATGGTGGCGGAGTTGTTGTAGTTTGTGCTAGAAAAATACAAGGTCACGGAACAATAGTTGCTAGTGGAGAAACCACTACAGGTGGTGGAGTTATCTTTATAGTTTCACAGACTATTCCTCTTACTGGTGTAACGACAGATGTTACAGGATATGCGGCAGGGACTGTAAAGACATTTAAGGTGTAACAAATGAGTTCACCTAAATATATTCGTGTTCACCTAGACAGATTTGGTTCAGATACTGAAGAATATAACTTATGGTATTGCCTTGGTATGGTTTATCCGGATTTTACAAATCCTTTATTCCCTAATAGTTCTTCAGACTTACAGCATCCATACTATCCAAGAAAAGCAATAGCTTTTAACGAACAGAAATATGTAGACATTCCTATGGAGCAATCTTCTGTAGTTTCTTTCTACATAAACAGAAAAGACGGATATCACGTTTACAACGGAGAAATAAGTGGAACAGAGGGTATTGAAACTGGAGGACTAGACCCATTCAAGTATGAAACAGGTTATATGTGGACAGTAGATGTCAATGTGAACCCACAATCAGAAGTATTTATTAAAGAAGGTAAACCATATGTTTATAAAGACAATACATACAATGGAATACTCTCTTTCGGAATATCTACAGTAGGTTCATCAGATGATGAATTAGACGAAGATGAAACAGCTGAACAGAAAACAATGGGAAATAAATACAGAATATTTTATGATTTTAAAAACTACTTTGAATTAGATATACCCGAAGAAGCATCATACGAGTTATGGGGAGATACTGGAAGAGAACCTTCAGAGTTTCAAATGCTATACTTAAAGGGTAAATCTTTTAATAACATAGGAGAAGATAATATGGACTTGTCATTAAGTGCTGAAGCACTGCAAGAACAGAAAGACGATGCAAAACAGATGTTAGAATCTGCTATTGCTAACAGTCTCTATAAAATCGGAGAAGATGTAGATGATTTTGATGAGAATGCTTTCTTAGCAGATGTAACAGGTTTTAAAGCTGGCAAAGATATTTCATTTAATCAAACAATTGATTATTTGAAGGTGTGCATAGATAATCTAAATACAATCAACGGATAAAGGTTTAGGGAGGGATATGCGTAAAATATTTTACGTTCCAAAATCTAAAGACTATATGGATTATGAATCCGAATGGAAAGGCGTAACTGCGCTCATCCAAACTGGATTAAGTAAAAGTATAGAACAATTTGTAGATAATCCGGAAGTTGCCCAAATGGTTAACATACCGGAATATTTTAATTTAGAAGCACCCAACAACGCTAGTAATAAAGAATACTTTCAAGTAGAGTATTACGACGATTTTGAAGTTCTCAAAAGAGATAAAGCTGACATAACTTTACAGGTATGGAAAAAGAACTTAGATAACCCATCACAAGAAGATGTATTAGTAGAAACATATCCAATGAACTATGAGGTGGGAAGAAAAATATGGATATCCAATCATCTTCAATTAGATATTGGTTGGTATGATGTAGTTCTTTTAAAAGGCTCAGAAGAGATTGATACCAAAGAAATGTCAATCTATGAGTATTTTTTAGAGGAAGAATGAAACGAAATTTATTTAAGAATGTAGAACCACAAGCAATTGTTCCCGGCGTTTACACTTGGGAGAATTGTTTAGATGTCCCAAACGGTATTGTCGATATTATGAACACAGAAGTCGACGATTGGAAAAATAGTATTACTAAAGCAGATGTCAAGAACAATGACTCACTTAAATCAGTTTATGGGGCAAATGGACCAATAAGGTTTGACCCGGAAGTTAACTTTCACAGAGAAGAATCAAAAACCTTTTTAAAGCAAGTGCAGAGAAATGCTTTAGATAAAGCTGCTGATTATATGACGATATATCCCGATGTAGAGATGGAAGTCAACTGGATGGAAACTTGGCAATACATTACATATAAACCACCAAAGCATATGACATTCCATAGTGATAATCACGCAGTAAGAGACCCAAGAACAAATAAACATCATATTGCTCCCTACCTAAGAAGATTTACAATACTTACTTATTTAAATGATGACTTTGACGGAGGTTCTTTAGTGTTTAGATATTTTCCCGAAGTTGCACCTTACAAACCGCCAGCAGGTAGTGTAGTTATTATGCCAAGTGCTTATGTATGGTCACACGCTACAACACCATTATTGAATGGTAGAAAAGCAGCATTCCTAGTTTCTATGAGTAGCCACTATGATGTAGGTTCTGAAGAAACAGGAGCACCAGTTACAGCGTTAGCAAAGAGGGAGTTAAGATAGTGGAAAACTATACAACTATGGGAAGTGTAGAGATTTACTACGACTTTTTAAACGGAGAGCAATCAAAGAATATTATTGAGTCTATTGAAGCAATGGACCAAGATAAAGAATTCCCAGCAGGGTTTGAAGATGCAAAAGTTGGTAAAGGTCATAAAGGTGGAGAAATAAGAAGCAACTCATTGTTTCCTCTGACTCTACATTCAAATATGGACCCAAATCAAAGAGAATATAGAGAAGCAATCAAAAACGGAACAGACACTTATTTTAAAGAATTAAAGGAAATACAAGACCTATTGTCTAATAAGATGGTTGAATTTGTTGGAAGATATACAGACAAATATGAATTCAGCATTGATTTTGACGAAGGTTTTACATTGTTAAGGTATAAAGGTGGTCAAGAATATAAACCACATTGTGATTATGCACCACACATACCAAGACATTTATCTGCTTTAATTCTTTTGAATCCAACAGAATATGAGGGTGGTGGCACATACTTCGAACATTTTGAAGAAAATGTAAAAACAGATGCACCAGCTTTAATATTATTCCCTAGTAATTATGCATATTCTCATAGAGCAATGCCAGTTATTAGTGGAACTAAGTATGCTATTGTAACTTGGTTGGGTCATCCATTCGATACAGATGGAATGCCGGGAATGTATTTACCACAAGGAGGCGGTCAATGAACGCAACAGGAGTAGAAAACTTATTTAAAGGTGTTCAGTTTGATGAACTTGAATACTTTATGGATACACAATCACCACATATAGACTCAGACAACTGGGAACATAGAGGAACTCACTATGCAAAAGCTGCTGGGCAATTAGATATTTTACATAAATTTACAACTGATAGAGCTAGAGAGATATTTGCAGTTCACGATTTACTGCCTACTTCAGCAAGAATACAGTGGTATGAATTTTCACCGGATGGTCAAGAACATTATGATGATGGAGCTATAGAATATACAATCCTATACAACTATTATTCAGAGGAACCAGTAACATTTTTATATCCAAATGGAGAATTCACTCTAGAAAACAATGATGCAGTAGCTTATTGTGGACAAGAGATGTTACATCAAAGAAAGAAAACTGAAGGTATATCTATATGTATATCTTTGGCTTACGCAAAACCTAGCAATCCACACTTCGCTTTAGGCGAGTATACTGGGTTAGGTTATAAATTTAAATCAACCACAGAGGAGATAGAAGAAAATTGGCTATAGTATCACAAACATTTAGATGTGGACCTACTCTACAGTTTGATAATGCAGATATATTTGAAGCAAAAGCAACTGAGTTAGGTCATATCAACCCGTCCTTAGAATTTTGGTTAAAAGAAAACGCTAGTAGTTTTAACAATGCTTTAGTTGTAGGTGCAGGCTTTGGCTTGTCCTCTAAGCAATTACTAGATGCAGGTGCAGAAGTAACTTCTTTTGAACCATCACAATCTAGATTTGACTTATTAGAAGATAACTGTGCAGACGGAGATAATTATAAAAAAGCAGCTGGGAAACTAGCAGGAGAAGAAATACTTTATTGTTGGTCAGACAATCCATCACAAGCAGTAGTTGGTAAAGTTATGGGTAACAATACACAAGCTATAGACGTTGTAACAGTTGACAGTTTAGACTTACCTTTAGACTTACTACTTGTTTATGCGAACGGTAAAGAATTAGATGTATTAGACGGGGCTTCAGCAACAATGACAGCTAATCCAAATATGAAAATTATAATAGGATGGAAACCGGATACAATCGAGAACATAGAAGAAGCTGTTGCTAAATTACAGACTTACGGCAAAACAGTTTCAATAATTCACTGGGAACCGGAAGGCGACACAATAAGTTTGAAAGAACAATTCACAGGAGCTCATCATAATGATTCTCTGAAAGCAGTATATAAAGCAGAATTATTATTGGAGTAGTATGAATAAATGGTGGGAGAAAAAAAAATATAAACGCCTCTTAGAAGAAAAAGAACATATCGTTGGAGAAGACGAAAAAATATTATTCTTAGCAAATCCGGGGCATTCACATTACGTTGATTTAGCTCCACCTAAGCCAGCAAAAGATTTTATGCCTTCTTGGTATAAACAATTGCAAAGAGAGTGGACAGAGCTTAGAGATGGAGACCACGGGGTTTGGAAAGATGCAACTTGGAACGGAGTTCCATATAAAGACAATTCATTAAAAAAATGTCCTACAGTTAAAGACATTATGTTTAGTGGATACATTATTCCCTTGTGGCTGGACCTAACAATCAACTTTACGGAAGAAAGTGGATTTGATTGGTATAATAAACACGCATTCGAAGATACCATAACATATCATAGTCCTCACTCAATAGGTTCTATGCCTATCAATGATGGTTCTTGGAATACAGCAATGAAGTTTTCAAATCCTTGGGACATAATAACACCACCGGGTTGGTCAGTTATAATTATGTCTCCTTGGTATCACAGAAACTGGGAAATAGAAATTATGCCTAGTGTTGTTGAAACTGATAGTTATCACCAAATGAATATACCTTTCTTATATCACGGAACTGGCAAAAGAACATTCAGACAAGGAATGCCGTTAGTTCAAGTAATTCCATACAAAAGAAGTGGTTTTGACTTAGATTCTTATGAATCTAGGGTTATGGACGAAGATGAGAAATCCTACTATGATAAGACTAGAGCTGCTGAGAGAACTAGACAAAATGGTTGGTATCGTTGGCAAACACAACAGAATAAGAAAAAATGGAAAGAAGATGGGATTATAGATGAGTAAATGTCCAGTGCCTAAAGGATTCAAAATACCAAGATTAACAGATACTTGGTCAGAAAAGTTAAGTTCACAGCGTAAGAGTATGCCTACAGTTGCTTTTACATTACCTAGACCTAATCAACAATGGGGTCAGTTAGAGAATCAAGACCCACAAAGTTATCACCCACCGATTAACTTTAGGAATCCACAGAAGTTTATTAAAGCACCCAATGGTTGCGTATCAACACAGTTTATGCGTAACAGAATGTTTGAAGTTTACTTTCCTTGGTCTTATGTAAAGGTAAAGCTAAGTAAAAATAAATTTAGTGATGAAGTAGATAGATTTGCTGGTTTTAACTACCAAGCTAATTATCACGGTGCAGTAAAGCATCACGGTCCATTCAATGACCTAATTATGGAAGAGAAAGAGGCTTGGGGATATCCCGATAAGCCAGTTATGCAAATATCTATGCCAGTTATGTTATTTACTGATGATGAAGAAGTTTGGATGGATGTAATACCATCAGATAGAAATGCAGGACAAAATTTACCTATATCTACTATTCCCGGCTTTATGCCTATCTATGGATGGTCTCGTGGATTATCTTGGGCATTCCAATGGGAAGATATGGATAACTTAGAACTTAATCTAAATCACGATACTGTAATGTTTAACTTGCTGTTCAGTAAACCAGTAAAGATAGAATATGTAGAGTGGAACGAAACTTTTAGTAAAGCTTGGAATCAGATTAGTCAGTCTTCTGTGAATAGAAGAGATACGAATATGCTCTATCCCGATGCACTAGAAAGAAGACCTAAGAAATTAATGCCAAAGAAAAAATGGCTGAAGTTCTAATTATTGATAATCTTTTTCCTCAACCTCTTTTTGATAGGTTAGTAAAAACTTGCAAAAGAAGATATAAGGATGCTATTTGGAATGATGAATTCGGTAGATGGGGAATAACAACTGAAGATGATTCTAAAGATGGTTCTTGGTTAATGCCTTATGGTATGCGTATATTACCTAAAGCTAAAGAACTTTTTAAAACAGAAGAACTAGATATAAGTTACATTATGTTTGCACAATACGAAACAGAGAAAGCTAACTTACCTAAACACAAAGATAACAATGCTTGCACTTACACCCTAGATGTTTGCTTATACTACGATACACCTTGGGCTATATGGGTAGAAGATAAAGAATACTTCTTGAAACCAAATCAAGCGTTACTGTTTTATGGGGAAGACCAATTACATTGGAGAGATGACTTTCCGGACCCGGAAAATAATGTTGTAGGTATGATGTTTAACCATTATGTAGAACCGGAACATTGGTGGCATACTGGTCAAAGAATAATAAATGGAGAAAAACAATGAAGTGGATTCAAGGTAACAATATAAGGTTTGCTACACCAAACCCAGCACTAGTAGAACTTGCACCACCAGTTCCAGCAGCACAAATGATACCGGAATGGTTTCAAGCATTAAAGATGGATTTACCAAGAGCAGACCAAAAGCCATTTCCAGTTATGGGTGAGATACTTAAAAAGTGGTCTTCACATACACTAAAGAAATGTCCAGCAGTTGTAGATTACTTTTCTGAGGGATACATAATACCTTTGTGGTCAGACATAATGGTTCAAAGATATGGTCAAGAGTTTCACTTTGAGACTAATGGAAACAATGAAGGTTTAGGAAGCGTTATAGAATTTCACGATGAAGCACAATTCTCAACATATCCATTTAAAAGAAATGATTATAGAAGAGCAGTAAAGTTTACAAGTCCTTGGTTCTTTCACACACCACCGGGTTGGTCAATGTTATTTATGAAACCTTTGATGCATCCACAAGATAACTACACATTGTTTCCCGGTATTGTAGAAACTGATAGTTTTCATCAAGTAAACTTTCCAAGTATTTGGCATTCCGAGGGAGACAGGATACTTGAAAGAGGATATCCATTCTTACACGTTATACCTTTCAGAAGAAGTAATCATAATCTCATTGTTGAAGAGTTTACAGATGAACATCATAGAGAGAATAATATTGAGTCTTTTACTTTAAGAAGTAAGATGACTGGTGGATATAGAGATTTAACAAGAAAAAACAGGAAGAAACAAACTGGTAAACTATAAATATGAAAGTTTGGATTGACCAAGATTTATGCACTGGTGATGGTTTATGTGCAGAAATAGCTCCCGAAGTATTTACAATGAAGAACGATGGACTAGCTTATGTCCAAGAACACACTCCTTACCCTAAAGTTTACTCTGCAATAGATGGCAATCCACAAGGTGCTGAGGGCTTAGCAGTAGTTCCTATTGGCAAAGAAGAGCTAGTAAAAGAAGCAGCAGAAGAGTGTCCCGGAGAGTGCATATTTTACAGTCTATAATGTAAGTATGGTAAATAATTACGATTTAGAATGGGAATTACTTAATAAAAGTAAGGTTACAAATAGGGCACCTATGTCTATTGTTGATACACCTAGTGCAGAATATGCTACAGATAGCGGCACTAATTACAACAAGAAACAAGAAGAAGACGTAGAAAACTCCTAATCTCGAATATTTTTATGTGTAAATACACATAACTGTCGTATGCGTATGTTATAATGAACGTAGTAATAAATAATATATAGAGGTAATTATGACTGATGAAGTAAAGTCACAAGAGAATGTGCAGCCGCAAATTTCTGCAGAGGAAGTTGTCAACGCATATAACAATCTTGCAGGCGAAAACGATAAGCTTCGTAAAATGATTGACGATATGGCAATCAAGATTGCAAAGCATACAGTAGAAATCTCAGAGCGAGATGTTGTAATTCAAACCCTTAAGGGTATGCTAACTCCGGAACAGGGCAGCGTAGCAGTTACAGATACAATGGGAGAAACAGATGGAAACCAAGAAGAAGAATAGTTTCATAGAAACTGCACTTGCAGAACGCAAAAAGATGGACTTTGGGGAAAGAAAACTAAAACTAGAAAAAGCTATTGCAATTTTAGTATCTAAAGGTCTTGAAAAAGAAGCTGAGAACATAGAAACAGTATGCGCTGATTTAGAATTCTCTAATCGCGTTATCCAAAAGGCTCTAGCAGACCATTTCGAAATAGTCTTAAGTGAGTCAGCCGTGCGTAGATACAGAGTTAAGCATGGCTACGTCCAAGGATAAAGGTATAACCAATAAGTTTTTAGAGGCTGTAAAAACTGAAAAGGTAAAACAAGCTGCAATAGTTGCTAAAGATAGAACGGGATGGACTCCCGGTGCTACTTGGGATGAATCAAAAAAAGAAGGAACATTAGTTACTGATTCTATTGTATTTGATGGGAAAGGTGTCAAAGACTGGGACCCGTTTCTTTTACAAGAGGGATTTGACCCTAAGCACTTCTATATAGACGCTGACACAATGAAGTATAGAACTTGGACTGGTGTCAGTGGAGACAAGATGGTTCACTACAATGTAACCATAAAAAAACGTCGAACTTCTTATGATGCAGCTTTTCATAAAAAAATCATTGCAGATGCAGGAAGATTTAAACCTAAAAAGAATTGGAAACCACCAGTAGGCGATAATACGTTCGTAGTGGTTTTTGCAGACTGGCAAACCGGTAAGTCGGAGGGAAAAGGTCTTGAAGGATTAGTAGAAAGAGTTACTGTAGGAATACAAGAAGCACTTTGGAGATATAACACCTTGACTAAGGCAGGATACAAATTTGATGAAGTATTGTTCCTATGCCTCGGTGATATCGTCGAGGGGTGCAGTGGATTCTACGAAATGCAAGAATTCTCAGTCGAGCTCTCTAATACTGAGCAAATCCAAGCAGCTTATGCTCTTATGAAGACAGCAGTTGTAGAGTTTGCAAAGCTAGGACCTAATGTCAAAATTTTATCAGTTCCCGGTAACCACGGTGAATTTAGAAATGCAGGCAAAGCGTTTACTAGTTTTATGGACAATAAAGATTTGCATATAGCTTTTATGCTTGATGAATTCTTTAAGAGTAATCCTAAAGCTTTTCCAAATGTCGAATGCATCTATCCAAACCATAGAGATGATGACATTGTCTTGACCTATGAGACCAAAGGTAAAATCATAGGGCTAGCTCACGGTCACCAATTTCGTTCGGGTGGAGGTGCCTTAGCTGTAGCAAAAGCACAAAGTTGGCATAAAAACCAAATGTATGGTGACTACAATATTGGATTCGCAGACATTTTAGTATATGGTCACTACCATCACTTTACAATGATTGAAGACCCAAAGATTATTATTGGTGCTCCAGCATTAGATGGTGGTTCTAAATGGATAGAGAATACCCACGGGAAAAGAACCAAACCCGGTATCTTAACATTCTGTGTTGATGAAAACGGACTGCATAACTTGTATAAGTGTGAAAAAAAGGTATGGAAATAATACTATACTAGTCTTGTAAGAAAAGTATAAGATAGTTATAATACTCTGAGTAACACTTAATAGAAGGAACGTTATGGGATTTTATCTCTTAGAGAATGAAAATCCTAATGCTACTTTAAGAGAGAATAGTAAAAAGGGCTACTATTATCCAAGAAGAAGCCGTGATATACAGGGTATCGTAGTTCATACTGCCGAAGGTGGTAAGGAAGCATTAGGTATAGCAAAGTATTTTGCTAAAACCGACACACCAGCCTCAGCTCACGTAGTTGCAGATGATAAACAAATTATCAACTTACTGCCCGATGATTACACAGCATTTCACATTAGAGGAAGTAACTCTAACTCTTTAGGACTTGAGTTAGGTTATTTTGCTTCTGATTGGGGAACAGATAAAGAATACGAAGATGCTCTTATAGCTATGGCAGCTAAATGGTGTGCAGAAAAAGTAGAGCTTTACAATATTACCCCTAGAAGACTTACTAGAGAAGATTGGCTTGCTGGCAAGAGTGGATTTATTTCACCAGCTGAGCTTGACCCAACAAGAGAAACTGTTCCGGGAATGAACTTTCCTTGGGAGCAATTCTTTACTTTGATTAAAGGTAAGGCGTATAGAAAAGCCAAGAGGCAAGCACCAAAATGGCAGGGTAAAGTTTTTTATCTAGAAGCACCATTTATGAGTGGAGCAGATGTAGAACAATGGCAAGATGCTGCAGGTGGCTTAACAGTAGATGGGGTTTACGGTAGGAAGAGTAGTAAGAGAAGTATGGAAATACAAAAAAAGAGTGGCTTAGTTCAAGATGGTATGGTGGGACCACAAACTTGGTATGCTACTTTTGGAATAGTTGAGGAATAATGAAGTTAGAAGTATTAAGAATAAGTTCTCAAGAAGATTCTACAAATGGAATTCTTTTTGATATAACTGATGGTGAGCGTAAATTTTTATGCTACACCATAGAAGACGAATTTAGAGCTGACAAAGTGAGAGGTGAAACACGAATACCGGAAGGTGAGTATAAACTTACCTTAAGAACCGAGGGTGGATTTCATTCACGTTATAGCTCCAAATATGGGGCTTGGCACCGTGGAATGATTTATGTAAATAACGTCCCTAATTTCGAGTGGATATTATGGCATACCGGGAACACCGATGAGTCGACCATGGGCTGTCTCATTTTAGGCTCAAGTCAGAATGAAAACATAACTAAAAAAGATGGGTTTGTGGGAGCGTCAGTTGTGGCGTATAAAAAAGTTTATCCGGGAATTGCAGATGCAATTGAATCGGGTGAAGAGGTTACAGTCAATTATGTTGACTATGACCATCGCGAAGGTGGGAGATTTCTACTGCCATTATCACCAAGAACTGGTGCTAGCGGCGGAGGAGTTAAGAAAATACTTAGGAGGTATTAAATGCCGGATTACTGGAGAACCAGTTTAATAAGAGCAGCTAGAACTGCAGCACAAACTTTTGTTGCTGTAATGATGGCTAATCAAGCAGGAATGTTTGAAGCAGATGTTCTGATGGCTGCATCAGTTGCAGCAGCGTCAGCACTTGTTTCTGCAATTCAAAATGCGTTGGAAGACGCACCATTCCCATTTATGTCTAAGATTCCTAAAGGATAGTCAAGATATAATCGGTTATAATAGATAGAGATGGTCGGGATTTTACCCGACTATTTCTATTTATGGAGGTTATATAAATGATTTGTGGATTATGCACCGGTGTTTGCTCAAATTGTCCTATAGGGCTGAGCTAATGTCAGAAAAAGTATTAAAAGGTATGTCCTTGTATTTAAACATAGGTAAAAGAATAATTGCTGTGTTTGTCGCTCAAGGACTTTCAATATTAGGAGCTGGCTCCTTAGTTGGAATAGATGTTTATCAATCAGCGTTGCTTGCTGGAATAATGGGGGTAGCTCACGTCGTAGAGATGTTAGCAAGAAAATTTATAGACGATGGAAAAATTACTTTAGAAGAAGTTAACGAGGTTTTTAATAGCGTTCCTACTAGAAAGTAGGGTATGCTCAAAAGTTTAAACACGGCACTACGCCTATTAGTAGTAGGTTTACTTATTTATCCTATGCCTATTGCTATAGCTGTAGAACAAACAGTCAATGAAGATTTTAGTGATAGCACTTATCAAACAGGTTTAACTATTAGTGGTGGTAATGAAGCTGCATATATTTATACATTCGAAAACGATAGTTATGGAACGACAGGTAATTCATTAGGAATTACAAGTGGCACTTATACTTTTGAATTTACAGAAGATGTATATGAAGTAGGTTTTATTGTAGGTGCAGTAAATTATGCTTGGTCTATTAAGTGGTATTACGCTGATGGAACAGATGAAACTGTAAATAAAAATGCACAAAACAGTGGAAACTTAGCAACAATGTATGAAACTATTTACAAGTCATATACCGATTACAACGCAGTAGAAACTAACACAGATAAATTTATTACTAAGTTTGATATTATATTATCTGACTTATCTTTACTAGATACTTTATATTGGCAATATGACGATGGTCTTACTGCTGGTATAGGAGACCCTAGTAATCTAACTACTTCTGCAAATCTACATAGTGGAGAGATAAGCATTGACTGGGATGCAGCTACAGGGTATCAATATAATGCTGAAAGATATGCAATAGCTTTTAGTAATGATAACTTTCAAAGCACAAACTACGCAGTAGCAACAGGTAATGTAGGAGGTGCTAATGCTCTTAATACAGAATATACATTTACTAAATCTTATTTAGCACAAGTTCTTAATGTAGCAGCAGGAGATACTGTTTACTTTAAAATAAGAGCAGATAATGATACTAGTTCTAAATATTCTAACTGGACTTCTATAGCTAGTTATGTCATACAAGATGTAGCTGCAGGAGTTACTAATTTAACTATAGAAAACACTGAGTATCAAGGATTAAAATTTACTTGGACAAATCCGGGAACAGGTTGGTCAAGTCCTACAAGTTACAAAATAGAATACAGTGACGGAGATAACACTTGGAATTATGATGACGAAGATGTTTACAGTCAAAATATAACAGATGCAAGTCTTACAACTTATAATCTTGAATCTATAACAGCAGGAACTTATTGGTTTAGTTTTTATGCTTGCA
>Ga0208793_1000110_pt1 | contig 53970 bp, 62 predicted proteins | sample 17_taG_FD_184092 | JGI IMG/M metagenome (GOLD analysis project Ga0208793, IMG submission 184092) | Marine viral communities from the Subarctic Pacific Ocean - 17_ETSP_OMZ_AT15314 metaG (SPAdes) (version 2) | ecosystem: Environmental > Aquatic > Marine > Oceanic | place: Pacific Ocean | collected... | reverse complement strand
AGCCACAATATCCTCTGTCTGTTTTTACTGCAAGACCATGCTCTTCAAAATGACCAGCTATCTCATCATCAGACCAATTTTCAAACCCATCTTCGGGAATTTTATTTAATTCGTAAGTGGTTTTTATGTATCTATTTACTTGTATTAACATCTTTATCCTCCTAAATTTTACTGTCTAAATATTTATGAAATACCCAATTACCCTCTGATGAAACATCTATTGCTGTCCCATTTTTAAGTACTTTAATTATTCTGTACTGAGACTGGTCTTCATCAAGCTCAGCTAGAATATGTTTATTAGTGTCTATCTCATCAATACTTGTTGTCTTTACTTTTTCCCATACATCTATCTTCATACTAACCTCTCTCTACTTTTTTAATTAATATATCTATATACTGTCTTGCTTTCTTCAAGTCATCTATCTGTCCTTGTTTAGTTGGGTGTTTGTACTGCCACCTACAGACATACTTGATTACGTTTGATTCACAATAAGGTATATCGTTCTCAACAATAAATGTTATTGGCTCTATCTTATACCTTGCATAGTGTTCAGGTTTCTCTACCTTGTCATTACTCTTTATCATACTCGTGTAAACTCCTTTATGTTACTTTACTACTGTGTAAGTTATATAAACTGTATAGTGCCACTCCTTTCCCACAATGTAAAGAATGTTCATTGGTAACACCTACTGCCTCACTTGATGTAGCTCCCATACTCAATGCCCCATATGAAAACTCTTTGCCATCTCCGAATGCACATTGTGTAAACCCACGTATCACAGGGAATGGTGTGTCTTCATAAACCATTAGACCTTTGTCTTTACTTACGACAATGAGTTGAGACTTGGTAATCTTGTATGCCCCTGTATCACTTATTCCGAAAGGGTACTTATCAGGGTTAGCACCCTCAGTAAACCACTCTCTCAAAGCTACAATGTATTTAAGATAACCTACTCCCGATACTATGTAAGGTTTGTCATCTCTCATTACGTACCACGCTTTGTCTGTCTCCCATTTAACTGAGCCATCACTAGCCTGTCTATCTGTAGCTAGAGTTTCGCCGTCCCATACTACTACTGTCATTTGTCTTTCTCCTTTATAATGTCGTCAATGTGAAAATCTAATGTGTCCCATGTAATACCATGATTAGCGTCATGTCCTCTTAAACATCTAGCTAACACCTCTTTACATTCATCTAAAGTTAGTTTTTCTTTTGGTATATCATCTGACAACCTGTTCATATTTCTCATGCGTACAAGTTCCAAAACATCATCAGTACACCATCCAATACTTATTGTGTAATCATCTACCCAACCGTCTTTATTACTCATCATCTTCCTCCTCTTCATCTATTTTAAAATCAACACTTACATACTCCTCACTCTCATGGGGCGTCTCCCATTTGTGGCTTGGGCAAGTGTTCAACCACTCATAAAGTTCTTCTCTAGTCATTGTCTTTCTCCTTATCTTCTTTGGCATAGTAGTGTTCTTTGCCTTGATACTCTTCTATTACTTGTCCTGTTTCTGCATTCTCTCTGTATACATCATAGTAACCACAATCATTACAGCCCATAATGTGTCCTACCTCATCATCACTAAATGTTTCTTGATAGGCATTGTATGAGCCACACTCTGTGCAACACCACTCGCCTGTACTACTACTCATTATCTTTCTCCTCTTCTACATAAAATTTTACACGAACAAATCCACCTTGCATTCCTGTAACATCAAACTTAAATGGACTTGTCTTAACCCACTTTAAAAACTCTTGTAGTTTTTCTACATCACTCATACTTTCTTCTCCATTTTTATTATTGTTTCATACAAACGATTAGGCTCTATGCTTTCACCTTTTGACATACTATCTTTTAGTATTAGCTTAACCTTATCAATCAGTACTCTTCTTCTGATAGCAATTTGAATTATGTTCGATTTGCACATATCCTCTTCTGCTATCATGCTGTTGTTTGTCATTTTATTTCTCCTTTATATGTATTGTATATTTGGTCTATAGGTAGCTCGACACTATAAAATCTTCTGCGTGGTCTACATATATAGTACAAGTTGTTGTCAGATGATATAGTAGCCTCCTTTTCTATCACTCCGAAATGTCTTCGTAGAGGTAGGCTCAGTTTGTTAAAGAATGTAGTAATACATTGGTCTAAGGTAGGCTCACTCCTCCATGCATTCTCTTGTATGGTCTGTATTGTTATACACAATGGTATGAATATCTCGTTAGGCATTGTGTTGTTTGCTATGTGTGAGGCTATAAATTCTATAGACTCATTCCAATTTATAGCAACCTGTAGAGATGTATTTTTATTATCCTTTTGTTCTTCTCTTATTCTACCTACTTGATATCCAAGACTGCCATACTCATCACTATCCCACTTCCCCAACAGTTTGGCATGAGTCTCTATAACATTAAGACATCTAGTAGTATTTGCATTTTGTATCTTATCTAGCATTGTCTCGACTACACCTAGTCTTAGTCTTGTTCGTAACTGTTTCTTAAATGCTGTTATATTCTTTCGCCATTCTTTCCTCTTGTCTTTATGCTCTACACATTTTGTAGGCTCGTGGTCTGTGTTAGGATTTAGTAGTTTGCCTGTGTTCAAGTCAAACCTAAGTCCCTTACAAACTACTTGCCCTTGCCTTAGAATTTTCTGATACATAGTCCATGAATATATCTCAGTTCCAACAAATTCCTTTACGTGTTCTAACACTTTAAGCTTGTGCATTATCCTATAGATACCAGTCCTATGTCTCATTATCATAAAGGGTATCCATTTCTCTAGTGCTGATACATAAACACTTGGTGAATGCCACACATCTTTGGTATCTATTTGAACAGTAGCTATGTTATCTTGACTAACACGCATAAACTCCTTGCCATAAATCATTAGGCATGGCTCTTCATTGTCTAGCTTTAGTCTTAGCCATGTGTTAATAAACTTACCTTTACCTCTTGGGGCTCTAGATTTAAGGGCAAGTTTCCATAGACTGTCATAGTCAAACTTACCCAGACCATGGTCAGGTATGGTATGTGTATCACCAACAGGTTGCCAGTTGTTTGTATTTAACTTCATCAAGTCATCTTTGTTCCAAACATTTAGAGTTATGTCTTGCCAGCTTGGTACTTTCATTGTCATTTGTTACCTCCTTTAGTTATCTTATCTTTTACCATAGCTACATCTAGACTTGATGTGTCTATCTCTAGCTCTTCAGGTTTAATCTTGTCTGCTTTCTTAATGATTTGATTGTGTCTCTCCTTGGTATGCTGGGGCAATAACTCATAGAGTTTAGGTAGTGCCTTTAAGCATGGTGATAGAGTACTGTAGTTATCCAATACTGTTTTAACAGTACCTACAATCTTCTCTTCTTCTTGTTCTATGTCGTACATGGCTTGTCTGTATACCTTGTACTCTTTCTGTATCTCTTCCCACTTGGGGTCTGTAGAATCTAACGTAAGAGTTACACCCTCATAGTCGCCTGTACCTGTGTACCCATAGTCTTTAAATATATTATACTGTCTTGGGTAAGGGAATTTACCTACATTAAATTTGACATCACGATTGTACTTCTTCTGTATAACTTCATCAGGTGTATTCATAAACCCTTGCAAAGTTATAGTGTCCCCCTCTTTAAACCACGCCTTATCCAAAGCGTTTATCTTTTGGATTACATCATGGGGGTACATCTTACTAAGTATCTGTTTGCCCCAGTCCTTGTTGTAGTTTTCTTTAGCCTGTCTCTTTCTGTCTTTAAAAAGAGTCCTAGCATTATTTATAATGTCATCTCTTAGTGTCTGACTTATTCTTACTGTTGCCATTTTTATTTACCTCGTTTGTTAATTACTCATCTTGCATTAGAGTTACCTCACCAAATGGTGGTAGGGTCTCATGTTCATGTGTTGATACCCATAAGACTGGATAGTCAGGTGTATCGCCATAGTCGTTGCAATATAAGTCTGTTAGAAATATACATGCGACAGGTTGTATGTCCTTGTCTTGCATGTACTTGAAGACAGGGCTGAATGCTGTACCTCCACCACCATGTGGTGCAAAGGTAGGCTCAGTATACCTATCAAACTCATCAGCATGGCAGACCTCACTATCGAAGTAGATAACATGTATCTTCTCAGGCTTGTGGGTTTCCCATACTTCTCTTACCTCACTTGCAAACTGATTCAATTCAGTCTCACCAATAGAGCCAGATGTATCTATTGCAAATGCTATCTCGCCTAGTCCCTCACCTGTAATACTAGGTATTACTAGTCCTTGACTAGCGAATCTTCTGTTCAGTCTTGCATAAGACCTGTCATCATTCCTTTGCTTGACAACAAACCTCTGTAAGACATCTCGCCAGTTTACTTTGGGTTTCAGTAACACACCAACAAGTCTCTGCATGTTGGCACTCAGCTTACCCATCATCTTGGCTGATTGACTTGCTTGTGCTACCTTAACTTTCCATTCTGCTTTCTGCTGTTCAATCTCAGCTGGTGATTGACCACTATCCCCACACTCATCTAGTGCTTGACCTTGGTCGTTACCACCATTGGGTGTGTCATCATCATCTTGGGGTAACAAGTGGTATATCTTATCTGATATACCCTCGCCCTTGTCATAGATTTCCTTGTCTAATAGACCTTGCTTTGGCATAGTGCCTATCTTCTCATCAGTAAGTAACTGATTGATTACATAGTCAGTAGCTACGTTCCAACCCCTTGGGTCTTTGTCGCCTCTACGTACACAATGCTCTAGCATAGGGTGAAAGCATTCATGAGCTACTAGAAACAATAGCTCATCATCATTCAACATGGCACAGAAGTCAGGGTTTAGTACAACCTCTTTGCCATTAGTCATAGCTGTTGGACACTCATCACTAACTCTGAACACCATGTTCATAGCTATTGTGCCAATGAAAGGGTGTTCAAGTATCAGTCGTGTCTTAGCTTTACTTATACGTGTGTTTATATCCATTATATATTTCCCATGTATGCACCCATTCTCTTCATAATATCACTAGCCTCATTACTCTTTTGAGTCCTAAGATGTGGGTCATTACGTAATGATTCAGGGTGTAGTTTAGTAAATGATTGCTCAACTTCAGCACGTAGCCTCTCTAGATTCTCATCATCATTGATGTTCAATCTCTTAAGCACATCACATATATCCTTAGTGTTATCTATCAGAGTATCTCTGAAGATAGACTTAGGGTCATGCAACTTATCCGATATGTGTTTCACTCTATCGTATAGTCTCTGCCATGCCTCGCCCATAGCTTTGGTTGTTGCACTCTCAACTTGTGCACCGACATCAGCTCTGACTTGTGCCAACTCGCTGTCAGGTATTGATACTCTGAAGTCATCAGCTGGTACAGGCATTACCCTAATGTCCATGTCGAACTTACTCTTCAAGTCCTCTATGTCAGGGTAATCACTAGCATTGTATAACTTACCTAGTGATACCTGTGCATTTTGTATCAGTCTTGGATAGTCATCTATGAACTTATCCACTAGCACCACCCATTGGGACTTAGCTTTCCTGTACATTTCCATGAACGACAGATAGTTTTTAGAGGGTAGTATCATGGTACCCTCAATGCCCCATGGCAACGTGTTGTCATAGTACATCTGCCTTATCTGTGTTGTCATCTTGTGTATGTTACTCAATGACTCAGCCATTGGTAGTAGAGCTTTGTTGTAGTTACCACTAGATACCTCTGCGTTGTTGGACATAGCTACATCTTGTGTGGCTTTCTTGTCCCTCTTACGCATGGTAGCTTGTCGTACAGTAAGCTGTACCAACAATGCCTCATTGTTTAGTTTACTCATTGTGTTTACCTCGTTGTTATATAATTACATTCTGCTTATCGACTGCCCACTTAGTGAACTCAGGTGTGTTCATCAGCTCGACATTCTTCTTGACTGCATACGATACCGACAGTACTGAAAACTCAGGGGGTATCCTGTCTAGATATGTCAGTACATTCTTGAAGTTATCCACTGTTGAGTACGTAGCTAGACTGCCAGACATTGCATACAATGTAGCTGGGTCAGTAGGCACAGTAGCCTCAAGTGGTTTCTTAATGACCTGTTCCATATCAGGTAGGTTACGATATATCTTCACAAACCCTGTGAACTCTGCACTAGCACCCTCACCGACAGCACCTTTGAATGTCTCATACTCTGCCTCAGGTGATACGACACCTATTGCATTAGACACACCCTCTACCCATGAACGTGGTGTAGGGTTAGACTCTCTTTGTGGGTCAAAGTCATGCAACAAGTCCGTTCTGAACTTGATGAATGAGATGACTTCAGGCTTTACATTGTGTTCAATAGCCCATGCATACCAATCATCAACGTGTGTCTCTAAGTCATACACAGTATGCCTGTTACGTAAGTGAGACAATACACGATTAGCACCAGCTCTGTCCGACACCTTGTTACCTGTTGATACAATCTGCCACCCCTCTTTGATTTGATAGCCATGTACATTCCTTGCTTGACACATGTTAGCTACCACTTTCTGTAAGTCAGCACTAGCTTGATTCATGTCATCAAGTACCAATATACCTGTATCAGGGTGGTCGCTACCCACTACGGGTATCCAATGTGGTATGGAATATTTAAGTGAGCCATCAGGCTGAGGTATAGGAATACCGAAGTCCTCTACCAACATGGTTGGCATATGCACTTCTTCGTATCCGACACCTAGCTCTTTGGCAACCTGTTGGCATATGGTAGTCTTACCACCCCCAGGGCTACCCTCGATAGCTACTGTCCTCTTTATCTTAAACAAGTCCTTTAGGGTTTGCATAAGTAGTTTCGCTCTCATAGTTTTCTCCTATGTGTTGTTATATCCCCACGACATTGTGGGAAATTCTTGTTTGATTTTGACACAACCGAAAAAAATTTCTGCTCGGCATAGTCCTTAGAGATAAGTAACCTACATGCTGGAACGATACAGCGTTACCTATCTCCAACCTATTGCTAGGTGATTTCGTTCTAGTAATTCATTAAGGATAGATAGACTAGTTTTGCTCCATACATAGTCATCTTGGTAGTCTTTATGTTGGCTTTCATGGACTAAGAATCACCAACCATCTAGCTATCTACCCTACATAGATGTATACGCTAGCTTACATCTATGCTCCCAATAAGCTTGAGTACTAATTACTCATTGAGAAATATTCATTAGAGGTAGGTAGGCGTGGGATTTTGGAATTAAATCCGTATATTTATTATACCCTACTTTGCCACTACCTACCCCACACTTGTGTCTCATAATCACAAGTTAACCCATATATTCATTATGCCTTTCAATAAGGCTACCTACTATTGCCCAACTGCATTGTTCTTGATTGTGTCCTTGCCTTTTGACAAACTCTAATGCCTTATCTAATACGCCCTCACTATCATGTACATAGAATCTAGTGTTCCAATACATATGCACAGTACCATTTTGTATTACTGCTATGTGTACAGTAACCTCTTGTATATCATCAGTCATGTTTACCACCTTTGTTATTAATTCCTTTCAAGTCCTCTTTATTGCTCACTACTATGTAGTTAGACTTATGCAATGGCACCACAGTATGCTTAACCTTACGTGCCTCAACCTCACCACAAACTAGGCATGTATCGTAGCCTAGTGATACTCTACCTTGTTGTATAATAACATTACAGTCTCTACATCTAGCCATATTTATACCTCTCATAAAGGATATCCCTAGTACATCACTAGGGATACCACAAGTTGTTGTAAGATGATTATAGATTATCTATATCAAACTCATCATCAAGTGCATTACTGTTACTTGATGGTACAGTAAAGGATAAATACAACTCTTTACCCCACTTTCCAGAGCGTTGGATAGACCACACTTTATGCTTATCCTCAATGTGTCTCTCTTTCTCTCTGTCAGAGAAGTCCATAGCTAGTATCTCTTTGCCACCAACAAGTTTACCAATAGCGTTAAGACCTTTAGTTACAATAGCCATAACATTGTCAGTACACATTGCTTTAGGGTGTTTTTTATCACACTCAACAACTTTAATGTGCAAGTCGCCAGCATTAATGCCTTTAGTAGCATTCCCTTTTTTGATTATAGGTTTCCACCTTACATACTCTTTTACATTGTCGTTCATAGTTTATATCCTGCCCCATAGGGCGATAGTTAATATTATATATAACAAGGGGAAATCCCTCGCCATGCCAAAACCTTGACACATCGAAAATTTTTTTCTGCTCGGCATTGTGTATATAACTATCTATGTAAAGTTATCTTAATGGGTGTGTAACTAGATAGTAAAACTTTATATATATCAACAAGTTGGCATTAACTATCTAGTTTATCTAGTTTTTTATGGGTAATGTATCGCTGCGAAATTTAGTATATTGCTAGATGTAAACGCTTAGTGACGCATTATATTAAAATAACTAGATAGTCTAGATAGTTTAGATAGTTATGGATAGCATAATGCCCTATATATGGCGTAAACTAAGGGAATGTAAGGTTACATGTGTAAGGTTTTACTATCTAGAACATGTAAAGTTGCGTAAAGTTACAACTAGATAGTCTATATAGTTGCATTATACGTGCCATAACCTACCGACCAATGGTTTATATATATATACTACTTTAACCTTCCGACATTCTAGAACCTATTGATTACTAGAACCTATTGATTATATATCTATGTGTATGTAAAGTTAGTGATATCTATGTAAAGTTATGATATAATCAAATCGTAAACGATTTGATAGACAAAAAGAAACCCCCACTCGATTGAGTGAGGGTAGGTAGGTAGGTAGGCTAGTTAGTTAGATAGTGGAATCCAGCTAACTATTCTTATGTCTTGTGGTGGGAACTTGATAAACAAGTTAGCTTCTAATGCATTATCAAATGTTCTCACTTTAGGTTGGTTTCTATCAAAGTAATGTACTTTAATATGTTTATATACACTCATTTTTACTCCTGCCCCCTCCCTTTCGGGAGGAGGACTTGGTTGTTATACTATGTCTATATCTCTAGTAGACCCTCTAGGGTTAAACTCCCCTTCAGTTCCATTAGAAGCTCTTCTGATTTGAAGACCTCGTTTTCGAGTCCCTATCATGAAGTAGCCAATATATAGCTCACCTTTGTTTTTCTCGACTTCATCTGTGTAGATGCTATCGAATACCATGCCTTCGGCTGATATTGGTTTGCCTTTGTAGCCAACCATTACTTTTGAGCCTTTAGCTGTTATTTTCATAACATGGGCTAATAGTTTTTTAGCTTCAGTAGGTAGGTACCAATTATACCTGTCCTCGTACTGTTCGCTGTCGGTAACTCTCAAAACATGTTGAGCTCCACCTTTTAAGCCAACGTATAACCTTACTCTGTTTTCAGATAAGACTATGTTGTCTTTTTTATTTTCTTCCATAGTTTTTACTCCTATGATTTTCGTTCTTGGTCAGCTTGTGCTTTCCATGATTAAACCCTGACACATCTAAAAATAATTTCTGCTCGCTTGATTTTAAAGGGCTGTAGCCTATTAGAAATAAGATAGTAAATTTATTAAGTGGCACAGGGAGGGTAGTCGGACTGCGTGCCGACACCTGCCCCCCATATAAGTAAACCTCTCATAACAAGAGCCAAAAAACAAAGATGTAAAGTTTGGGCACCCATCTTGACATATCCGTTGAAATACAATAGGTTTGAACTCATGGATACACTACCATTAAGACACACCAAGTGGTCTGACCGTCTAGCTTTCGATATGGCATTGTTGCTAGAAGGCTCAGGTGAAACCCTAGATGAGCTTAGAGTTAGACACCACATCAGTATTGATGACTTAACTAAATTCAACAAAGACAGCGTATACCTAAAGAAAGTAGAATCTTACAGAGCTGAGATTGTAGAAAAGGGTATGACGTTTAAACTCAAGGCTCGAGCACAAGCAGAAGAACTACTCACTACAAGTTGGACTATGATACATAGCCCTGAAACATCTTCAGCAGTTAAAGCAGATTTAATTAAGTCCACTGTCAAATGGGGTGGGCTAGAGACCAGTAATGCAAACACGGAGGATGCTAGTGGAGGAGTTAAAATTACGATTAATCTCGGGGGGCAAGAACACCCAACAACCGTTATTGACGCAGAGGACTATACCGAAGACAGACCAGCTGCTATTAAGAACGCTAAATAAATTTGATGAGACAAACGAGGCAAGGGTTGACACACTTGCTGAGTATGACAACATTGTTAATGTCCTACGAGAAAATAGTATGTCTTACATGACAAGGATTATTAGGCATAAGAAAAAGCCTACACAGTATTATGTAATTCTATTGGAGGAAATATAATGGCAAAACTATGTGCAAAAGGTAAAGCAGCAGCTAAAAGAAAGTTTAAAAAATATCCATCAGCTTATGCAAACATGTACGCATCAGGCGTATGCTCAGGCAGGATAAAACCTGGAGGTAAAAAAAGTGGCACAAAAAGGGCTAAAAAAGTGGGTAGGTGAGAAGTGGGTAGATATAGCTAACCCCCGTTCTGACGGTTCATTCCCACCATGCGGTAGGAGTAAAGGAGAGAAAAGGAGTAAGTATCCTAAGTGTGTACCATCTGCTAAAGCAAGAAGTATGTCTGCTGGTAAGAAACGTGCGGCGGTTAAACGCAAACAATCTAAAGACAATTCATCTAAAGGCAAACCTGGATACGCTAAAACGTAATGGATATAGATTACACACCGTCTAAGATATGCAAAGAATTTATGATGTCCAACGCAAAGATGCGGACATTAATGGGACCTGTAGGGTCAGGTAAATCAGTAGCTTCTACTTTTGAAGTTATCAGACGAGCAACTATGCAAGAGCCTAACAAGCAAGGCATACGAAAATCCAGAGCAGCTATTGTTCGTGAGACTGCTAGACAACTACAAGATACAACAATTAAAACATTCCACGACTGGTTCCCACCAGGGATATGTGGTACGTACATGAGAACAACAAAGACTTACTTCTTTAAAGTAGGCGATGTTGAGTGTGAGATTATGTTCAGGGCGTTAGATGATTCAGATGATGTAGCTAACTTGAACTCACTAGAATTAACATTCGCATGGTTCAATGAGTGTCGGGATATAAATCCAGACATTGTAGATGCTATGTCAAAAAGGATTGGTCGTTTTCCGTCAGCTAAAGATGGAGGACCTACATGGTTCGGGATGTGGGGGGACACCAACCCTCCCACTATGGATACATGGTGGTATTATCAGATGGAGCAACTCGACCCCGCAGATGGTGTTTCATTTAATGATAATGGGTGGGATGTATTCAAACAGCCATCAGGTAGAAGTCCTTATGCTGAGAATGTAGAGAACTTACCTGAAGGATATTACGATACACAAGGTAGGTCAGATGAATACGTCCGTGTGTACATTGATGGTGAGTATGGACTAAGCACAGCTGGGCAGCCAGTGTACAAGTACTTCAGACCAGATTACCATATGGCAAACCAAACTTTACAACCCATAGCAAACGGAGTCAGACCTATTGTTATTGGAATGGACTTAGGGTTAACACCTGCAGCTGTTATAGCTCAACAAGACCCAAGAGGTAGAGTTCTTATACTAGACGAAGCTGTAAGCTTTGATATGGGTATACAAAGATTCATACGTACAGTTTTAAAACCTATGATTATAGAAAAGTATTCAAGTAATCCTGTGATAATTATTACAGACCCTGCAGGTATACAAAGGGCTCAGACTGATGAGCGTTCAGCTGTAGATATAATAAAGGCTGAAGGATTAAAAGTTATGTCGGCTAAGACTAATAACATATCAGCTAGGCTTTCAGCGGTAGATGATTTCCTTATGCGTCAAGTAGATGGAGACTCTGCGTTCCTAGTAGACCCTAGATGTTCTAGGCTTAAAGCAGCAATGATGGGCGGATATAGATTCCATAAGAAGAACGGAAGCATAGATAAGAACAAACACTCACACGTAGCTGAAGCTTTACAGTATTTAATGTTACACATTAACACAACAGCAGATGGCTTTATGATACAACGACGTGATGTTAAATCTATTGCGTCAGGTGGCTGGACATGATACGTTCAGATAAAGTCGCTTTACTCATTTGTGTGGCTTAGTAGCTAGTTTATAGTTTTCATAGTTACTACCTTTCTTGGTTCCCCTGTATTTATTGTTAGACAGGGGAATCTTTTTATACTACTCTTGAAATTAACTACGGGTGAATTAGTATGACATATAAAATGAAAAATGGTTCTAAGAACTATATGATTAAAAATTACGAGAAAGGTGGTCTTGTAAAAGTTACAGCGTATAAAGATGGTGGTAAAGTTGAGCAGGATGAAGAGTCTTATGGTCAAACTTTTATGGCTGGTAATAGGACTACAGTTGATGACCCACTTGCTTCGATAAAACTTGGTGGGACTACGAATGTTCTTAAAAGAGTTTTAGGTATGGACTATAAAAAATTAAAAGACGTTGGCCCACATTTAGGGCTAAAAGACCCCACTAGAGTTAAACCAGAACCAAAATAGATTATGGTATTACAAGTAATAAGCAACGAAGAACTTGTTAAACAGGAAAAAGAAGCTGCTGAAAAAGCTATGGAGGAAAGACAGTCTGAAGATGTTATCTTAGGACTTGCTTCTCATATGCGTGAATGCTGGGATGCAGCACGTCAAGCAAAAAAACCTATAGAGAATATTATGCTTAAAGGTCTCCGACAAAGAAACGGAGAATATGAAGCAGATAAACTAGCACAGATACAAGCACAAGGCGGCTCTGATGTTTACATGATGATTACTGAAGTCAAGTGTAGAGCAGCAGAAAGCTGGCTTCGTGATATCTTATTAGATACAGGAACACCCCCGTGGGATATACACCCTACACCAATACCCGAATTATCACCTGAGCATTTACAAGAGATAGATAATAACTTTGCACAAGAAGTTGTTAGGCTTGTTGAGGCACAAGGTCAAGCACTAAGCCCAGACAGAATGGCTGAGATAAAAGAGATGATAGCTCAGGACTATAGATTTAAATTATTACAAGCTGCTGATACTAGAGCTGGTAAGATGAAAATAAAAATTACTGACCAGTTTGCACAAGGTGGTTGGGGCGAATCGTTTAATGATTTTATTACAGATTTAGTAACTTATCCATGTGCTTTTATTAAAGGCCCTATTGTTCGTAGACAAAGAAAGCTATCTTATGTTAAAGACGAAGAAGGTAAAACATCTGTTCAAGCAGATGAAATAATAGCTCCAGAGTTTGAAAGAGTAGACCCATTTAGAATGTACCCAGAACCTGGTGTTACTAACATTAATGATGGGTATATGTTTGAACATCATCCGTTAAGCCGTATAGACTTATCAGATTTAATAGGTGTCCCTGGCTATGACGATGATGCGATTAGAAAAGTATTAGATGTAGGTAATGGGCAATCTTGGATTAACGAAGATGTAGAATTATCTAAAGATGAAGAAGAAAGAAAGTTTCATGCTTTTAATAGACCTACTGAAGTATTTGATGCCTTAGAGTTCTGGGGTAAAGTTAGTGGTAAGATGTTAAAAGAATGGGGTTTGGAAGAAGAAGCTGAAGAAATAGATGAAGCTCGTGAGTATGATACAAATGTATGGATTGTAGGTAACTATGTTATCAAAGCAGTTCTTAATTATGACCCACTAGGTGAGAAACCTTATGCTAAAACATCATTTATTAAACACCCAGGAGCATTTTGGGGTAAAGGCATACCAGAAATTATAGAAGATTTACAGGGCATATGTAACGCCGCAGCTCGTGCATTAGTTAATAACATGGGCATATCAAGTGGACCACAGGTTGAAGTTAACCTAGAAAGGATTCCACCTAACGAAGACATTACACAAATGCACCCATGGAAAATATGGCAAGTAACTAATGACCCTCTAGGGTCTAGTGCTCCTGCTGTTAGGTTTAACCAACCAAATGATAATGCTAATACATTAATGAGTGTATATGAAAGATTTAGTAAACTAGCTGATGACCATTCAGGCATACCGTCTTATTTGCAAGGCGACATAAATGTTAAAGGAGCTGGACGCACAGCGTCAGGTCTTTCAATGTTAATGGGGTCTGCAGGGAAAGGTATACGCCAAGTAGTTATGCATATAGATTCTGATGTTATAAAGCCTGTTGTACATAGACAGTTTGTATATAACATGAGATATGATGAAGACGAATCAATTAAAGGTGACGTAGAGATACTACCGAAAGGTGCAATCAATCTTGCAGTTAAAGAAACTGTTAACGTCCGTAGAATAGAATTTCTTAACGCAACCGCCAACGAAGTCGATATGGGCATTGTTGGTAAAGAAGGCCGTGCAGCGATACTTCGTGAAGTGGCTAAGAGTTTGCAAATGCCTGTGGATGAAATCGTTCCGTCTAGGGAGAAAAATACTTATCTGCAAGAGTTGACCGCAAGGCAGCAGATTGCGGCTGAACAAGCCCAGCAACCTCCTGTAAAAAGTGGTACTCCAACTCAACCAGACGGTAGCCCAAAAGGTGGAATGGATGCAAACACAGTTAACAACCGTAGCACGGGGAGTAAGTCATGATAAGACCAGACCTTGAAGTTGTTAAATCTTTAGCGGCTGTTGAACGCCAGCATACTGACATTGTAAAATGGTTAGAAGCGTGGCGTAAACATGAACTAGAGCAGCTACCAAATGTTACACAGAATGTGGCACACGCACAGGGACGGTGTCAGATTTTAGGAGAGTTATTGGAACTCATTAAAAAGTCCCCAGAATATACAGCAAAGTCATGAGACAGCTGTTTAATAACGCACACCAATAGGAGCGAAACATTATGGCAATACCAAAGCAAGTTCAAAAACAATCTGAGGATGTACAAGCGTTGTACAAGGAACTCAATGGCGAAACAGAGAAGAATGCTGAAGAGACTGTAGAAGACGTATCTACCGAAACTAAAGCTGAGACTGAGACTGAAGTACCCGCTGAAGTAACAACATCGACACCTTCCGACAGTGTAGAAGAGCAGGCACCCAAGTCTGAGACTGAAGAGCACAGTGAATCAGACACGCAAGTAAAAAAAGAATCATGGCAACAAAAGTACAAAACGCTACAAGGCATGTATAATACTGATGTTCCACGCTTAAATGCAACGAACAAAAATTTAAATGACCGTGTATCACAACTTGAATCTTTGCTAGGAGACCTTAACAAACAAGAAGCACCAGTGCAGGAAGCACCTATCGAAAAGTTAATAACTGACGATGATGTAAAAGAGTACGGGGATTCTATAGATGTTATGCGTAGAGCAGCAAAAGAAGAAGTAGCAGGACAACTGGGTCGTGTTAAAGAGTTGGAAGCAGAGATAGAGAAGTTGAAAGGAGTTGTGCCACAAGTGCAACAAGTTCAACAGCAACAAAAATCTAACTCTGAACAGCAGTTTTGGAATACTTTAAATACAGAGGTACCTAACTGGAATGAAATTAATAGTAATCCTGATTTTCAATCGTGGTTGCTTGAGATTGACCCCCTAACAGGTATGTCTAGACAAATATATTTAGAGGATGCCCAAAAGAGATTAGATATTAAAAGAGTAATCTCATTCTTTTCTACTTATGAACAGGCTACTGGTAATGTTAATAGTGCTCGTGAGACCCGCAGTTCTAACCCAGAACTAGAAAAACAGGTTGCACCAGGGCGAGGACGCTCTGCAAAACCTATTGCTAGTGAAGGCAAAACATATACAACAGCTGATATCAAAAAGTTTTTTGAAGATGTCAGGATGGGTAAATATAAAAGCCGAGAGGAAGAACGTGGCAAGATAGAACGTGACATTTTTGCTGCACAGCAAGAAGGTCGCATAACTAATGCGTAATTAAAACAGGAGGCTATTATGGCTTTTGCAACATCACCAGGCAATCCAGCGTATACAGGAAACTTTATACCTGAAATTTGGTCTGGTAAGTTGATTGAGAATTTCTACGATGCTACGGTATTGGCAGCAATCTCAAACACTGACTATGAAGGTGAGATTCGTAGTATGGGTGATACGGTTAATATTCGTACAACCCCTGAAATCACTATTCAAACATACGTCAAGGGACAAACTCTTGCAGTTGAAAACCCTGACAAAAATAAACTACAACTCATTATCGACAAAGGTGAATACTTTGCTTGTGTTGAAGATGATGTTGACCAAGTACAAACAGACATAGCTCTTATGGACATGTGGTCTAAAGACGCTTCAGAGCGTATGAAGATTAAAATTGACCAAAGAGTATTAACTGATTTGTTAACTGATGTATCTGCATCAAACAAAGGAACAACTGCTGGAGCAATCTCTGGTGACATCGACCTTGGTGTAGCAGGTACCCCAGAAGCACTTACTACTTCAAATGTAATTGGTAAGATTGTAGATATGGGAACAGTTCTTGATGAGGCTAACTGTCCTGAAACAGGGCGTTTTCTTGTAATACCTGCTAAAATGGCTGGTCTAATCAAGCAATCAGACTTAAAAGATGCATCTATTACTGGTGACGGAAGCACACCATTAAGAAATGGTCGTCTAGGTATGATTGATAGATTTACAGTTTATGTAAGTCACAATCTTAAGAAGAGCGGAAGTGAGTTCAGCGTAATCGGTGGGCACACAATGGGGTTTACATTTGCGTCACAAATGACCAACATGGAAACAATCCGTTCAGAAACAACATTCGGGAACATCATTCGTGGTCTTCAAGTTTACGGCTATAAAGTTGTTAAACCTGAAGCATTAGCTACAATGATTGTTACTGTGTAACCTAGGAGGACTAACATGGCTGCATATACAGATACGCACGGCTTTAATAAAGGTTCTGCGGCACACCCTGCCAAAGGCGTTAATAGAGTCGGCTATATCGAAGTGGAATTAAATTTCGCTACAATAACAGCGGATAGGGTTACAGCAGGTGCTACGGCATTAGCTGCTGGTGATTCTCTCCAAGTACTTTCTATACCAGCTAACACATTAGTGATGGCTGTTGGAGCAACTACTACAACTGCAGAAGGTGCAGCATCAACGTTTGACCTCGGTCTTACTGGTGGTGATGTAGATGGTTTTGTTGACGGCGGCGATGCCAACTCAGCAGGAACAACATCATCAAACGGTGCACTTTTAAATGGTGACAATCAAAGTCATTATTTTGCAACTGCAGACACTATTGATATGCTTATTGGTGTATCAGGTGCTGTAACAGATGCTGCTGTAATTAAAGTTTGGGCAGTTATCGCTGATTGTTCATAACGTAAAACATATGGTCGGGGGGTAACTTTAACCCCCCGATTATTTAAATGGAGAGAAAAATGGCACGAAGATGGCTAAGAAATATAGTAGATGGTGAAATCTATGAGTGGGATGAAATACTTGCAGAAAATCCTAGGACAGAAGAAGTAACTGAAGAGCAAGCATTCCCAGAAAAATTTATGACTAAAGAACAAAAGGGTCGTAAACCAAAAGTTAATTTAGAAACTAAAGCTATACCTAAGAAAAAGAAATCTGATAAGGTAGAATTAGCAGAAGAAGTTACACGAAGTGTAGAAAAAGCTAGGACTAAAAAGAGTAAAAAATGATTTTAAATGACGTTATTACTGAAGTTAGAAGAATGATACAGGATGAGAATACTCCGCAAAGATACTCTGATGCGGTGCTTTTAAGTTTTTCAAACCAAGCTTTAAGGCGTATTGCAGTACTTAGACCTGATTTATTTGCTAAAATAACTACAATGACTTGCACAGAAAACGAAGCTATACAATCAGCACCTACCGATTCATTACGTATTATGGAAGTTTTTTCAGTAAGCGGTGGTAATGGATGTATAGAAGTTAATAGAGAATCACTAGACCAATCTTATCCACAATGGATGAATGATACTGCATCAGCTGCAGTGAACTGGATGAGGCACACAAGGAACGCTAATAAATTTTTTATATACCCAAAAGCTCCAGCTGGTCAAGTGTTAGATATTGAATATTCACAAAGCCCTCCAACTTACGACGGGACTACAACGGTTGATTTATTATCAGACGCATACTTTCCAGTAGTAGTTGATGCTACAATATTTTTAGCTGAATCAGTAGATAATGAACATGTTAATTCAAAACGAGCTGATATATTTTATAATTCTTTCACTAAGTCTCTTGCTGTTAATGCACAAAGTAAAGTAGCAACAGACACAGAAGAAGGTGGTATGATAACAGTTAATACAACAAAAACTAGTATTACAGAGGACTTAACATAATGGCTGGAATTAGAACATTTGTTGATATTTCAAATAGATTATCTCCTAGCGTGCCTGGGTGTCCTACGCCAATCATAGAGCAGTACGTTCGTGATGCAGCGATTGAAACGTGTGAACGAACTCTTGCGTGGAGGTATGAACAACCAAGAATACGTTTAGTTACAGGAGTTCATGACTATGCATATGAATGTCCAACTCAATCCGAGGTTCATGCTTTTATTACAGCTACTGTAAATGATGAAATGCTTACGCCCGTTACTTTAGATAAGATGTACCATCTATATCCTAAATGGCCAAATCAACCTACTACATCAAGAGCTAAACCTAAGTATATAACACACTTAGATGCAGACCATTTTTCTGTAGCACCTGTACCAGATAGTACTGAGAGCTATGATGTCAGGATGATTGTGTGTTTAAAGCCACTAAGAACGTCAACAGAGATGGATAAAACAGTTTTGGATGAATTAGAAAATGTTATCATGCATGGAGCACTTCAACATTTATTAGTGCTACCAGATAGAAGTTGGAGTGATAGAGAATTAGCTTCGTATCATGCAAAGCAGTTTATATTTAAATTGCAAGAACGTAGAGCTAGAGCTAACTTAGGTGCGGGAAGAGCATCTATGAGAGTTCAAGGTCAACCATTTGGGTAATAGATATGGCAGATGTAATTAGATTAGTAAAAGGAGATGAGTTACCACTCATTCAAATAACATTAAATGACGACGTAGCTAATACTGCATTAGACTTATCAGCGTCTACTACTTCAGTATCTGTAAAGTTTAGAGCTACAGGCACTACAACAGTTTTATCAACTATTAGTTGTGCTAAAACTAATACAGGGTCAGACGGTAAGATACAGTTTAATTTTTCTAGTGGTGTCTTAGATGTTGATGAAGGCTCATATGAAGGTGAGATAGTAGTTAGTTTTGATGGCAGTCTTCACACTGTCTATGATTTATTAAAATTTAGAGTAAGAAGTAATTTCTAATGGCTAACATCAGACTTGTATCTGCTATTGCCGCAACGGCTATATCTTTTAGCGTTAGTGTTAATAGTGTTAGTTCTGTAGTTAGTGATAGCAATAAGATATCGGCTACAGTAAATACGTCTCAGTTAGGTATAAAAGCATTTGAATTAATACCTACTCGCAGGCATGTAGATTCAATAACAGTAAGTGATACTCAGGTTTTTGAAGTAGGTATAATAGCAGGGGATTCTGTTACAACTTCTGATAGTGACCCAATATTTGTTGCTCAACTAGCTAAGTCTGATTCAGTATCAGCAACTGATACACCAAATAAAATAATAAATTCTACAGTTGATTTTGATTTAAGTGATGATGATATAGACCCAGACCCTATAAATGTGTCTGAATCTGATGCTAAAACATTTACTACAAGTAAGACAGATTCTGCATCAGCCTCTGATTTACCGTCATTACAACCAGATATACCTCAAAGCGATAGTGTAACGCCGTCTGAATCGGTCAACACAAAAGCCATAGGTACTAATCCTAGCGATTCAGCATCTGTATCCGAGGCAGATGTTAAGAGTGCTAGTATAGTTAAAACGGATTCTGCGTCTGCTTCTGAGTCTGACGCTAAAACAATTACCCCACAAGGGAAAACAGATTCTATATCAACATCTGATGCACAAGTTTTACAGCCAAGTATAGTTAAGGCTGATAGTTCTACACCATCAGATGCTGTAAATTCAATAACTGTAAGCATAGCACCTAGTGATAGTGCTAGTGCTTCTGAAAGTATAAATACAACACTTACATTAGGAACTCTTACAACTATGTACCCAGAGCTTGTTAATGTTTCTGACGGTACAGTTGGTTTTATATTTACTAGAAATGAGTCGACTACAGGTGTCATTGGTGGCCCAGGATTTGTAGGTCAACTTGTAATGAATGATGATAGAATAACTGAGGGTGATTCATCGAACGCTGGACTTGTTATTAATTACATATATACTGAAGTTGATGACAGTTCGTTGGGTGGACACATGTGTAACGCTACTCCGCTATCAGCTGGAGCTAAGACTTAAAGGAGATGGATAAATGATTAACGATTTAATTAAAGTAAAAGGTGAATTAAAACTTACCCTTACTAGTCCACAAGGAAATGTAAAACATGAGGTTATCGTACCTAATTTAGTTGTAACAGCAGGTAAAAATTTTATTGCTGACCGACTAAAAAACAACACTACTGTTATGTCTCACATGGCAATAGGAACTGGAAGCACTGCGGCTGCAGCTGGCAATACTGCATTAGGCAGTGAAGCTGGACGTGTAGCTCTAACATCTAGTACTGTATCAACTAACTCTGTAGCGTATGTAGCATCATTTGGTGCTGGCACAGGCACAGGTGCAATTACAGAAGCTGGACTTTTAAATGCTAGTTCAAGCGGTACCCTCTTATGTAGAACTGTATTCTCTGTTATAAACAAAGGTGCAAGCGATACATTAGGTATTACATGGACTGTAACTATAAGTTAAGAGGAGATATAAATGCCAGTAAAATTTGCGAATAACGCAGTATCTACACTAGCTTCAGGTATAAATGACTCTGTTACTAGTATAACTGTAGCATCTGGGGACGGAGCTTTATTCCCATCTTTAACAGGCAGTGAGTATTTTTTTGTAACTCTTATAGACGCATCAAATAATTTAGAGATTGCTAAATGTACTGCACGGTCATCTGATGTATTAACTGTTACTCGTGCACAAGAAAGCACTTCAGCTAGAGCATTTGCTGTTGGTGATAGAATAGAACTTAGAATTACTGCACAATCTTTATTAGATGTTTCAACTCAAATATCTGCACTAGGGTCAGACCTAGGATTAAACTCAAATGATATTACAGGTACAGGTAATATTAATATTACAGGTACTATTCAATCTTCAGGAAATATTACAGCACCCTCTTTTGGGGGAGCTTTAGATTTAAACGGAGCAGAATTGATACTCGATGCTGATGCAGACACTTCAATTACGGCAGATACCGATGACCAAATAGATTTTAAAACAGGTGGCACAGATAGAATGTCTATCACTACAACCGATATAACAACTGCTAGTGGAGTGAATGTAAAAATGCATGGCTCTGGCTCATCAGGTACACAAGCAGGTTTATGGATAAGAGGTGTTCCTAGAGTAACCAACGATACAAGCACATTTGAGCATACTTACATAAACTCAGATAATGCTCTTATATTCACTAAAGGCAGTAGTGCTACAACATCAAGCAATACAGAAAGAATGAGAATTAATAGTTCAGGTGAAATATTATTTAATAAAAATACTAATAACTTTGGAACTGCAGGTATTTGTTTTAACGATTTAGGCACAAAAGCAGGTGCTGCTGAATTTATTGCAGATGGTATGGAACCTATAGTTATAAATAGATTATCAAGTGATGGTATTGTCGTTGTCTTTCATAAAGATGGGGCTAGTGGTGGTAGTATATCGACATCAGCATCAAGCACAACTTATGCAACATCATCAGATTATAGATTAAAAGAAAATGTAGATTATACATTTGATGCAACAACAAGATTAAAACAATTAAAACCTGCAAGATTTAATTTTATTGTAGATGCAGATAAAACAGTAGATGGATTTATTGCACATGAAGTATCAAGCATAGTACCTGAAGCTATAATAGGAACTAAAGATGCTACAAGAACAGCAACCAATGTTGTTAAAAATGCCGATGGAACTTTCAATTCAGAGGGTGTAACAGAAGCAGAATGGACAAAAGATAAAGCAGATGGAAATTATGCAAATGATACTACATGGTCTGCAAGTATGAGTGATATACCTGTTATGCAACAAATAGACCAAGCAAAACTTGTTCCACTATTAGTTAAAACAATACAAGAATTAGAAGCAAGAATTACAGCACTAGAAGGATAAATTAATAGATTATGACAGTTAAAATTACAAATAACGGATTTAGTACATTAGCATCAGGTATAAATGACTCTGCTACAACTGTTGCATTAGCTTCTGGTGAAGGAGCTAGATTTCCTACTCTAACTACTGGTAACTATTTTTATGGAACCCTTATAGATACTTCAAACAATCTTGAGATTGTTAAGGTTACAGCTAGGTCTACTGACTCTTTAACTGTAGTCAGAGCACAAGATAATACTTCAGCTAGAGCATTTAGTACAGGTGATAGGTTTGAGCTTAGACCTGTAGCTAAACTTTTTGAAGATATACAAGCAGAGGCTCGAGACCTCAATGGTGCTGAGTTAGTATTAGATGCTGATGGTGATACTAGTATTACTGCTGACACAGATGATGAAATAGATTTCAAAACAGGTGGCTCTGATAGAATGAAAGTTAATGGTGTTGGACAGGTTTATATTGGCACAACTGTTGAAAGAAATAATTCTTTTGTATGTATAAAATCAGATGCTACAAATCAAAATGGTATGGAAATAAGATGTTATGCAAATAATGATGCTATAAGATTTTATTCAAGTGATTCGACAAGTGCAGGAGCAGTTACAGTAAGTGGCTCATCAACCACATATAGCACTTCATCTGATTATAGACTAAAAGAAAATGTAGATTATACATTTGATGCAACAGCAAGATTAAAGCAACTCAAACCATGCAGATTTAATTGGATAGCAGATGATACAAACACAGAATTAGATGGATTTATTGCACACGAAGTATCAAGCATAGTACCTGAAGCTATAATAGGAACTAAAGATGCTGAACAAATGCAAGGAATCGACCAAAGCAAACTTGTACCTTTATTGGTCAAAACAATACAAGAACAACAAGCAGTAATAGAAGACTTACAATCTAGAGTAACAACATTAGAGGGATAACACATGAAAAGAACACCACTACTTATGTACCCCAACGGAACCTTTGCTAGAAGTAACACTATGGTTGAAGGATGTGTAGTAGTAGAAGAGCCTGAGCTAGAAGAAGAGACAGCTAAAGTGGTAGACCAAACTGAGGCTGTTAGAAAAGCAGAAGGCAAATGAAAGGTATGAAAGACAATAATGAATTAACGCTTGAGGTTGAGCTTATTAAAAAAGATGTGCACGATATTAAGCATAATCATCTAACTCATATTGAAGCAGATTTGAGCGATGTAAAACGAGAAGTCTTTAAATTTAAATATATAATCTGGACAATTATTGTTATTTTTGTTTTAACTACAGATAAATTTACAGACATATTAAAATTATTATAGGAGAAATGTTATGCCAGGTGGAAACAAAGTTGGAATGAAAACTAAGCCAGGAAGCAAACTTATCATGAAATATGCTATGGGCGGAAAGGTTAAGAAAAATAATAAGATGATGTATGGTAAAGGCGGCATGGTTAAAGGCGGCTGCAAAGGCATGAAAAAATAATGGCTGCAGGAACCAAACATTATTTTAAAACAGGTAAGGAATTTAAAGGTGCTGTTCATAAAATGCCAGGTGGTAAAATACACACAGGCAAAACGCATACTGCAAGTTCCAAACCTGTTGTTCACTTTAAAGATTTGTCAGCAAAGGCAAAGAAGGTGGCTAGAGGCTAATGGTTCTTAAGAAATACCAAAGTAAAACTGGGGGTCTTAACGCAGCAGGTAGAGCTCATTTTAAACGAAAAGATGGTTCTAATCTTAAACCACCTGTAACTGGTAAAGCACCTAAAGGTTCTAAAGCAGCAGCAAGAAGAAAAAGTTTTTGTGCAAGAATGTCTGGTGTTAAAGGACCGATGAAGGACAGCAAAGGGAGGCCAACAAGAAAAGCGTTGGCGTTAAGAAAATGGAAGTGTCGAAAATAAAAGGTGCAATACTTTTAATTGTAATATTTATATTATTACTAAGTATAGATTCTGCGTTGTCTGACGTTACTAGCTCAGGAAGCACTACAAATACCCAATCCAATAATGCTGGCTCAAACACCGCTATTACGGGTGGCTATGAATCTAGCACTACATATCAATCAGGTAGTAGCTCAAACTCTACTACATCTAATACAACTAATAATTCAACAAATCAGGAAACTGCTGTAAACAGCTCCTCAGCCCCTGGAATGAGCGTTTATGGACAAGACAGCTGTGTTATACCACTTGCAGCAGGAGTGACCGTAATCGGCTTCTCAGGCTCATTTGGAAGCTATATGATAGATAAAGAATGTGAAAGACGTAAAGCATCTGCCGTATTAGCTAAACTTGGTATGAAAGTCGCAGCGATATCACTTATGTGTCAAGACGTTGACGTGTGGCAAGCCATGATGGATGCAGGTACACCATGCCCAATAGAAGGCTTAATTGGTGCCAAAGCTAAAGCTAGATGGATAGAGATAGGAGGATTCTATCAGCCTGAAACAAACGAATGGAATGGCAAACCTATACCATCAGGAATGATTGATGAAGATACTAATACTACTAAGTAGTTTACTGTTAGTAAGCTGTTCAACTCATAGTGTTACTCTAGGAGAAATGACAATTTACGGAAGTAATGAACAAGAAATACCAGCACCTGAAAGACGATGATATCTAAAGAATTAGAAAATAAATTTATAGAAGTTGCTATTTGTATTAGAAATGGTCAAGTAGAGCCTGAACAAATAGTAGAGTATATGAATCTTGAACCTGAATTTGAGCAATGGTATAAAGACAGATATATTAGCAAACGCAAGACAACTGTAGGAGTATTGAAGTTATGAAATACATAATACCTTTGTTGTTTCCGATTACCTTACTAGCACAAGATTTAACAACAGATAATTTAATTACTAATGGTACATTCGATAATGGTACTACAGGTTGGACATTATCAGGTGATGCACAACGAATAAGTGATTGTTGTCCAGGAGGACATGACCTAGAGTTTGGAGATAGTGGCAGTATTGAGCAGTCATTTTCCCTCATTGATGACGTAATTACACAACAAATGCTTAATAATGGAATTACTTTAAACTCTAGTGTTCAAGTGCAGAACGGTGAGTGTGGGGTAGCAGGATGTTGGGGAGGTTCAGGACCAGCTGATAGCTTCAGTATTAGATTACAAATTAAAGATTCAGATAATAACGTGTTGTCAGTAACTACACAGGAGAGAACAAATGTTACGGGAATTAATGGCGAAAATTTTACAGATAGTGTCTCGTATACAGGGACTGGTAGTAACATTGGAAATATTAATATTAGTGGTGCCGATTCTGCTGCTCCTGCTAATCTTGGTGGTCCTAATGTAGATAACGTATCAGTTACTATGACCTATGATGATACTGTCTTAACAGCTGCACAAACAACAATATTGAATACAGCATTTGAAGAAATAGAAGAAGTTTTAACTACTACAGTAGAGCCACAAGAATTATTTATATATGAAGAATTTATAGTAGAGGAGTTTATACCTTTTGAAGAACCAGAGATATTAACTGAAATGTTTAGTGAAATATACATAGAAGAAGTAGCAATGGAGGAAATAAATACAGGAGTAGTAAATATATTCTCTCAAGAAATAACGGAGGTAAGTTATGGTAGTCAAGAGAACTTCCAAGAAATCCCAACAGAAATCGAAAGTTTTGAAGAAATCATTGAAGTCAGTCAAAACCAAAACATTGAAGCTGAAGAAATCCAAAGTCAAGGAGAAATCTCAGGAGAAGAGTTTCTCGAAGAAAATGAATTTACAAGCACAGAAAATGAGGGAGCAGTTCCTCAAACAGCAGGCGGGGAAATGGAACCAGAGCCTACTGAACAAATTACTAACGAAAGTGAAACAAGTCCTGAGCCTACTGAAGAAGAAACTCTTGTCGCTAGTGAAGAAGTAAATAATGAACCTAGAGGAGCTAGTGAGGAAAATGAGGTTAACGGAGAAGGAGAAACAAGCACAAGTGGAAATGGAAATGATGGAGATGAAACTACTGCTGGAGCAGAAGAAGATATCGAAAGCGGAAATCAAGAGGTGGAAGAAAGCAGGGATGAAGGAGTTTCTCCAAGAGATAATCAAACTATTACAGTAGAAAATATACAACAGAAGGTAGCAGAAGTTATAAAGGAAGTAGATAAGCAACTTGTAGCTACGTCTGTTATAGTAGCAAAAGCTATGCAAAGTTCTTTTTCTATGGACAATTATGGTAAAGTAAACAAAGATATACTTAACCAACCGAATATAGATGGAGGTGATTACTTTGAAGCAAGACAATATATTGATGTTAGAAATTTATATGCTGAAAATCAGAATGTTTATGGTGACCCTGTTGCACAGTATCAAAAGAATGTTCAGGATAAAGTAGACCAAAGAATTAGAGCAGAAGAACACTTAAGGAGGATTCGTGGATATTAAAACCATAGCGACTGGCATAGGACTAGTCATAACAATAGCAGGACTTTTTGTTTATCAAGGGCAATTAATTACAAGAGTTGATGTACTTGAAGCTCAAAAGGCAGTAAACATTAAACCACTAGAACAAGACATAGCAATTAACAAAGCTGAAATAGCTGTACTCAAAGCAAAAGTAGATGAGATAAAAGCTCGTTCAGATAACCCGTTGAGGTAACGATATGTTTGGAATACCAATGGAATTATTAAGTATGCTCGCAAGTACGGTGCTTGGCGGAATTATGTCTATTCAAGCACAGAAAGGTCAAGCTCAAGCAGAGCGTGAGAAAATGTTAATGCAGCGTGCAGAATTTGCAGCTCAACAAACAGATAAAGCAAGAGAAGTATCTGACCCACACACCAAGCACACTAGACGTTGGATAGCATTAATGTGCGTATTTAGTATTATCGTAGTGCCAATCGTTGCACCAATCTTTACTGATGTTAATGTTGCTTATCAGATAATGACTGAAGCAGATAGTGGTTGGTGGATATTTGGTGAGGTATATGAGACATCATACTTTGAAGCAGGCAATACAGTTTACATAACAAACCTACAATCACACACTATATTTTCTATCATTGGATTATATTTTGGAGGCTCACTAACAAGAAAATAAAATGGCATCAATTAAGATACAAAATTTTAAAGGGGCATCCCCTAAGACATCCTCAGACTTGTTGCCAGATGGTTTTGCACAAGATGCAGTTAATGTAAAACTATATTCTGGAGACCTTATACCTTATAGACAACCTGTTGTGGTAGATAATACTGAAAGAGCAGTAGCTGCAGAAACTATATATGCCCTAAAAGACCCGAGTACTGATGCATTAGTATGGCTTAGTTGGACTTCAGATGTTGATATAGTTACAGCTTCAGATTCATCTGATGATGAACAACGATTTTATTTTACAGGAGATGGGGTACCAAAAGTTTCTAATTATGATTTAGCCACAACAGGTTCAGAACCATATCCAGCATCAAATGGCTACTATGATTTAGGATTAGATTTACCAGCAACCACAGTTACAGCTACAGCAACATCTTTTTCTGTAGTAAGTTCTACGCACTACGAACGAGATTCTGGTAACACAGCTACTTTTTATGGGTCTGGTAATCACAATTTACGCACAGGCAATATAGTAACAGTTCGTGATTTTGGAACTTCAGATGAAGCTAAATCATTTAACTCTACAAATGTGCAAATAACAGTTGTTAATGCAACAGATTTTCAATACTTTAATCCAGGCGACACAATATCAAAAACAGCTAACACAACTGGACGTGCTGATATGGCTGGTAGTACGCAAGTTAGAACTTATATATACACGCATCTTACACCATGGGGTGAAGAGTCAATACCTTCTGAGGTTTCAAATGAAGTTTATATAAAAGAAGGGCAGACAGTTACTATAACAAATTTACCTACTGCAAAACCTTCTGGAAATAATTTTGTACGGGGTGTAAATTTATATCGTAGTGTTTCATCAGCAGCAGCTACCGACTTCTTTTTACTTGACACTTTATGGTTTCCTACTTCTACAGTAAGTTTTTCTAGAGCTAGTAATGTAGCTACTGTAATACTATCTCAACCACATAATATGATTGTGGGTAATAGGTTTAAGATAAAAAGTTCTACCATAGATAGTGGTGGGTTTAATGTTACAGATGGTATTGTTGTTAGTGTTGTTAACAGCTATTCATTTACCTATGCTGATAGTGGTAGTGATGTCTCTACTACAGCAGATGCAAACGGTGTTTTGTGTCACGACGTTGCTGAGTCATTGTCAGACACTGCTAGATATTGGGGAGACAGTAATTATAACTTTATTGATGACTTTGCAGTATCAGGACTAAGCACTATTGTACCTTCTGAGAATTATGACAAACCAAAAGCTACTATGAAAGGCATAACAAACTACCATAGAAATATGCTAGTAGGATTTTTTGATAACCAACTATGTATATCATTTCCTGATAAACCACATGCATGGCCTGAAAGATTCAGGCTAACTTTAGACTCTAACATTGTCGGTATAGCAGTAAATGGTGGATATATACTAGCTTTAACAGAGTCGTATCCATACAACATATCAGGTAACAGTCCAGAGTCTATGTCAGTAACTCGTATTGACGCTGAGTATCCTTGCCTAGCAAAAAAATCTATAGTAAATATTGGAAAGCAAGGTGTAATGTGGGCAACACATGGAGGATTAGCAGCATGGCGAGGAGGCAGTGGAATAAGCCTTAATACAATTTTAATACATGACTGGGATACATGGGGAGATTATTTAGACCCTACTACTTTAGTAGGACACTACTTTAATGATAAGTATTTTGGGTCACATAGCACAGGGTCGTTTACTTTCCAGTTAGATAATGACCAAGGTGGAACTTTTGTAAAAATTAATTATAAGTTTACTGCAGCGTATAGCGATTCTATAACTGGTATTACGTATTACACTTCAGATACCACTGGAGATATATTCGAGTGGGACAATAAAAATCAAGTGCTAGCTCCTATGGAGTGGAAATCAAAAACTATTCGTACTTCAGACTATTTAAACATAGGTGCTGCTAGAGTAATAGCAGAGTATACATCTATAACTGACGAGAATGTAAATGAAACAGCGTTTAATAATACTGTTCCTACGTTTAATGCAGCAGTGTGGGCAGCAAGTCAACAACTAGGTTGTTTAAATGGACCTACAGATTACACAGATAGTAATAGCAACAGGGTAGAGAATATAGGAACTCTTAACGCTTTTCCTGTAAACGGAGATAGTCAGACACGAACTTTAAAAGGTTTATCAGGAGCCTTACCTGTTGTGTTTAAATTATTTGTGGATAAAGATTTAATGTTTCAAGGAAGTGTGTCATCAGATGATATATTTAGATTACCTTCTGGTTATCGTTCAGACACGTTTGAAGTATCTGTATCAGGTTCAGCTAGAGTTAAAGCTATACATTTAGGTGAGACACCAATCGGGTTGAAAAGTATATGAGTAATAGATTTGTATCCGTGCCAGCTGTACCTACTAATACTGATTTAAATCAGCAGTTAACTGTTCTAATAGAGAATATAAAAGAAAATGTTGAGTTGCTTACAGGACTCAGAGATGAAGCAGATAGAATTAGTAAATCAGTTACACAAGGTCAAATAACGGTTTTAAGTTTACCTATTCAGAATATGCAACAACTGTCAGCAAAAGGAGTTGGGTTTACAATAAGTGGTCAAGATGTTGTCAGCTTAGAAGATTATGGTAAACTATTGTTAGATGTACAAACATTAGCTAACGATTTAAAATCGACAAGAGCATCATTAAATGCTTTAATATTACAAATAAAGGGGACAACATAATGGAAAAAGACATAAATGTAAAGTTAGGGGCAGTAGGTATGGCTTCAGACCCATCATTAGATTTGCCACCCCAGATTCAGGCTCTATTAGATATGAGTCCTACAGAACAATCTATGAACTCTCCAGTTCAATCATATCAAGAAGGAGGTATGGTTGCACCAGCTGGAGTTTCTATGCAACCTCAACAAGGACAACCTATGGGTGCTCAGATGATAGATATGCAGATTAATCAATCTGCCGCACAAAGCCCTGAGATGATTGCACGAATTAGAGCAGGTATAGAAGCAGGATTAAAATCAGGTGAGCTAAACATGGAAGATTTAAACATGGCTATAGAACTTGCTAAGACAGTTGCACAAAATCCAGCTATGTATCCACAGGTTAGACAGTTTGTTATACAAAAAGGTCTAGCTACAGAAAGTGAATTGCCAGTACAATATGATGAAGCTATAGTAATTGCTTTACTTTTGGCGGCTAAAGCTATGGCTACAGATATAGAATTTACAGACCGTCCACCTTTACAATCAGGGCAACCAGCACCTGTACAGGATATGCAAGATGGCGGTGTGCTTAAAGGACCAGCACATAGCGACGGTGGTATACCAGTTAAAGTAGCTGGTGTCGATAACGCTGAGATGGAAGGTGGAGAGTATGTCATACCTAAGAAAGTTGTTATGGCTAAAGGCACAGAATTTTTTGATAAGATGCTAGCTAACTATGAGGATAAACCAGATGTTACATGAGCTAAAAAATACTAGTAATTCGACATACACACCACAACTCCTTTCCACGAAAGAACTTATAGATAAATACTGGGGTCAATGTGTGCCACTATTAAAAAAATGTATTGATAAACAAATGCGTGGCGAAATGGAAGTCGAAGATATATACACTCGTGCTTTAAAAGGTGAGGTATACATTATAGCAGTCAAAGATGACATACCAGAGGTACCAGATGTAAAGTTAGTTTTGGTATTAGAATTAGTATACTACCCAAGGTTTACAGCTATGAATGTCGTAGCATTAGGTGGTAGAGATTTAAAAAATATGATTGGTTCTTTCTGGGAGCACGTTTGTGGGTGGGCTCGTATATGTGGAGTAACTAAAATGGAATGCTTAGTGTCTCCTGCAATGGAAAGAATTTTAGGTGATGTAGGATTTAAGCAACAGTATATTAAAATGAGACAAGAATTATGAACACTATGATTATAAACCCACTAGTTGTACAAGTTAGAGAAAACAACCCTGACGTTATATTACCTGTAGACCCTACAATGCACGGTGGAAGTGTAGGTAGAGTTATTGGAGTAGTAGCAGCGGTAGCAGTACCTTTTGCAGCTCCAGCCATTGCAACTGCAGTTCAAGCTTCAGGTGTTCTTGGAGCAGCTATTAGTGCGGCAATGAATACTACCATAGGTGGCGTTGTTTCTAGTGCGATTACAGGTGCAGCTTTGGGTGGCGTTGCGGCTACGATAGCGGGAGCACCGTTTTCAGCTGGGGCTATAACAGGTGCTATTACTGGTGGTATCGGTGGATATATGTCAGGAACAGGAGCAGAAACAGCCGCAGGCGGAGCAGGCGGCGGAGCAGGCGGCGGAGCAGGCGGCGGAGCAACTGCAACAGCTGGAGGTCCACAAACATATACAGGTGGATTTGGTGAAGCGACTACTGGAATAGGATTGGAACAAGGTGAAATGTTAGCAGCACAAACAGCAGACTTTGGAAGTGCTGTTGCAAAAACACCAGTATCATTAATGGAAACATTAAGACAAACTAGTGAAAAAGTAGTTAATAAATTAAAATCTCCTGAAAACCTTGCTAACATTACTATGCAAGCAGCAAGTAGTTTAGCAGGTGAACTTCTAGTTCCTGAAGGCACACTAGCTCAGTTATCACCAGAAGAACAAGCATTAATTGATGAACGTAAAGCAGAATTAATAGCGTTAAAAGACAGAGACTTAGACGCATATAACCTAGCGATTGATGTTTCAAAAGAATTCATGGTTCAAGCAAAACAAATTGACCCTACATACTTCGCTCAACAAGAAGAAAACAAATCTAAGATTCGGTCGGCTAGAACAATAAGAGGAGCAGAAGAAAAAGCAGCACTTGACAATATGAGTTTTACTAATGCTGATACAAGAAGATTTGGTCTAGATGCTAACAGATTGTCCGCATCTGCATATGATACAGGGTTTGCAACAGGTTTAGATACTAAAAATAGATTTATATCAGCAGCACAAAGCAACATGCCTACTGCTGGTCAGACAGCTAGTTATGCTCAAGGTCTAGCAGGACTGCAAGATGCATACAAAGGACAAAGAGAAGCAGCTGATAAACAAAGAGAAAGCTACCAGATGATGTTCGCTGGTTTAAATACTAAAGAAGGCAACACTAAAAAAGACGAAAAAAGAAAAAAAGGAATTTATGATTCAGGTGGAAATGAAATTGGAACAATGTATGCAGGATAAACAATGCCAATACTAGACCCAAAAAAATATATGGAAGCTGTAAAATCAGCTAACGAACTTAGGGATATACAGCGTGTCAATCAAGCAAGAAGTGATTTTCAAGAGTTTACTCCTGACTTAACATCAGACTTTACAGGTTTAAAATTAGGAGCTCAACCAGACACACGTCAGATGATTAGGAAAAATGCTGACGGTAGTTACGGCACACCTACAGGACTTGCAGAGTCTAATACAAGGATAGACCCAAATGCGGCTCCAAAAGCAGGTGCTGGTGCTATGCAAACTAATTATAATTATTATACAAATCAAGTTGATGAAAGATTTAAAAACGCAAGACCTACTGGGCTTGCACCTAATATAAACAACGCATCATTAGGAAGAGCTATAGATAATTCTTTAGGCAGTGAGGGTAAAGATTATCTACTTAATAAATATGGTGAGCCAATAAGTGGGATAGGAGCATTTGGTCGTTTCCTTGGTTTTAGTACAGGTCAAAATGAAGTTGATGAATACCAAACAAAAAAAGCTATAGCTGAAAAACTGGCAGATGAAGGTTTTGTAGAGGGTATAGATGATGTCGATAGATACATAGAATTTGGATTACCTAACATGAAACCTGGTGCCACAGCAGATGTAATGCAATCAAGAATAAGAAAGAGGCAACAAGAAGAGTTTGCTGCAACATTAGATTTTACCAAAGATGAGCGAGAAGAATTAGACAGAGTTAGTAAAATTACAGACAACGATGAAAGGGACAAGGCTAAAAAAACAGTAGCTAATAAGATAGATGTAAGAAGACAAAGAGATACTTTAAATAAAATTAAAGCTATGCCTGAAGGACCAGTTAAAAAAGCTGAGTTGGAAAAACTTAGAAACGAGTTACGAATGTCTGTTACTGATGAAATGATAAATGTAAGACAGTCTGATGGTAGTTACATGCAAATGCCTAAACTTGTAGCTGAGATACAAGGAATAAAAAATACTACTGACCCATCAAAAATAACTAAAACTTTTGAGAATGTAACACTTAGTGGAGCTGGAAGTGCTGTGCAAGCAGCTATACAAAAAAGAAACGATATTGTAAGACTGGCTAACATAGCTAAGTCTGAAGGTAACAGAGCAAAATTTGAAGGGTATAGAGCTCAACTGTCTGCACTTGATAGCGGTATAGTTCTAGCACAAGGTATGCAAGGATTAAACGATATAGACAGAGGAGACACAAGAAGATTAAGTGCTACGCTATCGAATAGTCTAGGTGTTAATGTACAAATTATACCTCGAGACGATAATAAGTTTGACGTTAGGCAAGGTAATCAAACAACAGTAATGGATGCTGCTACAATAAAACGTGACTTCCAACCTGTATTTGACCAAGAGTATAAGAAAAAATTAAAAGAAATAGCAATCTCAGATAGAAACAAAATATTTGAAACTGAGCTAAAAATTAAAGAGCAACTATCTAAATCTATATCAGACTACAATCAAGCTATAGCAGTAGAAACACTAAAAGGTATAAATGAACTAAGAAAAGCAGGGTTTACAATTACTAAAACAGAGAATGGAACTATAGTTCAAAAAGATGGAGCCATAGGTATTATTGATACAAAAATAGTTGAAAACCAAGCTGGTGAAGAAGTTGAAATGCCATATGTAAGGGATATAAATGTAGGAGAACTAGGGTCAGGACTAGGCATTGGTGGTTTAAACGTTTCAGATTACGAGAATAGTTTACAATAGTAGAGGTTTATAATGGTAGTACGTGTAGGTTTAAACACCCCTAGTATTGAGAGTGTTGCTGATAGTATACCAAGTATCGAAAGTGTTTCTCAAAGTATAGACAATGTACCCAGCACTGGTGAGTTAGCACAAAGTAATTTAAATACTCTTGCAGGTCTACAAGCACAAACTGATGCTATTGGCTATGAGCCACCTGATGAAACTCCCCAAGTTTTCTATAGCCCAAGCACTAAAAAAATGTTTGTCAACGGCTTGATGTTTGACGATGATGACGCTAAGACAGCATTACAATCTGTAGCAAAACTTAGAGACAGACCACTAAAACCTTCTTTAGATATAGCAAGAGACTGGACACGAGTTGGTCCTAAAGAATTTGGTTCATACATTAAAGGAATTAAAAATCCACAAGCAGGAAGACTAGCTGCAGAAAACTTTGACATAGGTGGTAGTAATCTAAAACTATTATATGGTAGAGCCTCTCAATTCTTTGGAGCTGAAAAATATGGGCAAGGTCTTGTTGATGAAGCTATCAGAGAGATAGAAAAGAACGAGCCGTTCCAAAGAGAATTTACTAAGATAAAATCTGGTTACATACAAGACGGAGATGCAAACGAATCGCATGATGCTATAGATTGGTTCGTAGCTAACCTAGCACAACAAGGTCCAAACTTATTAGAATCCATAGCAGCTGCCCTGATAGGTGGAGGCGTAGGAGCAGTAACAGGTGCAAATCCGCTTAGTGCTGTAGGCTATGCAGTATCTGGTGTTTTAGGTAAAGAGCGTTATAAACAAGCTGTAATAAAAGCAGCTAAGAAATACGAAAAAGATAAAAAATCACTTACTGGTGGTGAGCGAAAATTAATTCGTGAAGCATCAAGTTTAGCTGGTGTTGCTAGTATAAAAACACCTAATATATTTATTGTTGATAGTAAAGGAGTTGCTAAAACACTTAGAGGCAAACCAACTAAAACTCAACTTGATGAGCTTGTAGCTAAAGAAGGACTATTAGGAGGAGATGGTGTACGAGGACGAATTACACAAACAGCTAGAGACCAAGCTATAAAAGGTGGTACAGCATTAGGTATTGGAACTAGTAGTTATGGTATAGGTCTTGGTGATATATATGGTGAACAAAGAGAAGAGGGTCAAGACGATAGACTGTCTGCTGCTCTTACTGCAATACCTTATGCTGCAATGGAAATGCTACCTGAGTTTTTATTAGCTGCAAGAATATTTAGTGTTAAGCCAAAGAAAATAAATAAAACATTATTAGAAGGAACTGACCAAGGTGGACGAACATCAAGAGTTCTAAAAGGTTTTGGTGTTGGTGGTACATTAGAAGGTACAACAGAGGTAGCACAAGAAAGTTTAATACTAGCTAACACAGGTCAGTTAAAGTTAGATAGCCCTCAAGTACAAAATAGATTAGTCAATTCGTTTGCAGCAGGTTTCTTTGTTGGTGGTCCTATTGGTGCTGCAGCTAACTTACTTTCTAAACCTAGCTCAGATGTATTAGACCGTAGTAATTCTAGAACTGAGCCTAATGACCCAATAGATTTTACAGACGAACAACCAAGTCGTGAAGAAAAAATAACTGGAGCAAAAGAACGAAGGGATGCACTGTTACGTCAGCAAATGAAACTACCAGCTTCTGCTTATAGTGAAGACACTAAAGAATTAGAAAAAGAAACTACTAAGATAGTAGAAGAAGAGGGAAAGAAAACACTAAAAGAGAAAGGCACTAGAGATTTTCCTATTGCAGTTATATCAGACACTAAAGATTTAGAAAAAGAAAATACTAATTTATTAAATAAATTAGATAAAGAAGTAGCTACTACTAAAACAGAAGATGCTACTAAAACTGTTCTGCAGAATCCTTCACTTCTTACCATGTCAGATGCTAAGTTTAATTCTTACTCTCCAGCTTTTCCTAGTGGTCCTAACGCTACAGAAATAGGTATTACTAGCGATGATTTGTATTTTGAAATTAAAGAAATACGACAACAGAATAGAAAAAAAGAAGAGGAAACAATAGCTAACATACTTAAAAATAATACTAAAAAAGAAATAAAAAATGTTGAGCAAGATTTAAAAAAAGCAACAACTACAACTACAACACCTAAAGGTAAAGCAAAATTAACTTCAGCAGATAAATTAAATACTATGCTAGAAGAAATATCAACTCTTGATAGAACAGCTTTATCTAGATATGAACTTAAATCTAGTGCAAAAGATAAAGGTAAAAGACGTAATATAGCCAGCTATCTAGCTATGGACCAAGGTTTAACAGGTAGAACAAATACAGAAGAACTATCTAAATTATTAGCTAAAAAAATACAAACAAAAGTTAAGTTAGAGAAAGACGGTAAGATAAACACTGCACAGTATAGAAATGTAGTAGCTGATATCGAAGCAATACAAAGGTACTTAAGTTTACTGGTAGCAACAACAGGAACAGGAGTAGAAAAACGAGGGACAGAAGCAGGTGAGGAAGTAGCAGAAGATACAACAGAGATAAATGCATTAAGAGCTCAACAACAAAAAATTTTAGATAGAGCTAGAGCAGAACAAGAAGCTAAAAAAATTAAAGTAGAAGATTATGCGGGACCATTTATTGTAGCTAAATCTTTAAATTCTGTGTTTGTAAATAATGTAAATGAAACTATAAATTCTATGGCACAAGGACCAGGAAATATTTTTTCAGGTATAACTGCTCAAAATATGCCATCAGGGGTAATGCAATCAGCAATAGAAGGAGCTATATCTTTAGAGTATTTAAAACCAAGCAACAAAACTTCTAGTGCGTCAGTTGTAATAAGAGGAGATGTACAAACACAAGATAAACTATCTGCTACTTTACGTATGATGGCACCTATTGTTTTAGATGCATTTAAAACAGGAGCTGTTCCAAATGATAGTATTGTAATAGAAGACGATAAAGGTATTCCACTAGCAGCAGCACAATATAGTATTGAAGATAATGCTATTAGTGTAGAGATGGTAGGTGGTGTAAATTCAAAAGCTGTTGAAAAAATATTTAAAGAAATAGAAAAAATAAGAGAATCACAAGGAAAAAGATATACTGTACTTGAAAGTGTAGCTGGAGCACAAAAAGCATTTAAGAGAAGAGGATTTAAAGTTGCTAAAAAGGGAGATGAATTTTATTCTCCTTTAGAGACAAACTTATTTAAAGACAATCAAGAGACAGAAACAACACCTAGTGAAATTGTAGGCGGTGAAATTGTAGGCGGTAAAATTCTTTACCAATTAAGTGAAAGTTTTAATAACAGAGATGTTCAAGCTGAAATAGCTAACGCAGAACTTAGAGAATCATTTACACCTATGCCTTCTGGCGGAGTTAACTTTGTACAGCTTGAAGGTACGAAAGAACAACACGAAAGATTTGTACAAGATGCTGGTGGTTTAATAGTATCGTTTGGCGATGATGCTAGAAAAGCTATGACACAATTTCAAATAGAAGGAGATACACAAGATGCCAATACGAAGCAAGAAACAGCTGAAGTGGTTGAAGGAAAACAAACCAGAGATAGCAGAACAACTACTACAAGAGACAAGCAAGAAACAGATGCTGACACTACCAACATCAAAGGGACTAAAGAGTCTGTCGGAGAAAAGAAGAAAGGAAAGGCTAAACTACAAGTTAAGGGAAAAGAAAAATCCGTTCGGAAAGCTGACGAAAAACCTGTTGAGAAACCAGCCGATAGCACGGGGCAAGATAAAGTAAGTGCGGTTGATAAATTTTTACGTCAACAAAAAGTAGATAAGTTAACTAGAGCCAGAGCAAAACCAAAAGACTTTAAGAAAAAATATAAAAATACACAAGAAGCTTGGGACGATATAAAACCGTTGATACCTGGTTCTGCTCTTATTGATACTGTACCTAAACCAATAAGTGATTCTATAAGTACAGCAGTAAAAGAAAGCACAGCAATAAAAACAGAAGAAATTAGAAATATGTTTTTACATATGACTGAGCAAGATTTTAAAGATGTAGGTGTAACTCCAGCTGTATATACTGACATGCGTATAGCACAGTACGAAGCAGCTATTTTAGATAACGACACTAAACAAGATTTACTATCTGAGTTAGTAGATATAGGGTGGTTAGATAAACGAAGTAAAGACTATGGAGATATTACGTTTAACGAAAGAGCAGTTACAAAAGCCCGTAACTTTTTAAATAATTATTTTGGAACAACTGGATTTTATACTGATAACGAAGCAGCTGTATTAGACGATGTAATATACGATAGACTTACAACTGAACTAGTTGAAGTAGGAGAGGCTACAGGTTTACCTGGTATACAAAGTGGTTCAGAACTTAGAATACAAGAAGCTATTGCATGGACTAAAAGAAGAGGTAGATACCAATCTATAATAGACCAGAGACAAAAGAAAAAATTACCTGTCCTTTCTGGTCCAGCTCAACCATTAGAAACTGACCAAAGTGCACTTAGTAAAATAACTATTGATACTCAGCCAGATTACACAGCTATTCAAGTTCATAATTTAATTAAGAATCAGATAACAGAAGCCCTTGGTACTACAAAAATAACACAACCAAATAGAAGTGTTCCTAAGAACAAAATAGAAAACGGATTTGCAAAGCTGTCAGACGAAGATAAAAACTATGGAATAAATAAAGAGGGTGATTTACTTAGCGATTACTTTACAGATAAAGGCAAACTAATACTTTATAAAACTAAATCAGCTGAAGGTATGGCTATATTTAAACCTATAACAAAGAAAAATTTAGAGCAAAGAAAAACTCGTATTGAAACAGAAGAGAAAGATAAAGCAGCTAACTTAAAAAAGGGGGAGGGACTAGCATTCACTAACGAAAATGTAGCAGAACTCAACGAAGTGTTAGATAGTAAGTTATCAGAACAAGAACGAAAAGAACAGGCAGACGTGATTGCGTTTAGAAAAGCCCAAGAAGCAGAGGTTATTGCAAAAGATAAGTTAAAGAAAGGAGAAAAAAAACTAATTGAATACGCAATAGTAGAAGCTGATAATGCAGAAGGCTATAGTGTAAAAACTTTAGCAAAAGCTGAGGCTGATGAGTTAACAATCGAGCAGACTTTTATGGCTGGTAATATGAAAGAAGCTACAGCTTATAAAAGAAAATACTTAAAAGATTTAGAAAAACTAATGGAACCAGTAGACCCAAAAGGTCAGGAGTTCCTAACTAAACAAGACTTATCTAATAAAGATATAGATAATATGTTAGAAGGTGTAGATGATAATCCAGATGACACAATGTTCTTTAGACTCGATGGTTCTGTTATTAAAAATCCAGTGCCTATACTTAGAGTCAGAGCTATAGTAAATAAAGCTCTTGGTAAACTTAAACTAAAACCTAAAGCTACAGTAGTTAAAGATAAAGCAGAGCTAGAATCTAAGTTTCCTGAGCTATACGAAAGAGCAGTTGCAGGCAGGCAACAAGGAGACTTTGATACAACAAACTTTGCAGCCTTTGCACTAGGAGATGAGATTGTTGTATTTGCTAACAACATTAAAACTGAAGAGCAACTAAAATTTATAGTAGCTCACGAGACGTTAGGTCACTTTGGGCTACGAGCATTCGTTCCTGACGGTAAACTAAATGCAGTACTAGAAGATTTATATAACAGCGAAGGTCATATAAAAGCTGTTGCAGATATACATATAAAAAATGGTATGGATAAATACATAGCCATTGAAGAAGCTATGGCTAACGCAGCGGCTACCTTAGATGTATCAGCAATACAAAGAATGTGGTTCGCTGTAAAGAACTTCTTAAATAAAATAGGTATTAAATTTGATGATGACTTATCAAGATACATACTAAGTCAATCACGTAGGAACTTACGCACAGGTGGTGGTAGTTACTTTAACGTCAAACAACTTGTAAGTAACATGCAAGATGAATACGACAGAGCTACACAAACTAGATTCTATACAGAACAGGTGAACACCAGCTTACCAGCTTCTATTTTTGCTATGTTTGGTATTACTGCAAACAGTACTTTCGGCTCATTTAACAACTTCAAGGAAGTAGTAAAAAACAAACTGGGATTAGATGCACCAAAAGCTATTGGGTCAGCACTAGAATATCTACAAACATTAGGCAATATATCTAATCGTAGTGAAGGATTAAGAAATATCTTTAATATTTTTGGTATGCAAGCTAAGAAAATAAAAAGCTTAGAAAGAACTTACGAAACATTAACTCAGTTCTCTACTAGACCAAATATATTTAACAGAAAATATGAAGATGATATAGTTGTTACAACTACAAAAGACTATAACGATTTAATAGACAGCAAAAAAAGTGGTACTGAACCAGGGACTGTAGGTGCTACTGAAGAAGAACTTAATCAAGTTAGCGACTTACTAAGTTACGCAGCCTTATTCAGGGCTAAACAAAATGGTGAAGATTCAACCGTTGCAAAAGCACCTAGCTTAAGACAAGAAGTTGGAGGCGGGCAAGCAGTGAATCGTGAAGCTGCAAAAGAATTAGGAGACATGGGCTTAGTATCTATAGAAGAATTTTTAGAAGGTATACCATATGATATATCTATACTACAAGATGATACAGGTAAACTTGAATCAAGAAAGTTTAAACCAGAATCTATTAGCCCTAGAGTTTACAAAATGTATTCAGAGATACGTGCTGCCATTAATAAGTCAGCCGTAGATGTATTTGAGTCAAGTCTTGAATCAACTACGTTTGAAAGACAAGATGCAATAAATAACTTTTTAAAAGCTATAGGTCAAGATTCAAACTTAACTGGAGCTAGAGAAACGTTTGAATTAATCATGGAAAAATATAGGCAAATACGTCAAGTAGATGCGACTGGTGATAAACAAACAAATTACACATCTGAAGCTAAACGTAAATCTGCGTTGTTTATAAGAGAAGTTAATCGTGCTTTATTTCAACCATTAAAAGTAGAAGACTGGCAAGATGGTAACGCAGGTGTAGGTGTAAAAGAAAACTATAGGTTCGAGGATTGGAATGATGAATTTAAGACACCAGAACCAGGGGCTCAACCTATATTTAGATTCCCTAATGATAATGAATATAGAAGAATTATACAGGGTTTAAGTGAACTAAACGCTATATTTAAAAAAGGTAAAGAAGGAGAGGCTGAAGCTAATACTATAACTAATACTATTAAAAGTTTATTTGCTTTAGAAGAAGCTACTAAACAAATAGAGTTTAATTCTAAACGTACTCTAATGACAGGTTACGTACAGTTTGTAAGACGTGGTAAGTATCAAGTAGAGACAATAGCTTTTGATAAAGATAGAAACAGAATAAAACTTGACCAACAATATAAAAATGCTATGCCATACTTTCAAGCTGAGACTGAACAAGATGCTAGAGAAATACAAAAACAAGTTAATGAAACTTTTGGTAAAAATCCATTTGTTGTTAGAGATAAATCAGGGCAAGAGATTGAAGTTACTTTAGAAGCATCAAGAAGTGTAGCTAGAACAGCATCTTTAATGTCGCTTGACCAAAACTTATCTGCCTTCCTAAGAATTGCTGATGACTTACAAATAAATATTTCTGTTAATGATAGAGATAAGATTATTAAAGGTCTTACAGATACAGGGTCAGCAGCTAGACAAAAGCTACCTCGTGTTGGTAAAGCTGGTTGGAATAAAGAAGTAGTTAGAAACCAAGCTATGTTCTTACGAGCACAATCTCATCTAGCAGGTAAAACTTATTTTGAACACAAACTTAATACTGTCTTAGCTAGTGAAGACCAATGGTTAGGCGATAGAAATAAACTAAATAAATTAAAAGAAACTTTAGATAGAGTAGAAAAATTTGGTAACGAACAAGAAAAACAAGTAGCTAGAGCAAATTATGACGCATACGCTAACATGTACAGATACAGTGCAGGTACTACAGAAAATACTGCAGATGAATTTACTATATATGAAATGACAGGACCACTTGCTAATATAAGAACACCTAAACAAGTTAAACCTGAAGGTAGAGGTGAAGACTACAAACAACAAGCTAAGGATATATTAGGTTACTACGCTAGTGGTGAGAACATTGTAGACTCAACAGAAGACATATTAGAAAATTCTAAAACAGGACAGAACCTTAAAGTACTAGCTGTGTCTTCACAATTAGGTGGCTCTGTTGCAACAGCTATAATTAATTCAATGTCTATGGTTACTCATAGTATACCGTATCTTGCAACTTATAATCCTAAGACTGGATACGGCGGTGGGTTTGGTATGTCTGCGTCAGCTTATCACATGCAAAAGGCTGCTAGACAGATGAGTGATGGTGTAAGAACAAGATTAGGTCTAACAGAAGCAGGAGCTGAACAAAGTTTAGCAAACCTAGACTGGATGAATAAGGTAGCTGGCTTTGACCCTGAGACAGGTGAGTATACCGCTGACCCAGAATTAGCCGAACAACTTCAAATACAATACAATATAAGTCCTGATGAAGCACAAGCTGTACACAGAGCAACATCTGATGGGGTGCTTCAAGCGGCTCAGTACAATGCCTTGGTAGGTACAGCAAGAGGTGGTTTAACAAATACCACATCTGGTATGCTTAAGAAATGGATGTCGTTGTTCTCTTATACAGAGCAACTTAACAGAAGGGCTACTTTCCTAGCAGCTTATAGATTACAAAAAGAAAAACTTATAGCAGCAAACGCAAAAGAGTTTAACGTAAAAAATATAACTCCAGAAAGAATAGCAGAGTTAAATAAAGAAATTGAAGGTGAAGCTGCAAAGTTTGCTGAGGTAGCAGTAAACACATCTCAAGGTGAGTACTCTATGTTTAACAGACCTAAGATATCTAGAGGTCCATTACTTAATTCATTAATGATGTATAAACAATTCGTAATGATTAGTATTGAGCTTATGAAAAACTTAGGTAGAAACGAAAGAATATATTTCTTAATGTTACTGTTCTTCCTATCAGGTATGAAAGGATTACCTTTTGGAGAAGACATTATGGATTTAATAGACACATTAGTTCAAATGTTTGGTATTAAAATAGGTACGGTAGAAAAAGAATTAACTATGTTTATAGACGAAGTAGCCCCAGGTACATCACCATTAGTAATGAGAGGTGTTCTTGATAAGGTTACAGGTGCTACTATGTCTACAAGACTAGGCTTTGGTGATTTAATACCACTAACTGGTATGGCTAAAGCAGGTTCTAGCTTTGAGCAAGAGGTTACAAACTTCTTAGGTCCTGTGTATGCAGCTGGAGAACAAGCTGTAGCTGCTGTAACTTTATTTGGAAACTACACTGCAGGTAAAGTTGGTTTAAAAGCTGACACAACAAGATTTGTAGATGTCTTAAGGTCACAACCTTACGGTGGTATAAGGGCTATAGCAGACGCATATACTTATTATGATGATGGTGTTATTACTAACAAGCAGGGTAAAGTACTAGACAAAGACGTTCACTTTAAAGAGATATTTTTTAGAGCATTAAACTTCTATCCAGCTAGTGCGTCTTACCAAAACGATATTATACGTATGACTAAACAAACAGGTGACTATGTTAAATCAATTAAGATTAAGTTTTCTGAAGCATACGTTAAAGCAAGAATCTCAGGAGACAGAGCTGAGATGAGAAGAATTGAAAAAGATGTTAGAGCTCATAATAGAACGCATAGAAACAGTGAGTTTTATTTATCTGATTGGAAAGCCTCGGCTAATAGAATGTATGATGCTTGGAAGTTACCAGCTGCTGAAAGGTTTAAAAAGTTTGCAACTAAAAAGTCTCGTCCAGATATAGATAAACTAATACAAGCATATGATATGTAAAGTTTTAGGGGGTACCTAGGGTACCCCCCGTGTCTATTTAAAGCGATTACGAGGCTCTCAGGAGTCTTCTTTTTTGTCAATAACCTGTAATTGTCCATATGATAGGTCATCAGCTTCTACATCAGCATTTTCTAGTAGGCTTTGAAATCTAGGGTGAGTAAGATTAAATCCAATGACATATGTCTGTGCTAGTTTGACTGGAGTATCTTTACCTAGTGAAGCTTTCTCTGACCTAGGAGTAGCAATCACATTCTCATCAACAAGTTCTTGTTTGAATGTCTTATAGTCAGCACCACGTACAGACAACCACTTCCTAAAGTGAGTTCGGTCTACCATCATGGTACCTTTATCAAATGATTCTATCGCAGACTTACGATACACATCTAATCTTATTCTTATATCTCCTCTTGGTATTCTAGAGAAATCAGGTAATGACTTCTGACCTATGGTATGCATGACAGTAACAGATGTATCAGCTGAATCAGCCATGTACTCTGCAACTAAATCAAATGCGTCTACTTGATTCTCTTGTACTGACCTGCGTATCGCACCTATCTGTGCTAGTACCCATTCAGTAGATTGTTCATACTCAAAGTTTATTAGACCCCACTCTTTAGCTAGGCTCATAGATAGGTCAGCAAGTATAATAGATTGCTCCCAGTATCTTTCTTCCCCACTAAACTTAGCTTTGTACTTCTTATGGAAGTTAGCTGTAGCTTCTGCTATAGCAGATTGGATTCCTTCTTCTCCCATCTCAAGTAACTTCCTAACAAATACTTTGCCAGCTTCACCATAGTTAGAATGGATTGCGTCGTAAATCTTTTTACCTACGTTAGTATCTCTAGTAAACACAGGTGATGAAGGGACTGTTACCTCTAACAACCTAGCCATCTGTGCGTCTGTATCTAAACCAGAAGCAATTAGTTTACTTTGTAAGGACTTGTTGGTGGATACTATAACTGGTGTAGCCCATGTCTTAGCGTCACGTTCTTCTGAGTTTCTATTAAGTCTAGCTTTATCACGCCCTTGTGATACCCAGTAGCAGAAGTCTCCGACTTCTTTATCGTTCATCATAGTTACTTCATCTATGGTTAGCGGCAGGTTAGCGTATGTACCAAGACGTGAGAACAAACTGTTCTGTGTGTACTTGGCTGCGAAGTGTAGCTTATCAGGATTACCATATATAGACTGTGCCCAGTATTGAGACAATGTTTTACCACCACCTGTTGGTCCGTATAGTGATACTGTTAATCCTTTTAGTCCTGTAAAATTATATAGTGGTGCTGAGAATCCTACACCTAGTACAAACATATGAGATTTTAAGTTAGCTTTCTCCATTACAGATGTAAGATTAACCCACTGTTGTAATGAGCCTTTGGTACTAAACATATCTGTACTACTCTTAGATACAACCGAAGCTAGATTAATCTTCTCCTCTGTAACTTCCCCATCATCTTTACGTCTGAGTATAGTGTTGCCTAAGATAAATGATTTGTTATGTTCCTTCCAACCCATAGTAGAATACAGGTTAGTCATTGTACGAATCTGTCTCAATTCATCCATGTAAGTTCTTAACATAAGTTGAAAATACTCCGTTTGTTTCTTATTGTAAAGTACTATGCCTTGGTCTGCTATAGCACTAGGAAATTCACGATTACCATCAGTAAGGTAAGCTTGCCTTAGTACAAGTTCTTGCCACCCCATATGAGGTCTGTTCCAATGATACCTTACTGTCTCATATCCTAATGATTCATCAAAGCCATACGCTACAGGGTATATATCAAACTTACATACATCTATATCTGTATCATCTAGAGTTAGCTTTATACCTTCTTTAGTTCTTTTAAATGGTTTAGGCATAGGTACTGAGTTAGCCAATGTATCAGGAGCTTCTTTAACTACAGGAGCTTCTTGATATTGCACACCTAGTCTAGCTGGTGAGCCTATCTTACCCTTGTACTTACAACCCTTACAGCCGTTGGGTCTATCTGTTTCAAACTTAGAGCATGTAGCTGGACCTGAAGCAGACTCTCTCCACTGTACAAGTTTATTTATAGTAGCTTCTTTATTGTATCTACTGTGTCCTTTAGACCACTGTATTGCTGTGTTCTCAGGGTCAGTACAGAATGCGGCTACTCCTATCATACCGTACCATAACGGCTCATCTACTTGGTCTTGATTAGCTATAGCCCATTCTATCTGCTTACATTTAGTAGCAACAATAGAGCCAACAGCTGGTTGATACTCTTGATTGCTAACTAAATTAGACAACAACGAGTTGTCTTGTGATGAGCTAGTATCTGCATCTGCAGCTCTACGGTAGTAATAAGACAGACGTTCTTGTATCACCATGTTGTCAATAGGTTTAGATGGTACTAGTAGTTTGACTTCGTTACCGTTCTTTGGATTGTGTGTACCTATAGGTCTTAGTACTAGTGCACTATTCGCTGTAAGTCCTGCGTCAATTTTAAATTCTTTATCTATAGCCGCTTGTTTCATAGCCTCGGCTAGGGGTCTCCAATCTTCAGGTGCTAGTTCTTTCTCTAGTATCCAGTACACATGCAGTCCATTACCTGAGTGTATAATCATAGGCTTAGGTAAGCCCATCTCAGCTACAAATTTACCTAGTGCTGATAGCCCTTCTTTCCAAGATGGGTATGGTTTAGTAGGTCCACAGTCTACGTCTATAGCTATAACTTTAGTAGCTCGTACGTTATCCTGTTTCCTGTTGCCCTTCTGCTTGAATGCAGAGATAGCAAAATAGGTGTTGTTATTGGTTTTATCCAATCTTTCACACACCGTCGCCAGCTCGTCTACCGATTTAAAAAATCCTTGTTTCCTACCATCAGTATTAATAACTGTGGTTACGTAAAATCCTTCTGTCGGTAAAACTTGCTGGAAAAATTCCAACATATTCATTTGATTACCTTTCTTTATGCGGCGACTGATTGGGAGTGTCAAACCAGCCACCTCTATTTATACTATTCCTTTTTATTTAAAAGCTCAAGGAGCTCTTTGAATCTATCCTTCTGTTCCAATGCAATAATGTTAGGCTGAGGCCATCCATTCTCCATAGCTTTCAGTAAGATTCTTAGAGTGCTAATAACTCTATCATGATTTTTCCTACGGACAGGTTTTCCTTTAATCCATCCGTAGTATGTCATGCGGGATACACTTAATAACTCGGACATATTACTTGTTGTAAGTAGCATGTGCCGTCTCAGAGCTTCAACTTTTTTAAAGTCTAGTGGAGCTCTGTTAGTCATCAGTCTCTCCTATTAAATTAGCTATCTCATCTGCTAGACTACTGCTCTCTGTAGCTACTGCAACTGGTGCAGGCTCTTCAACAGGAACTGGTTTAGCTTTAGGTTTAGCTTTAGCTTTAGGTTTAACAGGTGCAGGTGCAACTTCTGCTGCAGAAGCGGGGACGTTAACACTTATGTCAACCTCTTCCTGTGTGTTTGCAGTCTCATCGGATTCAGCAGTAAAGCCATCTTCTTTTCCAAAGCCAAAGCTATCAGCCCCACTTCCACCTTGTACGTACTCGATAAGTTGAACAGCTTTAAGTCTTATGGTTACACCACAACCTATAGCAGAGCTATAGAATGCAAGTTCACCACCTACTTTAATTACTGAGCCACCCCATATGTTGTGCTCAAATATCTCATTGTTATCACAGTCAAACACTTGAGGTTTATACTTAGATTTAAATTTTATAATGACGTTGCCTGTCTCTACTGAGTTACCATCATCATCTTTTACTGTCTCATTTGCATAAGGTAGTGGTGCCTGTTTGATTTTTTTGTTTGGCTCTTTACCTTTTACAGCTTTGATACCCTCAAGTAATACAGCATTGATTTGCTCTACTATAGGTTTAGCGTCTTCAGGGGATAAAGCTAGATTAACTTTATACTTACCATCAGAATACTCTCTACCTTCATCAGGCTTACTGATGTGAGGATAGTTAGCTACACCTTTCGGTGTTGTTACTTTTGTAGTCATTGTTATTCCTCCGACTTATTGTTAATTGTAAAGCCTATTTCTTTAGTGAATCCATAATCCTCTGCTAAAATAGTCTTTGGTTTATTTGCCACAGCAAGTTGTCCTGTCACCATCTGTACAATTTCGGTTCCAATAACCGTATCGACATGAGCTTGAACATCTGTTGGAACAAGACCACCAAACTTAAACTCAAGTTTAGGGAAGTCTACTCCTGTATCAAAACACAATGTAGTTTTACTAATCTCAGGTGCAATACCTCTCATAGATAATGTCTTTTGATATGCATTCAAACTCTTCAGTGATGAAGGAGTTACTTGCAGTAGGTAAATTTCTTCGTAAGGTTTATCCGCAAAGATAATAGCAAGTCTCTTAATATCAGAGCATGCTTTTACTTTGTGCCCTTGTGGTGTAACTCTTGAGCCCCATGAATTTTGTGGGCATAGTGCACACACATCAGACTGAAGTGAGGCACTCTCTACACTAGGTGTTACACCGTCTAGTGAATAGCAATCAGGTGTATACGATTCTCTATCAGGAGAAAACTCTCCCTCATAATATTGTTTAGCCAATGCAGGGTTAGCCCCTACGATTATTACATCTAAACTTGTTTCATTAAGTGTTTCTATTTTATCCTGAGACACAACATGAAACCTAGAATCTCTGATTGATAGTCTTGAGCTAATCATTTAGTCTTCTGCCCTCACAGATGGTTTTCTAACATTCACATCTATACGTGTGCCGTAGTTTATACCTGATGGTACAGATTTATTAGCCTCAATGTATCCACGTACTGCTGTTTTACTCACACGTTTCTCAAGCAAATCATATGCCTCATTGTCTTTTATAAATTCTAATGTTGAGTCCCAATCTTCTACTCTTGCAAAGTCAGTAGTTGTTAGGAATGCTGTACCATTAGATGTTTTAAAAGAATCAACACCATCTTGGTCTGCCTTTTCTTTTAACCATGCCTCTAGTTTAGCCATCTGCTCTTTGATATCACTGACCTTTGCCTTAGCCTCTGATTCAATAGCGTCTTTAGTTTTCCTACAGTCTATGTATTTAGCTATAACTTTATCCACAGTTACTATCTTTATAGTCATTCGTTTGTTCCCTCCTTAATAAGGTCTAGTAGTAGACCTTGTAGTTTTTGTTTGTTCTTTAGCCGTTCAAACATTTTATGTTCAAGCTCGGTAGCCTCTATATGTATAATGTTTGACACATGCTTTTTACCTATCCTTTCTATTCTTCCATTAGCCTGAACGTATTGCTCGTTGCTTGTCACTGGTCCGTACCATATGATAGTGCTAGCAGAAGTTAGTGTCAGACCATGAGCCATAGTTGCAGGGTGTGCTACTAAGACATGTGGGTCTTTTGTGTGTTGAAAGTTATAGAATATCTCGTTTCTTTTTGTCGCTGATACTTCACCATTAACTACACCAACACTCCATTGCTTTGAGAGTATCCTCTCTAACATCTTTAATGTCCCTGTCAGTGGGACAAATACTATTACTTTACCACCTACTTCTTCTATAACTTCTTTAACTAAGTTAACTCTAGGTGAGCAGTCTAATTCTATATGCTGGCTGTCGTCTCCGTACACAACACCACAGCTAATCTGTACAAGTTTTTGTAGCTTAACTGCCTCATTGACAGCTGTTATCGTGCCTTCTTTTGCTAGTTCTGTTACATAATTCTTAAGCATTTTATCGTGGTGGTCTTTCTGTTCTTTAGTAAGAGCTACTTTTCTAGTCTGAAAAACAGTATCAGGTAGGTCAAGACACTCATCTCTGCTGTATCGCACAGCTGGATAGAGCACATGCTTAACAATATTTATAGACTCAGGACGTGGCAACCATTTCCACTGCCCTATCTTCATCATGACTGACTCTCTAAATCCTGTATAAGTTTTATTAACGTAAGGACTTTCTACTAACTGAGCCAATGCCCATGCGTCTGTTGGGTCATTAGGTGTAGGTGTACCAGTCATCATCCATAGCCTAGTGCTAGGATATTTCTTAAGATACTTTCTTACTACTCTAAACCTGTTGGTAGATGGGTTACGTAAGACAGCAGCCTCGTCAATTATTATTAAATCAAACATACCTTTAATCTCTTCTGATATAATAGAGAATCCGTCATGATTAATAATAAAGAAATCAGCATTAGTCTTTAATAACTTTAACCTTCTGCTACTTGTACCATGTAAAGTAACAGCCTGTCTGTGTGGAAACCCCATAAAAATACTATCACCCCACACTCTTTCAAGTGTAGACAATGGAGATATTATCAAAACCTTTTTAATAGCACCTACTGACATAAGATAATCACATGCCCACAGAGCTGACTGTGTTTTACCAGTACCTATTTCATTAAGCACCAACGCCTTGTTGTGCATGGTAAGAAAAGCTGATGTCATCTTCTGATGTTCGTAGGGTGTAAACTCTCCGCACCAATCGTAATAATGCAGTATGGGTGAGGGTACTTTAAATCCTAATTGTCGTAAGCCACGGGAAGCCGTGATGGTATGTGGTGTGACAACAAGTTGTTGGTTGTTGAACATTAACTTGCGTGATTCTGGAATAGACTCTAACACTCTGTTAGGGTTGTTTAGGTTTAATGCTATTGCTTTTGCTTTCTCTATTACTATCATTTAATTAATCTTTCTATATATAACCTTAGGTGTTCTATCGTCTCATTATCATAGACAACAAAACAAACTCCTTTAGCTAGTTCTATTTGTTCCATACACTGAAGTTGCAAGGCGGTGGGTTTCTTAGTCCTGTCCGCCTTACACTCTACTCCTATGAAATGTCCATTTACACAGAGTATCTTGTCAGGTATACCAGCTCTACCAAATGCCCCAGCTTGTGGGTTGTAGTACCATACCTGTTTACCATAAGACTTTAACATCTTGTCAAGTTTAACTTTAATCTTTCCTTCAGGTGTTGTAACCATATCATAAGTATACTTAAGCATACAATAGTGTCAAGTATTATATGTTTGCAAACTCACATATATTTTTAGCTGGACACCATGGGCATAAGCCACTAGGTTTAGCTGGGAAGTTACCTGTCTTATACGATTGATTGATTCTTTCTATACGAGCCAACAAGTCAGCCCACATTAAGTTTGTGTTATCAGATGTATAGGTTTCGGTATCAGTCTTGCTTTCTTTTAGCCATACAAAAGTAGACTTAACCTTTTTAATATCAGGATAGTGTTTGAATACTTGCAGTGCAAACAGTTGTAGTTGCATGAAATCGGGTCTACGTTTGCCTGTTTTCCAATCTATTACTATAGCTGTATCCCCCCTAATGATTAAGACATCTAAGATAGAGCGTAGCCATGCGTCCTTACTCCACCAACCTGTTGGTGTAAGATTTTCATTAAGGCATAGTTGTTGTTCTGCAAGAAGTGTTGCGTGCTGAGTGAGTTGTTGTAAGGTTTCACAAACCTGTTCATGTTTGCTTGACTCTTGAGGTAGCGGGGTAGAATGAAGTAGTCTATTTTCTAAATCAGCATGTACTCTCTCACCAAATTTAGTTGCCTCACTGCCTGTGTCAACAACCTCTTTAGTAACCCTTTGGTACTCATACCTTTTAGGGCAGTTCTCATACATCTTTATAGAAGAATAGCTATGACTTAGTTTCATGAATGCATTTTCTTTAGTATGTCATACTTGATAGCCTCAAGCTGTCCTACATCTAGTATTGCGTCAGCAATACCCAACGAATATTTAAGGTACTTACCTTTTATCTTTAGTAGTACAGTAATTGAATCAAATTCTTTTGGCTCTAGTTCTTTTATATCTTTATGTACTTTCTCTAATAAAAGTAAGCTCTCATCTTGGACTGATTTCTTTTGTGATTTTATTTCTTTTCCATTTGTTCCTATTATGTCTGTCATTTTGCCTCTCCATAATTAAAGCCCACTCCACTCTCACAAGCTACAGGTAAGTCCTGTGCCCAGATGGGTGAAGTAGACATGATTGTCTCAACGTGTTGTTGTGTGTCCGACTCTCTTTCTTGCATCACGCAAACGATTATCTCATCATGTACTTGAAATAAAACTTGATAGTGTTTACCTATCTCAACCATTTGTTCTGATACTACTATCCTAGCCAGTGCTTGAACAACATTCTCTGTTACTTTACCACCATAGATTCTAGTCCATTCCTTATCATCTAAACGTCCAGTAGTTACTAACTTCCTGTAAGTTCTAGCATTAGATATGTACTCAAACCCATCTGATGTCCTCTGTAATTCAGGGTATCTTATACGTAAACCATTTGGTAGTATAATTCCCTCCGAATCATAGTCGCATATGCCACCACCTATAGACCCTACTCCACCACTAATCATGGTATCCAACGCATGACCACACGTTCTCCAAAAAGAAACTATGTTGTGGTTTTTCTGTCTATATAAGGTAACAATTCTTTTAGCCTCATTTAAATCTATGTCTACTGACATGCCACCTTGACCCATAGCCAACGTGTCTTTAAACTTCTCTGCTCCCATACCATAACCTAGTCCTAGTATGCAAGTCTTACCTACAAATCGTTCTAGCTTATCTTTCTTTGTAATCTTTCTGCCATATACATCACTGGCAAACTCACTGTAAACATCTCTACCTTGTCTGAATGCCTCAACCAAATCTTTCTGCCCACTTATATATGCAACCATTCGTGCCTCAATCTGTGATGAATCACATGCTATTAAGACTTTACCTTTAGGTGCTACTAAGGATTTCCTTAGTGCACCACTACGAGGTAAGTTCTGTAAATTTAATTTATCCCCACCACTAAACCTACCTGTGTGTGCTCCATAGTAATTTAATAGTATAGGTAATCTTCCCCTGTCTGCTACTGCTATCAGGTTTTCAGTTCGTGTTTCTTCTATAGTAGACTTGACTCCTAGCCTTGCTGATACAAGTTGTTGTACTACAGGGTTAGGGTGTTGTTGTAAGTTTATAAATTCTTTATCTGTCTTAGCAAAGGCATAGGTTTCTTTCCCTGTCCTAGCTGATATCTTCATAGGTGGTGTTACCCCTACATATATAAGTAACTTAGCAAACATTGGATTAGACATAAGAGCTTTCTTTACTTGCTCATTTGATAGTCCTTTGGTAGATAACGTGTCAAGTAGTTGTCGTTTGTTAAGCTTGATTGAGACCAGGTAATTAGATAGAAGTTCTTTGTCTAGCTCCACAGTAGGATTGGTATACATCTGTAGGGTTTGGTTGATGACCATAAGTTCTGAGATAGGAAACTTCTTTGATAGCTTTCCCCATAGCTTATAGGTAAGTTCAACATCATTAATACAATACTTCCCATACTGCTTTAGTTCTTCCGAAGTGAAGTCCTCTAACCTTTTGCCTAATGCACTGATAACCTCAGTCCCTTTCTGTCCTAGCTCATAGTGTTTTGCTAATGCACTTAGAGAACAACCTGTTGTCATACTGTGCTTGGGTCTAGCCATAGACATGGTGTCTAGCCAAAACTTTGGCTTTATGTTATAATGCCACGACAATATAGCACCATCAAATGCTGTGTTGTGTGCAAGTATAAACTTATCTGAAAAATCTACCGACTCTAAAAACCTGCCGACATCATCACTCTTGTACCAACGTGTTGGCATGTCATTGTACTTGACTGCAATTCCTATGACCTCAAACCTTTTGTCTCTGATGTAAGATTCAGTAGTCATTTTAGATAGAGAGTAGTCCCTATCATAATAGGTTTCAAAATCTATGGTTACTATATCCATGCTACCACTCTATTATTTCATCAGGTGTGTTGGGATAGCCACAATATCCTCTGTCTGTTTTTACTGCAAGACCATGCTCTTCAAAATGACCAGCTATCTCATCATCAGACCAATTTTTAAACCCATCTTCAGGAA